>Ga0116228_10006813_pt1 | contig 10207 bp, 12 predicted proteins | sample S1TSphfallax_2_FD_89694 | JGI IMG/M metagenome (GOLD analysis project Ga0116228, IMG submission 89694) | Host-associated microbial communities from peat moss isolated from Minnesota, USA - S1T2_Fc - Sphagnum fallax MG | ecosystem: Host-associated > Plants > Peat moss > Unclassified | place... | reverse complement strand
GTGGGTGGGCACACTGTAGTCTCACTTCTGTACTCATCATCAACATTGAGGATATTTGCAAGAAAGGTAGACTCTTACAAGGATGGTGAGATATCTTTGGCAAACCTCCTCCCAAGGTGGAACTGGGTTTTAGGAAAATCAAAATGTGTCAGTCCTCAGGATGTCAGGGCAATTTGTGCTGCATTCAACAGTATGGTAATGATGTCAGTGTTCCAGCCAGGGTGCCTAGCTATGCAGATGCAGCCAGAGTCACTTTGGTCGTCTCTGGAGTCAAAACTCAGCATTTTGGTAGAGAAGGGCACTCTGGCCATTGTGAGTGTGATCTCTTCATGCACAAGTGTGCTCTAGATCTCTCCAAGTGCTGATATGCAGCTAGATCTGCATCAAGAACACCCCTAAAAATTGACAGGGTTTATGGCTCTACCATGCACTTTCATTCTTCCATTTAGCATACATGCCCTGCAAATTCTGCCAGCAAAAAACCAATGATTTGCAACTGCTTTGAATGAAGAGATTCATTGATCCGTTCATATCATATCCCCTTGTCAATGAATGCCTAACACACTGGCAGCATAAACATTCAGGCATATACACCCTGAATGAGGGCTGTACATGAACAATCTGTGGTTTCCTCTCCCCTGTCAAAAATGTACTATCAATTTTGAATTATGTCCAAGATCATATCACAAATTCATGAAGCAAGGGCTCTGGAAGCAAACTGCATTGTAGAAAAAGGAGAGTCATCAATCTTAAATCCCAATGCTCTCAACTAGATTTTCCAGAATCAAGGAAAGAGCATTTTGCAACACAAACAGTTTCTCTACAAAAGCTACTGAGCACCACAAAACAATTAATTACCTTGGCTACTTCCAAACCTTCAAGGAGAATGTACAGGTTACATTTTGGTTTTGCAACCAACAAAATCTTGAAAACAACATCCATTCATGAGCATGATAAGATTCAGCTATACTTTTGAGGACTATTCAGGGGCTGTTGGCTAGCAGCTGCTGTCTTCACTTTCCCAAAATCAGTACCTTGGAACTTCAGCTTAGAATCAAGGTACCGTGTTCCATAAGCACTGCCAAAACCCCATCCAAGCCCTAACCCCACACCACAACCTCCACCTGCCACGTAAACAATAAGTAATTCAAATCAGCCTTTGGAGCTCTCAACTTCACAACATGGTCTAGCTCCTTACCTACTACATATCAATGAAGAAAAATGCTTATAACTGATATTGATGAAGAGTTTGATTAAGAATAAAATCAGGGAAGTGCAAAAGTGATAGTTTACCTGCACCAAGGCCCAAGGTCTGCAGAGGGGTTCCTGCAAACATTGGAGCACAACCTCTTAGCTCGACTGGCACACTAGAGCTACATTTAAGCTCAACATTGCCCATGCAAAAAAGATCACCTCAGGATCATTTCAACAATTTGTTATACAGTGAAAGGGACCACAGAGAAATTTCACTTACCTCCAAAGCCCCAACCAATGCCAAAGCCACACCCAATCCCAAACCCTGTCACCAACCACAGAGGAACCTCAGCAAACCAGTAATTTCTTCGTACAGACTTGTCATTGCCCCAGACACAAAAAAATGATTCCTTACTCATATACACATACAGGCAGCCACTATAATAAACAACAAATGCAAGCAAAATTTCTCAATTGTTGTCTTGAGTTCTAACTCTTTTGGAAGGAAGAAAAAACACAAATAGTGTCACACAACATTCACAACCCTAAAACTTCAACTTGGCAATCTGATCAGCAGAGGCAAAATTGCAATCCCCTAAATAAGTTCCATCACAGTTTTTTTTCTTAACTTTTTTGGAAGGAAGAAAAAACACAAATAGGGTTGCACAACATTGGCAACCCTAAAACTTCAACTTGGCAATTTGATCAGGAGAGGCAAGAGTGCAATCCCCTAAATAGATTCTATCCCACCTAATGTTATTCCCACCTTCCATTTCAAACTGCAGTAGTGCTGAAAGCAAAGATATAATAGTCAAAGGAAAATGAAGCAGCATAACCTCAGCAGTTGCCAAAACCCATTGCAGTTGTGAAAGACACAAATGACATACATTCTAACCCTAATTACCCAAGCAATGTGTACAAAGCAAAATTTTGCTCTATTTCACCGACAAAGAAGGAGAACTTGGGGAAAAAAAAGACGAACACTCGAGACCGCGAGCATACCAAATCCAACTCCACGACCGTTGAAGAAGTCGATCCCCATGGCTTCACCAAAGTCCTCATCAACAAGGAAGCCTTGGTACAGTTCTCGGAGTGCATCTTTGCAGCAGCTCTGGCGGTTGAGCTTTCCTAGACCCGCTGACCGCGCGGGTACAAGTTTTGCTACCCCCCAGTACCCGGCCCGGAGGATATAACAAGGATTGTTCTGCTCTGGAGCCGCTTCGAGAGTTATCTGTGAAGTCACCCTGTCTTTGGTCCTTAGTTTGACCCTCTATTCCCTGTTCAATCGCCACTCGGGCTCAGCGCTGCTTCAGAATCAAATTCATGGAAATTGGAATCAGTTTCTTCTTTTTTTTCTGTTTTCTTTTTTTTCAATTTTGTGGTATAGCTGAAGTGTGATCGTCCATAAGAAGGTTTAGCCAGATTTGGTGATTAATTTTTTTTATGAAAGTAGTATTAAAAAAAATCATTCATTGATATTTTTGGCTACCTCCTCTTGGAACTTAGGATAAAATCTGATGATCCTTTAAAATTGAAATTTGTTGGCTAGAAGACCCCAAACATTAAATATTTGTCATTTAAAAAAATGTCATTTGGTGAAAATTCTTCCAAGAAAAAAGTTGTGGTCAAAATGTTCATATGTTTGCATTTGTTCATTGAATTTTACAACATCAAAACAAAATTCCACAATAATTTAGAGTTTGCATGAAATCATTTTCACTTTCATTAATTTTATAACATGAAATTCAATCTTCACCTACTGAAAACATTTTTTTTAAAAATTGAATCAATAAATTCAAGAAACTCATGAAACCATATAGTCTCAAAGAGATTATATATATATAGCTTTAATTCAATGAAATGTGACCTAAATTGAATTCAAATATCTCACTACCTTTGACAACTTTGACACTAATTATATTATCTTCAGAAATTCTAAAAAAATGAGATTTTATTTTATTTAATTAAAAAACGTGTGAAAAGAATTATTGAATTTTCGAGAATATTCCATTTATTGGAATGAATATTTCAAAATTAATTCCAATGATAATTGAAACTAATTTAAGTGAACTAGTTACAAGTTCTATGGTGGTCATCACTATGACAATTTTGAACATCATCTATTTAACAATTCCACATGGAATTGTTTTGAAATGAGATAAATAATTGGTAGGGAAGAAAGAAAGATCAATGCCATTGTCGATTTGAAATCATGGTGATCAAGTGTAATAGTAGAACTTCATGACAAAAATTGAGAATTTAGGAAAGATGAGTGATGGTAGATTCATGGTTTGTGAAAAATGAGTATGGCAACATACTTGTTGATGACGATCAAAAAACTATAAATGTGATTTATGCATTGAATATTGTTTTTTGATCACTGAAGCATTTGTATTTGTATGTTTTTTTTCTCATCATTCCCTTCTTGTTTGTTTTATGATCTCATATGCTTTCATAGTTGTTTCAAAGTATAAATAAAAGAACACAATTTGAACTACAAACATATTTTTACCTTGGTGGTGGAAGCAATGGCAAACAAAATCAAGTCAACCCAATTTCACAGCCATTTGTTTTATGAAGAAAAAAGATTTGGTTGAATTTTAAATCAAAATGATTTGTGTACCCTTGTTATTGCAAGAAACCTTAGATTTTTAACATGGATTTTTTACCATAATGGAATTTGGATCCATTAGCACCACAACCAACTACATTAAAATGAACACAACAACATCATCCTTGTAAGTGAGGACTTTAGGGTTCATTAATTTCTTCGTGGGAAGTTGGCAACATAGGAATGACATAATAACAACAAGCTCTATTATGCTTAATCGGTTTGCAACATGAATTGACATCAAATGTTATTGCTACGTCAAGAACAACACCAAATTTGGGATGTGATCATGTTTGTCACACATGGAACAATAATAGCAAAAGTTGTAATAACAACACTAGAAAATTACTTGCAAATGAAAAACATGTTTGCAATAGTAGCTCAAAGTTGGACACATTGAAACTAATTTGGAAAGGACACTTGAATGAACATAAAAATGAATAAGCTTTAGTGGAAATGGCAAAACTAGGATTATTTTCATAGTTCATGACAATAGCTAGGGTGATTTGGGATTGTAGAGTTGTTGGTTCCTATGTCATCACATAAATTCACCTAGAGTCTTCATTCCATCCACACACATGTAGAAATTTCCATGGTTATTGCACCTTTGTTTTAAGTCTTAAATTAGGTCAACCCATCTTCATGTGTATTGTAGAGTTAGACTTTTCATTTTAGAAAGAAAAAAAATACAAAGATGTAGACTAAAAGAGTGCAAGAAATTAGAGGATGTCCAAGTGTTTCGTTGAAAAGTATAATAGAAAAATTATAGGTTTTGTATATGTTGAATCTTGTCTTTGGGTTGTTGCATTTTCAATTCAGGTGATGAAAACTGTATGGAAAGGAGAGATGTGGGTTATACAAAAGCTTTGTTCACTTTGGGGGACAACCCTAAGTTTTTCTATCCTCAAGTTAAGCAGGAAACATGTGTAAACTTAATCTTCATAATTCTACATTTAACATCAAAATTCAACAAGGTATGAAAACAAGGGGAATTGTGTGCATATTAATTTTTTTGAATTGAGATTGATTTTATGAATTGCAACTTGTTGGTTTGGGACATCAATCAAGAGAATCGTATGTTGTAGAAATGGGAAAGATAGTTTTTAAGAAAATTAAATTATTGTTGCACATAAATGCAAGGGTGATGTATAGGGAATATGTGGCATTATTGTAAAACATTTTGGTTAATCAAGGTTTGATGTTAAAATCCATTTTAGATTAAAAAATTGGGGTTAGGTGGTGCACATTAGATGTTTAGACAAATTTCCAAAATTTTGGCTTCCAACAATTGTTGTAGTTTGTAAGGAAAGATTAAGATTAAAGTTTGGGGTTTTAGTAAACAAAATACTTTATTGACATGTGATTCATGTTATTGATTGGCATGTGGCATCATCTTGTATAAGTTAGTTTTTCTTGTTTGTTTTGAACAAATGATTTCCATTGAACAATAAACATTTGTGTCTATGTTAGGTGAGGAACATGTTTTATTCACCCTTAGGTTCTTGATAGGCATAAATGAAACACAAAAAGAAAGGTTGAAAAGTTTGTTGTTGCTACAAAGCCTTCACTAATGATATGGACACATCCAATAACTCATACCATAAACTTCCAAACAAAGAAGGAAACCCCAATGAAAAATGTTCTAAAACTTTCACTTGAAGAGGTAGAATGGACCATAACCATAGCTTGCTAGGTGTTTGGAGCTTTTATGAGTATTCATGTGCCCCCCAACTTGACTCCGAGTTTGTATGGGTTTGTTCACTAAAATGTTTTGGTGCCTTTTGATGTTAAATGATGTGGTCTATGTTTTGAAACTTCCTACATCTTCCTCCCTTTGGTTCTTCATATGATGTAAGTTGAAGACTCAATGATGTTTGATGAAAACATTTCCCCAAGATTTCAACAAGTATTACACTCTTTCTTTGAAATAATCAATCATGATAAGCTAAAGTTTGGAGACATGGGTTTTCTTTGATTTTGTAAATTTGGACAAGTTGAAGGTGTAGAAGGGAAGCCAATTATTGGGGTAATTTTTTCCTATCACAAAGGATTGGGTTAGAAGTAAGTGATTACCAAAAATATGTTTAATTATGCCATAAAACATTGTTGTAAGAATTAGTTGTAACATTTGTAATTCATACACATTCATTTTGCAAGCACCATGGCCACATGTTGCATTATTGGTAGCAACATTTGTAAAAGCAATAAAACTGTTGTTACCATGACTTCCATTGTATCCTTTTTACATCCACAATTTGTCAACCTAGTTGGTTTGTAGTCAAGGGGTTGATTTTTGGAACAATTTGGGTTGTGCATTAGATGTTTTAACTAGTTTTTTTTTTTGTACCATAAGCATCAAGTCCTCAACAATTTTTATTTTAAATTTTCATAACAATGTTTTGACTTTCAACTTTGATGAAAGAAGCCATATTGTGGTTTCATACATTACCCAACATTATTAAAATGGGTACTTGTAAATGCAAATAACCTTGGTGCAATTCTCCAGTCCCCATTCATTAAACCAATGAATTCATTACATCCCCATTAGGTCCTATTCAATGTGACTAATGAATTCATTCAAAATCCAATGAAACCATTTGGTGTACATGGACACCTTTTGTTGTAATGATTATGTGAAAGTAAAACAATGGTTTTAAGGCATTTATGTAAACATTAATTTGTTTTTTTGAATTCAATATTTCTTTTTAGACCTCTTGTTCAAAAATTGACCCAAAGTTGGCTTAAGCAATTTTTGGGAATATCATTGAACACATAAGTTAACATTCAAAAAATCCAGCAATAATTGATGCCAACATTTGGATAGGGGTAACAACTTGAAATTTGTCTTTTTTTATCTTTAAAAACAAGCAATTATGAAGTTTAATTTTTGTCAAGCTTTGATGGTAATGGAGATTTAAACATTGATAAAATGTTGCACTTGGATTTTGGGTGATCATGCATATTTTAGTTGGGAGTGGTGTGTGTTTACCTTTTGTAAAACATCTACATATATGAAGGAACAATTGTTTTACTTTCTATCAAATTTGTTTTATAATGAAGTCAACATTTTCCTAAACTATTTGAATCAATATTTTGATGATGAAGCATTTGTACTTGGTACTTCAAATGCTTTTTATATTGGAAGTGATTTGAGTATGCCAATTCATTGTGTACATTTTCTAGATTTAGTTCGCTTGGTTGTTTTTTTTTAATCTCCATGTGTGTCACATGATTTGTAAAATTGGTTTGGATTGTCCATGAAGGATAATGTTTCATATAAGATGTTGCCACAAGCCTACAACATCTGATGGTTTAAATATCCCCATCTATATATATATGGATTACTTCCAAAATGCACACTTTCATACAACAATGGCATATCCAATAAATAAGGCATGTCAAAATCTGTAGTTTTTGCACATGGTTTTGGAAAGTTGGATATTGTTAAAAGGTATGTTTGTTGAAGAGTAGGAAAGGTTTTCCATGTAGGTACCCCAAAGTTGGTGTCAAGGACAGGAAAATCCATAAAAACAAAAGTTAAAAGAAAGGTCTAAGTTTAATTTCAAATAATGAACAAGGCAAGATTATGTGATTCAAGAACAAAATCATAACAACTAAGAATAAGAACACGAGATGTGGAAGAAAAACATGAAAACATATATGTATTATGTAACATATGCAAATATAAATATGGAAAAAACATGACAAGGTTATGATGCAAGATCATGCTTAAGATTAGTGTTGAACAAACTAAAAGAAATGAAGGGTCTTATTTATATTTATACCCCTATTCAAGATTTTTATGTGTGCATAAAGGTAAAAAAACTTTTTGAGAACCTTCTTAATTGAGAGTCAATTATGAGTTAGTTGAAATTTAATTGGGACTTAATTATGAGCCAACTAGAAATTAACTAGAGATAATTAAGATTTACTTAAAAGTTAACTAGGATTTGACTGGGAGTTAACTTGGACTTAATTTGAAGTTAACTGGGAATTAATTAGGAGTTAATTCATATTTAAATAAAACTTAACTAAACTTTAATTAAAGTGAACTAAAGGTGAACTATGAATTGAATGGAAATGAATTAAAGTTTAACTTGAAGTTAATTAAGAATAAACTAAAATTAGACTAAAAGTTAAATACATGGATGAACATTCAAATGAATGAATTCCATGGCATTGACATCTATGAAAGTTGGTGTGTTAGGCTATAAGGTCTCATCTTGTGTTTCCTACTTTTCACATATTCCAAATGAGTTGTATGGAATTAATTTTCTTTTTCCATTTTTGAAAATTTGGTGGTTAATTGCATTATATTATATTATTCCATGAAAGTTGATAACATTGGCAAGATTTACCTCTTGATGTTTTAAAATTAATTACATTTTTGTGGTGTATATGCAAGTGGTTCCACATCAAGATCAATTTTATTTTTGCAAACATTATTGGAATAATCTTGATTGAAGAACATTCTAACTTGTTCTATGCCCAAAGATCCTGCTCCACCATTGATGCTTCCAAATAGTTTTCATGTTTGTTCTACCTCTAGTACTTGTGAAACTAGAAGGTCCCATTTGAACAATAGTTGAAGAACAAAGGAAAAGGAAATATGCAAATTAATGTGACATGATTAGACATATTTACTATGCAAGGATTTCATCATTAAACACTTGAAATGGGTTTTATAAAGAAAGAAGTTTGTCTTAAGGACACCAATTTCCTTCTATTTTTATAAACCCAATTAAGAAGAAGAATCAAAAAAATCTTTGCATTGCATTTTGTGTCATTAGTTAAATCCCAACAATGCATTGTATGTATGTCTTTCGATAATGTAGTACTTGCATACATCAAATTTATTCAACGCATAACACAAGTGGATGGACATAAGCAAATGAAATGAATGAAAGAACATGGTGCTATGATCAAAGAAGGAAGGCAATATAAGTATGTAATTGAGCCATCCTTTGATTCCAAGTTGATGAAATACAATATTAAAGGTCAAGGCTAATTGCATTCCATTATACCCTAATGGCATAGTTAGTGCACAAGACCATTGTCAATTTGTAACATGTAATAGGGTTATGGTCATGCTATAATGAAGATGCTGAATGTTTGGTGTTGATCAAATGTGGGTTTTTGTATAGGACTAATGTTAGACCATTTTTTGTGACAACATAAAACTTCAAAACATGTCACAATGGCTTGGATGTTTAGCTTCTAAACACATCATTCCTCTCTCAGAGGAGTCTTGGAAATGAATCTTTGTTTACATTAGTGAAAACTTTTGCTTGTATGCATCCTTGTTGCAATGGTAAGAGCACCTGCATTGATCATAGTGACAAAACCTATTATTGTTTGCAATACATTTGACAAGAGATTTGACGAGAACTTCATTAGTTGTCATTCTCCAATGATATTGTCGGTGTTTCTATGAGTTACCTTGGAAAACAAAAATTGAGAATTGAAACTTCAAGCTTTTGAATCATTGTTCTGTGATCATGAGTTATGCCTACTTAGTTTCAAAAGTCTCTTTTGGTCATAAAATTGTCATTGGTAATGCATAGCAACACATAGCCCAAGTTAATTATTCAACAACCATGTGTCAAAGCTACCAAGGTACTCTGGTGCGTGTTGGTGCCACTTGAGAGGAGAAACACATTCAATTTTCACATTGAAAGATCATGATACAAAAAGGTAAATATGAAAAAGGTTATAACAAGAAATTATCAAGGTGAAACTGTCATCCAAGAAGTCCATCACCCTAATGAAACTTAAAGCTGCTCCTCCAAAACCATCAAAATTTGCACAAATATACATTACCATTGGTTGGTGATATCAATTTCATCCAATTTCATCCAAGTGAAGTTTCATCCATCCTTTTGATGTGGCCCTTGTTAAAAACAAACTTTTCGTAACCACAATTTGCGCTGGAAGAAATCAGAAAGATACGAGATTTTGGTGACAAAAAATAATTCATTGCCATATATGAAGATTAGGTTGCAGAATATCGATCCATTCCGTGCCGTTGTGAGCTACTAGTAGCAATTTACAGAAGCATATTCGAGCAAGAAATGAGAAAGATACGGTGATTAGGTCGCAGAAATCCCATTGCTGAGTTTATGAGCTATATTAGTAGCAATTTACAGAAGCACATTCGAGCAACAAATGAGAAAGATATGATAATCAAGTTGCAGAAAACAATCCATTCTTGCGCTTGTGAGCTACAAGTGGCAATTTACAGAAGCACATTCGAGCAAGAAATGAGAAAGATACGATGACGATTTTAGGTTGCAATTCATAGGCGCAACAATTGAGCTTTTGTTCACGTCCCTATCCTCATTTCAACCGCTTCCAAAACAAGCTCGCAGTTGCGATTTCGAGGTTAAGCAGTGGGGTCGCAAT
>Ga0116228_10006811_pt1 | contig 10208 bp, 9 predicted proteins | sample S1TSphfallax_2_FD_89694 | JGI IMG/M metagenome (GOLD analysis project Ga0116228, IMG submission 89694) | Host-associated microbial communities from peat moss isolated from Minnesota, USA - S1T2_Fc - Sphagnum fallax MG | ecosystem: Host-associated > Plants > Peat moss > Unclassified | place: USA... | reverse complement strand
GGGAGTTTGCTGGGAATGGCGGGAGTTTCTGCGAATGACAGGAGCTTGCTGCGAATGGCGGGAAATTTTTTCGCCCGTGCGGATAATTTCTTAACCAAAATGTAACCGCCAGCCTGATAGATGTGCGTTCTCACCACGGTGCTCACGCGCGGGTTCCTTGATGCTTCGGCAATCTAGAGGACCTGATAGCGATGAATTCGTTTTCACTGCGGCGTGACCATGTTTATTTTCTTCTCATCGTGCTGCTGGGGCTTGGCGGCGCGGTTGCCATTCATCTGAACGCCGCCTACGACATCAACGCCGCGAAAGAGCGTTTCCGCGCGGAATCGCACACCGCCTCGCTCGCCGCCGCCAGCATCGCTGAAGGTCAGTTTGCCTCGATCTATCAGAATTTGCGGACGATCAGCCGTCTTCCCAGCGTCGTGAAGGCGGACCGTCACGCCACCAATATCAACCAGGACGGGCTGACGACAATCCAGGAGCTTTACAATAACCTGGCCAGCAATGTTGACGTCTCCGAAGTCTATGTCGTCCCGCGCACGCTGAATGCCGACCTGATCGATCCGGTCACCAGCGCGCCGGAAGCGCCTATATTGATGTTCGACAATCTCATAACCGGCGATGGCGATGGCGGCGGCGGCAAAGTCACCGAGCGGTTCGAAGCTGAGATCTACGAATATCACCTGCTGCACCGGCAGATGGTTTGGTACGCGGACCACGTGCCGAATATCAAGGCGACAGATGGTTTCAATATTCCGATGATTTCCGGTGCGCAGGTCGTCACCTGCGACAATTCTGTCTACAACATAACGCTGAACAATTCGGACCGGACGGGGATAATCTTCTCGGTGCCGTTCTTCGGGCCGGACGGCAATTTCAAGGGCACGATTTCGGCCATCATCCGCGTCAAGGCCCTGCGCGCGGTTTTGCCGGCAACCAATTTCGCTCTGGTCAACCCGGCCTATGGCGCGCTGCTTGTTTCGCCGCATACCGTGCTTGATAATGAGGCGGTGCAACTGGCGGCGGCGGCACGGCCCGATCCTCGGCTGATCTATTCCGAGGTGTTGCCGCTGCCTGGGAATGACCCGCGGTCCGCGTGGAGCCTATGGGCGGAGTTGCCGAATTCGGCGTTTTACGGGCGGCCGGATGTGCGGGCCATCGGCACGTTTGAGACCGGCGCCTGCGCGGTGCTGGCCGTACTCATGCTCGGCGCGCTGGCCGCCGTGTGGCTGTCGGCGCGTAATACCAGCCGGATTGACCGGGCAAGCCGGGCGCTGGCGGCACTTGCCGGGGGTGAGCTGAGCAGTGTGCTCGAAGGTGCGGAGAAGGGCGGCCCGATCGGGCGGCTGGCGACGGCGTTTGCGCAGTTCCGCGACGCGCTTGCCGAAACGCGCGCGCTTGAGACGCGCGCCGCTGCCGACCGGGACGCAGCGCTCGCCGAACGATTGCTGCGTGACGAGGAGCGTACGTTATCTCTAGCGACCACGAAACACGTGGTCCAGGCGCTGGCCAACGGGTTGATCAGACTTGCCAATGGCGATCTGGGCTGGAAAATCCACAAATGGTTCGGCGTGGAGTTCAAGACGTTGCGGATGGATTTCAACCTGGCCTCCGAGAACATGGAGGCGACGATGCGCCGCGTCATGATGAGCACGCGAACCGTCGAATCCGGTGCCAGCCAGATCCACGCTTCCTCGGCGGATCTCGCGCGCCAGATCAAGCAACAGGCCGGACAGATTGAGGACACCGCCGCCAGCCTGAATGAAATTACCGGCACCGTCCGGCAGACATCGGAAATTGCAAAAACCGCTGCGTCACAGGCCGCGGCGGCGCGGGTGGACGCCACTGCCTCCAGCAGCGTGGTGCGCGACACGGTGAACGCGATGGCCGGCATTGAGACATCATCCGAGCGGATTGCCAAGATTATCAGCGTCATCGACGAAATCGCGTTTCAGACCAACCTGCTGGCGCTGAATGCCGGGGTGGAAGCCGCACGGGCGGGCGATGCGGGACGCGGCTTTGCGGTGGTGGCGACGGAAGTGCGCGGGCTGGCCAAACGCTCCGCCGATGCGGCCAAGGAGATCAAGGCGATCATCTCCGCCTCCGCCGAACAGGTGGGCAAGGGCGTGACGCTGGTCAACGAAACCGGCCAGGCACTGCTGCGCATCACTGGGCAGATCGCGCAATTGACCGAGAATGTCGGCGCCATCGCTGCGGCGGCCGAGCACCAGGCCAGCGAGTTGAACAAGGTGAATACGGCCGTCGGGCAGATCGGCCAGATGACGCATCAGAACGCCAAGATGGTCGAGCAATCCGCCGTGGCGGCCAACAGTCTGAGTACCGAAGCCTCGAGCCTGAGCGGCCTGGTGAACGAATTCACATTCACCGATCCCAATGCGCCGGTGGAACTCGACGAAGAAGAACCGGCATATACCTGGCAGACGGCCGCCCGGATCAAGCAACACGCAGTTTCCGGGATGGCGGCCGGCACCACAACGCCCGAGCATGAACACGCTTAACCGGAACCAAGAGTGCCGGCGATGATTGGCGATAAAGCGGCAATTCCTGCCGCATGATGGGATAGAGGTTGCAGCTTATGGGCAGGATGCGAAACGGATTGTTTGATGATGATATGGCCGGCCAGCCAAAAAGCGCGCCAACCGTGCGGCGGCGGCGGCGCGGGCACCGCCTGTTTGCCCCAGTGCTAGCGGCGTTGCTGGCGCCGGCCGGCTTGGCCAGTGCCCAGACGCCGGTTGGGTTTGACCCTGCGCCGCTGCAGGCGCATGCAGCCTCCGGCAATGTTTCTGCGCAATTGCAACTGGGCACGCTTGAATATGTCGGGATCGCCGTGGTGCAGGATTATATTGGCGCGGTTGACCTGCTGAAGCAGGCGGGCAAGGCGGGCAATGCCGAAGCGCTGTGCGAGACCGGGTTTTTGTACCAGACCGGCAGCTTTGCCCAAGGGCCGCCGCCACCCGACCCGGCGGATGCGGCGCCATGGTATGAAAAATCCGCCGCCCTTGGCGACCCGTGGGGGGAATTCGCGCTGGCGGCGCTCTACCAGGCCGGGCAGGGCGTTGCGAAGGACCCGGTGAAGGCTGCGGCACTTTTTGCCAAGGCGGCGGCGCAAGGCGTGACGGCGGACCCGGGCAGCTTTGCGCTGGCGCAGTTGCAAAACCATTTCTACGCAATCGCCTACCAGGTGACCGGAGAGACGCGTTGGGAGGACTCGGTTTCAATCGCCGCCGGCGGCGGGCAGTAGGGTTGGCGGGCGCCGGTTAAGCCGGCGCCGGCACATTCGCCGCGGCGAGGGATGTCACGCGGATGCTGTATTGGTCCTTGCCCACGCAAACGACTTCACCGAATGCCAGAAGCTCGCCATTGGCAAAAATTCCCAGAGGCTCGCCGGTCATCTGCTCAAGCAGAATCACCTGCCCCTGGCGCCATTGCCGCAGGTTCTTCAGCGAAATGTTGATGGTGCCGAGCTGAACCGTTACCGCGACCGTCACGCGGTCGATCGCATTCCGGCCGGCCGGCTCGCGCGGCGGCCGGATGGCGGATTTTGGCTTCACCGGTTCCGCGGCGGGGGATGGCAACGCGTGCAGACCGGTTTTTGCGGCGTCCTGTCCGGAAGCACTTGCCTCGTCCGGTTCGAAAACCGGCCGGAAACAGACGAACCCTTTGCTCTGCCCATAATCGGCATGAAACAGATCGATCCCGCCGGCCACGCCGACCGCTTCCGGCAGGAGAAAAAACGGCAATATATCGCCGGGCTGCAAGGCTTCGAAAACGCCGATGGCGACCTGCGCGCGGGCAATCTCCAGCCGGAGTTCCACCGATGTGCCGTCCGTCAGCCTGTGCAGCGCGTCGACCCAGGCATGGTCTTCCACGCGCGGTGCGATCAACCCTGCCTGCGCGACGATCCGCGTTTCCAGCGGTTCGAACGCCGCATAGGGAATGATCACCCGGATGGAGCCGAAGCCGAGGACAGTTTCATAAATGCCGGTGGTTGAAATCATCCAGGCCTGGCCCTCGGCGACCGAAAGCATGGCGGTTGATGTTTCGTATTGCGCGACCTTGATTTTGAGCGGTGTGAGGGTGCTGATGACTTCCGCCATTGCATCGGCCGTGAGTTCGATCATCTGTTTGCCGATTCTTGTCTCCATCGTCGAGAGCTCATCGCGCGCGAAAGGTTCGCTGAGGTTGGAGCCGCAGATTTCGTCGACCACCGCGCCGATGAGATCGCCCTCAACGGAAATGATGATGCGGCCATGCAAGGGCGTTAAATCCGCGATGCCCGCCAGCATGACGTCCGGAAGAGCGGAGAGGGCGGCATCGTGGCTGACCACGCCGTTCACGCAGCTTAGCAATGAGACTTTGCAGCGCAGGCGCTGGAACAGAAAAAACCCGACCTTGCGCATGATGACCTCGGAAAGGCCCTCCATGAGCAGCGAGCGCAGCTGCGGCGTGAGCGCGGAGGCGAGAAGGTCAAGCGGGAGCAGTTCTTCCGTGTCATCCGACATGGGGCTAGGCCGAAGGCAATAGCTGCTTGACGACGTAGAGCAGCTGGGCCGGCTTGGGTGGCTTGGTAAGCCAGCCTGACGCGCCGGCGGTTTTCGCCTCGTCACGCTTGCGGCCATCCGCCTCGCCGCTCAACACGATGATCGGCGTGAATTTCGTGCCTGGCAATTTGCGCGCCGCCTTGATGAAGCCGATGCCATCCATTTCCGGCATGTTCAGATCCGTCAGGATGACGGCGGGCTTGAGACCGGCATTCAGCTGGTCGATCCCGTCCACGCCATTGATGGCTGTCGCGATTTCATAGTCGGCGGTCTTGAGTATCTGCGAGAGCATCAGAATCATCGTGTTGGAATCATCAAGTATCAGAATCATGGGCATGAGTTAGGCCTCCGTTCGGCGCGGCTATGAAAGCGACGGGTGCCGATGGGCGTTGGTATCGCACATATCACGCGCGGGGAACACAGCTTTGTGCCCGCCAACCGCGTGCCATTGCGAAGACCCGCCATGATAGGCCCGTGCGCGATCACCAGTAATGCCGCGCATGGCGCGGCCGCGAATTGAAAATTACCATAATGATATATTCGAACAAGATAGACAATGTTTGCCAAGCCAAGTAAACCGCGCAGAAAAACTGGCGCGTCACGGCCATATTCCGGGCATGGCGCGCATTGTGCGTGACGGCGCGACTAAAAACGCCGTCCACAAAAGTGAAGAAGGGCGCATTAATCGGAATTTTCTCCACCCAAAAAATGCGGCGCGATGCAAGAGAGAGATGAAGTTGCTAAAAGGTAATCTGAACCGTTTAAGAAAGCTAAAGGAATCTTCCAATAAACTGTCTTAGACTGCGAACTTGTTGCTGCCAGCCAGCCCGCGCCGTGGAATGATGAAAGGCAAAAACAAGAATGATTAAGGACATGCGCCGGGGTGACCGCCGGACCATAATTTTCTATAAGAACGCGCCGAATACCGAGACCTTGCTGAACTGGATCCGCGACCTGCCGCCGGAGGACCGGTCAACGCTTGGGCTTGACCTTGATTTTATCCAATCCGAATGGCGGACCGAAGATAGGGGCCAAGGCGATGCGGCCAAGGCGGATAGCGAGAGTGCCCCTACGGACCGCGTAGGACGGGTTACGACAGGGCTTTTCGGTGGCTTCAAGCGGCCGAAGCGGGGCAGCCCGCTGTGCCGGAAGCTGGACGACAAGATATGGGAGATGCAATCCGCCATGCCGAGCGGCCAGATCACCAGCCTGCTCTTCTTCATCAAGGATAGCACCGTGCATGTTGTCAGCGGCAGCATTATAACATCCAACAATGTGCCGCCGGAGCTTCTGGTGCTGGCGCGGCAGCGCATGGCATCAATGCAGAAGAATGTATCTCCCATCCGGCCGGCTTAGAACATTTCGAGTGCGCCCGCCTGATGGTGCTCCTCGGATGTCTGCACGCCTTGTAGGCGCCAGGCGAGATCCGAAAGTGTGACCGCGCTCAACGCAAAACTTGAATCGATCTCCCATGCATTCGGCACGGTTCCGCCAATGGACGACACGAACGCGGAAAGTGCATGCAGCCGCTGCGAAAGCAGATCCAGCATCTGCACGTTCCGGTGGCAATCCGGATCATTGGCAATTCGCAACAGGGCCGGGCTGAGCACGGTCTGCAGCTGCTCAGCGAACCGTCCGAGTTCCTGAAACTCATCACCCAGAGCGGCGAGGATCGATGTAAGTGTGGTGGCCGGCGGCGGCGCCAAGGGCGCTGTCAAGCTATCCATCGCTCGTATCTCCTTAACTGAATCTGTCGCGTTAGCGGCTGGCATTGGTGATCTGCAGCAGACGGCCGGCGATCTTGTCCAGCGGCAATTGCTGCTTCACCGCACCGATCTCCTGCGCGACCTTCGGCATTCCGTAGACGACGCAGGATGCCTCGTTCTGCCCAAGCGTCTCGGCACCGGCTTGGCGAAGTGCGAGCAAGCCGGTGGCGCCGTCGCGGCCCATGCCGGTCAGAATGACGCCAACCGACCGCGCACCGCTGGTTTTCAGCACGGAGGCGAACATGACATCAACCGAAGGGCGATGGCCATTCACCCGGTCCCCCGTGCTGAGCCGGCAGCGAGGATTTTGCGAACCGGAAACTTCGAGATGCGAATGGCCAGGGGCGAGATAGATGTGACCCGGCAAAATCGGCTCCCCGTCAGAGGCTTCGGTCACCGTGGGCGCGCAAAGCCGGTTCAGCCGGTCGGCAAAGCTTTTGGTGAATGTCTCCGGCATGTGCTGGCTGATGACCGTGGGCGGACAATTGGCCGGAAACTGCGAAAGGATGGTGATGAGCGCCTCCACCCCGCCGGTTGATGAACCGATCGCGATCATCCGGCCATCCGGCGAAAACGCCGGGGCCGCATGACTGGTCGGCGCGCGCTGACTGCGCGGCTGCCGGCGCGACCGGGCGGCGGCTTTCACTTTTTCAGCCAATGAGCTGAAACTATCGAGATGACCGGGCGAGGGTTTGCCGACACAGTCGAACGCGCCAATCTCCAGCGCCTGCAGGTTCACATCCGCCCCTTGCTGGGTCAGCGTCGATACCATGATCACGGGCGTGGGCCGCAAACGCATGATCTTGTCGAGAAATTCGAGGCCGTTCATGTTCGGCATCTCGATGTCCAGGGTTATGACATCGGGAAAGAGCAGCTTGATCGCGGCCCGCGCCTCATGCGGGCCGCCGGACTGGCCGACCACTTCAATCTCCGGGTCCGCGTTCAAGGTCGCGGTGATCAGGCTTCGCATGGTCGCCGAATCATCGACGACAAGAACCCTGATGGTCATTTCCCCGCTGCCCTGCGATATGTGGTGATGCCGTCACTGGTCAAATCGCGCTCCGCCGGCCCGGAGACACGCTCCGAATGGCCAATATACAGCGCGCCATTGGCGGATAGCAAGGGAACCATGCGCGACCATATTTTCGCCTGCGTATCGTTCTCGAAATAGATCACCACGTTGCGGCAGAAGATCGCATCGAAAGAGCCTTTCATCGGCCAGTCGCCGATGAGATTCAGTTTCTTGAAGGTCACCAGGGAACGCAGGTCGTCATTGGCGCGCAAGGTGCTTGGCGACTCCTTCACCGGGGTAAACCAGCGCTGGCAAAGTGCGGGCGGCACACCGGCGATTGCGCCTGGCTCGTAAGCGCCTGCCTTGCCGGCGGCGATCATGTTCGGATCAATATCGGTGGCGAGAATCTTGATATCGTATTTGCCGGCATCCGGCAGCAGCGAAAAAATCGTCAGGGCGATGGAATATGGCTCCTGCCCGCTTGAACAGGCGGCCGACCAGATTCGAATCCGCCCGCCATTTTTTGCCTGCGCGATCAGCGGCGGCAGAATGGATGTTTTGAGATGTTCAAAATGATGCGGCTCGCGAAAGAAGCGGGTGACATTGGTGGTGAGCGCCGCGATCATCTCGCCCCGTTCATCGCGGCCGGCCGGGCTTGCCACCAGGGTGCAGTAATCAGCGAAACTCCGTATCTGCAAAATCCGCAGACGCTTGGCCAGGCGCGAGTAGACAAGATTGGCCTTGTTGTCGTGCAAGGAAATCCCGGCTTCGGCCTTCATGATGCCGGCGATGTTTTCAAAGTCGCGCGCCGTCAGCTCAAACTCACTGCCGGGCACAAGCCCGCCGGTCTGCCGCGGCTGTGCGGTTGTGGCAGAGGCCGCGGTCATGCGGCCTCTAGTTCCGGTGCCGCCAGCAGATGGTCAAGCGAGATCAGGCTGATCATGCGCTCATCAAGCGACAACAGGCCGCGGACGAAAGAGCGGACCAGTTCGGAGGAAACGTCGGGCGCTGCCTGAATATCTTTTTCATTGGTTGTCAAGATATCGGAAACTTCGTCAACCAAAAGTCCAATCTGCTGGTTGTTGACCTGGGCGACGATAATCACGTTGCGCGCCGTGGGCTCCGCACTTGGCAGGCCGAGGCGGACCGCGAGATCGACAATCGGCAGGACGGCACCGCGCAGATTGATGACGCCGCGGACGAATTTGGGCGCTCTGGGCAACACGGTTGCCATGGTCCAGCCGCGAATCTCGCGCACGGTCATGATGTTGATGCAGAATTCCTGGGCGCCGACGCGGAAAGCGATGAGTTCGCGGGCGGCGACGTCTTCAACTGTGGAGGTGTTCATTGTCTATCTCGCCTCTAAAAGGGAAGGTTCGCGTGGCGCGTCTGACCTTGTGCCGGAAACCACCGCGTCAACATCAAGGATCAGCGCCACCCGGCCATCGCCCATCACGGTCGCCGCCGCAATTCCCGGTACGGCGCGGTAGTTTGCCTCAAGGCTCTTGATGACGACCTGCCGCTGACCGTGGATGGCATCCACCAGCAGCACCGCCTTGGTCCGCCCTTCGCCTTCAACCAGCAAGGCGACGGATTGCGTTGTTTCTATCCGTTGGTCGCTATAACCAAGCGTCAGGCCGACATCGACGATCGGCACATAGCCGCCGCGCAGCGCCAAAACCCGCAAGTCGTTGTCCAGCGCGTGCACATCCTTGGCGCGGGGCTGCAATGTTTCAAGAATTGTGCCGAGCGGGATGATCAGCGTATGGCCGGCGGCACTCACCACCATGCCATCCAGCACCGCGAGCGTGAGGGGCAGGCTGAGGGTGAAGGTTGAGCCATGGCCGGGGCGCGACGAGATGGAAATGCGCCCGCCGAGTGCCGTGACCGATTGCCGGACCACATCCATCCCGACGCCGCGGCCGGAAATGTCGGAAATCACCGCAGCTGTTGAAAATCCTGGCAGGAAGATGAGGTTGTCGATTTCCTCGTCGCTCAGCTGGGCGTCCGCCGCGATCAGACCTTTCTCGACCGCAATGGCTTTCACGCGCGGGCGGTTGATGCCTGCCCCGTCATCGGCCACTTCCAGCACGATGCGGCCGGAGCGGTGCAATGCGGTCAGCCGCACCACGCCTTCGGCCGGCTTGCCGGCGGCAAGACGCTTGGCCGGTGATTCCAGCCCATGATCGATCGCATTGCGGATCATATGCGTCAGCGGGTCGGCGATGCGTTCGATCACCGTCTTGTCGACTTCCGTGCCTTCGCCTTCCGTCAGCAGGCGCACCTGCTTGCCGGTTTGCGCCGCCACTTCGCGCACCAGGCGCGGCATGCGCTGGAATACGGAGCGCACCGGCTGGGCGCGGATCGCCATAACGCTGTCCTGAATTTCCCTGGTCAAGTGCTCAAGTTCGTCAAGCGCCATGGCAACGCCGGAAGCACGGGCGATCCCGGCTTCCAGCACGCGCTGGCTGAGCATCGCCTCGTTGATCACCAGCTCACCCACCAGGTCGATCAGCCGGTCGACACGGTCGAGATCGACACGGATCGTGGCGCTGACGGCCGATGAGGTTTCCGCCTTGGCGGCCATCGCTTCAACCGGGCCGGGGGCAGCCGGATGGTGCTCCGGCACTTCGGCGACGGGTTCGCTCACCGGCTCGCTTTCCGAACTCTCCGCCGAAGGCGGGAAGAATTCGAACTCGAAACCTTCCGGCGCTTCCTCGGCGGCGGCCGGCCTGGCCACAGGGGCCGGCTGTAGGCTGATCGACAAGGTGCAATCGCCGTCGACGAAGTCGAATACATCCCGCACGGCCGCTTCATCGCATTCCGCATGCAGCCTGGCCGTCCAGGAGAGGTAGGCGCCTTCCGGCT
>Ga0116228_10006808_pt1 | contig 10208 bp, 8 predicted proteins | sample S1TSphfallax_2_FD_89694 | JGI IMG/M metagenome (GOLD analysis project Ga0116228, IMG submission 89694) | Host-associated microbial communities from peat moss isolated from Minnesota, USA - S1T2_Fc - Sphagnum fallax MG | ecosystem: Host-associated > Plants > Peat moss > Unclassified | place: USA... | reverse complement strand
AGCGCCCATACGACGGGCGTGGGCCGAACGTGCGAGGGTACGAAGGTCGCGCATCCGCAGGGCGCGCCGCTACTGCCGGACGACTTACCATGCCGGACGGTCTGCCACCACCCGCAGCGCCGCTGCTGACGTGTCCACCCGAAGGCGCACTATGAAAGGAACCCCCGCCGCCACCGCCCCGAACACCGCCGCGCTGCGCGAGCACCATTCCAGAACAAAGAAACAGACTTGCGAGTAAGAGTGTTGTACGCATACCAGGCCACCAGCCGGACCAAGAGAACTACCTTTAGTTTAGACCCTTACTTTTCTTCTGAACGTCACCTGGTGTGCCGAGCCATCCCCGCACCCCACCCACTTTGTCATCCCACTAGCGCCCCATCAACGAGTTTCGAAGAATGTTCTCGCCGCCGGCCTTGTTCCGACATCCTATTGCAGAGAATGACGGGTAGACGAGGGCAACGTGGCTGAAACCGAAACAACTGAAACCGAAAAGACTGATAAGAATGCAAAGGGAAGCGACCGCCAGCCGCAGGTTGTGCTCATCGCTCATCTGCACGCGCTGCTCGTGTCCGGCGAAACGGTGCCGTTGCTGCCGATCCGCCATGAAAATGCCGTCAAGGCAGATGTGACGAAGCTTCTTGAAGACTGGGCAGAATCCGGCTTCCTGCTCCGTGGAAACATAGCCTATCCGTGGCACCAGGTGCGGCGCGTCGAAGTGACCCGGGTGGAAGAACTGGCCCCTCACGAGGTGCATCAGCGGCTGCTGCTGCTTGAGGGCGAGGACCGCGCGCAGATACAGCAGGGATTTTGGAAAACCCGCAAAACGGATCAAAAGGATACGGATGCAAACCAGGAGCAGGCCAGATAGGGGAGAAACGGATGTTTCTCCCCTAATCCCTTCAATTGCCGCCCGCGGCGCTTGTCCCCGAGGAGAGATGCTGAGAGGCCAGCCAATCCTTCAGCTTCGGTCCCTGCTCCGCCCGCAGGTCAATGCACGCATTGATACTGTTCTGCGCCCGCTTTAGCGCGCTTTCACTGGCTGGTACCGGGTGCGTCGCAAAAAACTGTGTCGCTTCGTCCCGTTTCTCCGCACTGCAAAAGCTTCCTGCCGCGCCCACCAGGTAGCCGCCCATCATGGTCGTTATCTGGTCCTTCACCTTTGGCCAGTTGTCCTGGATGTATTGCCATGCAACTCCGCGTGTTTCTTCACTCTGCATAGCGATTACAAAGACGAAGACGGAATCCTGGTTGCGCACCTTGCCGGAAACGGCATAATCCAGCGCTCGCTTTTCGAGCGCCGGGTCTCGGAAGACCGACATCGCCCGCAGTGCGCTTTCCTGCAGCGTCGGGTCCTGTGCTGTCTCAAAGGTCTTCTGCAGTGCATCGAACAGCGCAGCATCTCCATGTTCCGCTGCAACAAACATCGCAGGGCCTGACAACGTGGGGTCGACGGACCCGGGGTCTGCCAGATGTTTCAGGGTCAATTCCTTTGCCTGCGCAATCACCTTCGGATCATCTGCGCCGCCGAGGATCCCCATCAGCATCGCGCGCAGTTCCCGTTTCTCGGGGCTGTCGCCAGCCGACGGCGGCCCTAACTTTGCATACTCCGGCCCGTAGATTTCACGCGTCCACGTCTGCAGAGCATCACGTTCTTTCTGGCTGGAAGCAATGCGGGCAAACGTCGTGCCGAGGCCGGTCTCCACTGTCGCGAGCACATCCGGGGTCGGGTCGGCTTTCAATGCCGCCGCCAGGTTGAGATAGTCGCCGATACTGGCCTGTCCGGCGCGGGTCAGGGCAAACTGTCCGCCGACAAATGTAATCCGCTCTGTCGGCTTCAATCCTGTCTCGATATTCGCCAGGATTTTCTTGTAGTCCGCAGGGCTGTACGCAGTGCGGTAGTAGCCGGCCCCCGCCGCATCTCCGAAGAAGAATGACGCCGCCGGGATCGGTAACTCCTGCTGAGTGCTTTGCAGAATCTCGCACTCCGATCCAACCGCGCTGGCTGCTTTGAAGCACACCGGGACCGTCCAGGTCTGCTCTTCGCCGGTCGCATCCTTGGAGTCGAGGAAGAACCGTTCCTGGCTCACGGTGACCTTGCCATTATTCGCGCGATCGAAGGTCAGCAGCGGCTCGCCCGGCTGGGCCACAAAGCTGGACATGATCTTGTCCACCGGCTTGTGGCTGTTTGCCGTCTGCGCATTCCAGAAGTCTTCTGCTGTTGCGTTCCCATAAATGTGTGCCGCAAGATAGTTATGGACCCCCTGACGAAAAGTTTCTTCACCAAGATAGTTCTCGACCATGGACAACATTGCGCCGGCTTTGCCATAGGTAATGCCGTCGAACATTTCGTTGATCTGGTCGGGTGTATTCGCCTCCGCCCGGATCGCGCGCGTTGTCTTCTGTGCATCCAGAGATAGTGTCTGGTTCAGCCCGATCGCTACATCTTCCGGGATTTTCCATTCCGGCTTCCAGGCGGCGACCGGCTTGTTTTCCATCCAGGTAGCAAACCCTTCATTCAGCCACAGATTGTTCCACCACTCCATCGTGACCATGTCGCCAAACCACTGGTGGGCCATCTCATGCGCCACCACTTCGGCGACATTTTTGCGCGCATCGTTGGACGCCGTCTTTTCGTCGATCAGCAGGTCGGTCTCCCGGTAGGTGATCGCGCCGAAGTTCTCCATCGCCCCGGCTTCAAAGTCCGGCAGTGCGATCATGTCCAGCTTCGGCATCGGATACTTGATCCCGAAATACGTGTCGTAATAGTGAAGGACGTATTCGGCGGCCGTGAGCGCGAATTTGCCGTATTCAACCTTGTCCGGCGTTGCGCAGGAGCGGATCGGCACACCGTCCGCCTCGCCCGATGTGCATTGAAAATCGCCGACCAGAAACGCGACCAGGTACGTGGACATCCGGGGCGTCGTCGCAAAATGGATCGCATGCTTGTCCGTACCGGCTGGCGTATCGGAAACGATGTTCGTATTCGAGATCGCGGTATCGCCCGTATCGACAACCAGGGTCGTGTCAAATGTCGCTTTCATTGCCGGCTCGTCGAAGGAAGGAAACGCCCGCCGTGCGTCGGTCGGCTCAAACTGTGTCACCGCATAGTTGCGCTTCGCCGTCTTCGAAAGATAGAAGCCCCGCAGCTTGTTGTTCAATATGCCTGAGTACTCGATCTTGAGTTCTACCGGCCCGGCCGGCAGCGGCTGCGCGAAGCTGAACGTTGCCTGCTCCTTGTCGGCATCCAGACTCACCTGGGCTGTCTGGTCTTTGCCGGCCACGGTGGCCGATACGCTCTTGAACGTGATCTCCGCAGCGTTCAGGGTAATGCTGCTCGCCGATTCCTTCAGCGTTGCCTCGATTGTCTCGGTGCCCTTGAAGGTTGCCGCCGTCAAATCGGGAGTCAGCGTCAGCGTGTAGTGTTCGGGCCGGACGTTTTGCGGGAGTCTCTGGGCATGGACGGACAGGGAGAAGGCGCTGGCAGCGACGGCGATTGCGATGCGAAAGTGAGTGAATTTCAACATGGGTTCGTGCATTCCTCAGGATGGACCAGTCAATCTATCGAAGAAAACGATTGTGATGACATTCTACTTATATTGGAAGCGGCTACAAATTCTCACCCGGCAACCCCTCGGTAGCTCGATACACTGCTGAGGTCAGGCTTCCCGATAGTTCAGCAACACCACTCCAACCAGCGTGAGGGCCACCGGCCAGGCAGCGCCTGCAATCCTCACGACACGCCCTGAAGACAGGCGCAATTGCAGCCACCGTGCCCAGGCTGCCGTCGCTCCCAGCACCGCAATCAGCATATGACTGGCCTCCGCTAAAACTTCCGACGCATTCCCCAGCCCATGGCTGTGGGTCAGCAACAACGCCGCGCCCAGCGCGCAAATCAAAGGAAAAACCAGCGTTGCCCACTGCTTGCGCAGCCACCCGACCTGCACAGCACTCTCAAATGTCGCGAAGACGACAATCAGCAGCGCCTCCAGCCGGTGTTCGAGAACATCCGGATACGAAAAGCTCGCCCAGAATGGCCTTGGCCCGAGGGGCCACGCCTCGGGGTCGGCCCTTAGCAGAATGAATAGCGCCAGCCCCACGAACGAAAGCGGCCAGAACCGCGCCCAGCGGGCCCATCGCCCCCATTGCAGGTTGCTGACCAGTGCGAGCGCCCCCGCAACGAGCACCATCAACCCGGCCCAGTGGTGGTTGTAGTTGGACCACGCATCGTCGTTCGCATCATTCGTGGAAACCTCGCCGAACTGGTGGGCCTCTACGCCCTGGCGTATCGAAGTGGGCGGCGTCAGCGCCCGGAATGGCGGACTCGACAAACTCGGCCGGACGGGCCACATGTGCAGGCGGTAGCTCTGCACTGACACCAGGTCCTGCGGCTGCATGTCGGACGCAGGCGATTGTGATGTCATCGATGCTGCTGCCAGCAGCACGGTAAAGCCAAGACCGATCTCAGCCTCACTGAAACGTCGCAGGCGGAGTAGCAGATCAGCTGGCAGTGATGCAGACCGTCGATGCAGAAACCAGTTTCCGCTACCCAGGACGAGCATCAGCAGGAGCAGATAGATTTTCGCGAGCAGCATCAGCCCATACGAGCTTCCATACAGCCCCTTGATCGATCCGACATAAAACCATGCCATGCCTGTCCCTGCGCCAATCAGCACCGGCACGCTCACCAGCGCCATGGTTGAGAAGCGCCGCACCATCAACCGGGATTGCTCGGCATTTTCGTCGCGCAGTGACAAAAGCAGATAGGGCATCGCCCCGATCCATCCCGCCGTCCCCAGGTGATGCAGGCCAGTCAAAATCGTGAGCGGTACCTGGTGGTTCATCTGGCTGGTGGCATGGCTCAGATAAACGATCGAGGCCGATACTGCGAGCGCAGACAGGAGCATCCCCAGTTTGCTCGCTCTGCGCCGAGCGAAAAATACCGGCAGCAAAGCAAGAGCAATCGTGAGCGCTTCCGCCCGTAGAAAGGACGCATTGACCAGGTCGGGAAGCGTCATGCCGGAACCAGCGAGCATTGACGCGCTGGTGACGACGATCGTTCCGGCTTCGCCTGCGATCAGCCCCCATGCCGACCACTGCATCAAGCGACAGCAGGACTTATGGGGGGCCGCTGCCAATGTTTGGCCCGGGTAAAGGAGAAACGCGACTCCACCCACCAGGAGTGCTTCACAGGACAGGACTGCCGCGTGCAGCAGGACTGCGAGCAGATCGAAGTCCCGCAGCAGCCAGATCAACGCTATTTCACTTCAAATGCAATTTCACCGCGGCTCATATGCCCATCGCTCGCGACTGCCTGCCAGTGCAGGATGTAGTGCCCTGGCGTCAATGCGGGCGTCTGGCTGTGCAGCACGTTGGGGGCTGCCTTCGCGTCGATGACGAGTGACTGCGATTTGCCATCCTTCAGCAGAGAAAGGGAGGAGTGTGCAGCGTCCACGCGCGAGTTGTAGATGAGCAGGACGGGGACGACCCCGGCGTGAACAACGCCATTTGCCGCAGGATCCGATTTTTGTAACACCGCGTGCGCGTGGGCTATCCCGGGCAGGACGAGCGACAGGAGAAAGAGAAGGGAAGCAGCGAAAAGCGCTCGACTCTTATGCATATTCAGAGTGTAGTTGATGAAATGTTGTTGCAAAAGACCATCAGGAAGATTGGGTTGTAACGCCTACCGATGCCGCGCGCGCCGAGTGGCCGCCGAGTTCAGTTGCCCGCGCTTCCGCAAAACTCGCTGCGCCCATCAGGGCCGCTCGACTTTCAAGGATGATGTGCACTGGCGTCTGTTCGAGTAAGCCGCTCAACCGGCCTTTGTCCGTGAACGCCTTCATGAACCCACCGCGGCGGATGATGTTGATGGCCTTCGGGGCAATGCCGCCGCCGACATAAATGCCGCCCACTGCCAGCACCTTGAGCGCCAGGTTTCCTGCTTCTGCGCCGTAGACCGAAACAAACATGTCCATGGCCCGGATGCACAAGTCGCTTTCCCCACTCTCCGCAAGTTCGCCGATCACGGCGTTGGGGTCTTCTTCCTCCATGCGTTCTTTCAGCCATGCCGGTTCCGGAATCCCCTTCTCATCGCGAAGGAATGCATAAATGTTCGCCATTCCCAGGCCGGATACGACGCGCTCATAGCTCACCCGGCCATTGAGTGTGCGCCATAAATAGCGCAACAAGTCGATCTCTTCTTCCGTGCGCGGGGCAAAGTCGGCGTGGCCGCCTTCCGACGCCAGGGGCAGATGGCGTCTTCCATCCCAGACCAGCACTGCTTCTCCAAGACCCGTTCCAGCGGCGATGAGGCCGCGATTGCCGACGACGCTTGGATCGCCGCTGCTCAAGGTAAGGATCTTGTCCGGAGAAAGTTCGGGAATCCCATACCCATTTGCTTCCAGATCATTGATCAGGAAGAGGTGCTCAATATTCAGCTCGCGCGACAGGTCGCGACTATCCAGCAGCCACGGCAGGTTCGTCAGCTTCAAGCGCCCGTTGCGGACAGGCCCCGGCACGCCGAAACATGCGGAAGTGATCGGTTCAGCCGGCCTCGCCGTTCTCAGAAAATCCTCTACAACAGCCTGCAGTGAGGGGAATTCCCGGGCTGGATATTTCTTGTCGATGACCGGCGCCAGCTTCCCCTGCTCAAAGCTGTACAGCGCAAGGTCGACCTTTGTCCCCCCGACATCCCCTGCCAGAATCATCGCTTCACCTCGATCTGCCCGCCGGACTCAACCGTCGGAGGCAGCTCCGCGGCAGCTGCCTTATCGAGCAGGATCGTGATTTTACCATTCGCAGGCTGCACCAGTTGCGATGGCAAGGTCTCCGGCTCATAGTGCCCCAGTAAAACGCGCTTGAGCACTGTGGCCTTATCCGCGCCCTGGATCAGAAAAATGACATTCCCAGCCTGATTGATTACCGGGGACGTGAGCGTGATGCGCCACGTGTCCTTCTGCGGCACATGGTTTGCGATCACGATGCGGCCAAGCTCGTGCAGCCCTGCCGTGTGCGGGAAGAGCGATGCCGTATGGCCGTCGTCGCCCATGCCCAGGGCCACCAGGTCAAAGGCGGGCAGTTCCGCCCCCTCAAGCCGGAACTGGCCGCGGATGGTGGACTCGTAGCGGGCTGCGGCTACTTCCGGATCGAGTTCGCCCTCCATCCGGAAAACGTGCTGAGCCGCAATCGGTACCTTTTCCAGCAGGGCTGCCTTGGTCATTCCATAATTGCTGTCCTTGGCATCCGGAGGAACACAGCGTTCATCGACCCAGTACAGTTGCACCCGGTCCCATGGGACGCTCTCGCGGAAGTCATCTCCAGCCAGAAGCGCAAATACCGGCTTCGGCGTATTGCCGCCTGAGACAGCAATGCGCGCGACACCGCGCTTCTCCACGGCCGCCCGGATTTGCTCGGCAAAGTACGTAGCAGCATGATGGGCAAAGGCTGCCGCATCTTCGTAAACGTAATACTCAATCTTGATCGTTTTTGCTTGAGACATTTCTATGTTCGCTGCAAATTACAGCTTTCTCCAGGACCGTCCATCCCGCTCCAGAAGCTCCTGGGCGGTCTGGGGTCCCCAGGTGCCGCTGGGGTAATTCGGGAAATCCTTGGGCTTCGTTTTTTCCCATTTTTCCAGCACGGGTGTCAGCAGAGACCATGTTGCTTCCACCCCATCTCTATGGGCAAACAGGGTCCCATCGCCGAGCATCGCGTCCAGCAGCAGCCGTTCGTAGCCGTTGGCAGAGGATTTCCCGAACGCATCGGCATAGTTGAAGTCCATGATGACCGGGCAAACTTCCATGTTCGGGCTCGGCACCTTTGAACTGAAGCGCAGCGAGATCCCTTCGTCGGGCTGAATGCGCATCGTGATCACGTTCGGCTGCAGTTCACTGCATTTGCCGGCGGTCATCTCTTTGAAAAGCAGTTGCGGCGGCAGCTTGAACTGGATGGAGATTTCTGTCGTCCGCTTGCCCAGCCGCTTGCCGGCGCGGATGTAAAACGGTACGCCGGCCCAGCGCCAGTTTTCGATTTCAAGCTTTAACGCGGCAAAGGTCTCTGTGCCGGATTGCGGATCGACGCGGTCTTCCTGCCGATACCCTTTTACTTCCTGACCGCCGACTTTGCCCGGCCCATATTGACCGCGGACGATGTTGTACGGTTCCACTGGCTTGATGGCCTTCCAGACCTTCAGCTTTTCCCGCCGCAGCGCCTCGGCTTCGAAGGAAATCGGCGGCTCCATCGCTACGAAAGAGAGCAGCTCCATCACATGGTTCTGCACGACGTCCCGCAGCGCTCCGGCTTTCTCGTAGAAAGGACCGCGGCCTTCGATGCCGATTTCTTCCGCGGCAGTGATCTGCACGTGATCGACATAGTTCCGGTTCCACAGCGGCTCGAAAATGCCATTGCCGAAGCGGAATACCAGGATGTTCTGCACCGTTTCCTTGCCCAGGTAATGGTCGATGCGGAAGATCTGGCTTTCATCGAAGACGCGGTTGACATCGTCATTCAATTCGCGGGCTGAGTCCAGGTCGTGGCCGAAGGGCTTTTCGATGATGATGTGGACTTCGCCGGATTTCGGCTTCGCCATCTGGTGGTCGCCGAGTTGATGGATGATGTCAGCGAAATATTCTGGCGCTGTCGATAGGTAAAACAGGCGGTTTCCCTGCGTTCCGATTTCCTTATCGATGGAAGACAACAGCTCATTTAACTGAATGTAGCCGTTGCTGTCATCGAAATTCATCGCGTGGTAGCGCACCTTCTTCATGAAGGGTTCAAGCTTCTCGTCGCCGGCTTCCACGCCGCCATACTTGGTGATGCCTTCCTGCATGTCCTTTGCGAACTCGCCCTCGAGCGGCCGACGCGCAACCCCGACCACGGCAAATTTTTCCGGCAGCAGGTTCGCTTGTTCCAGATGAAAAAGTGCAGGTAGAAGCTTTCGCTTCGTCAGGTCGCCCGACGCGCCGAAAATAACGACAACAGTCGGTTCTGGGATCCGCTCCGGCCCCTTCACGGATTCGTTGGTCTGGGGCACCGCCGTTGTCATCGCAGCCATTGGTCTATCTCCTGTCTCGGGTTCGTGGAAGATGGGCGGCCAGCAGTCGGCCGCTGGCCGTCACCGCTGGGCGAAGTTCGCTACTCAGTCTTCATGGCATGGCCGCCGAATGCGTTGCGCATTACGGAGAGCATCCGGTCAGAGTAGTTGTTGTCCTCACGCGAGCGCAGACGCCGAATCAGAGACTCTGTGATCACCGGCGCCGATACATTCAGGTCGATTGCTTCAAACACCGTCCAGCGCCCTTCGCCCGAATCCGGCACGTACGCTTCCAGACCTTTCAGCTCAGGGTTCTTCAGCAGGGCATCCGTCGTCAGGTCCAGCAGCCACGAGCGAATGACGCTGCCATAACGCCAGATTTCGCCGATCTGACCAAGGTCGAGCTTCATCTCTTCTTTGTGCTTCAGGATCGAGAAGCCTTCTGCGTAGGCCTGCATCATGCCGTACTCGATCGCGTTGTGGACCATCTTCGTGAAGTGGCCCGCGCCGGATGGGCCAACATGTCCCCAGCCCTGGTCTTTGCCCGGCGCCAGCGTCTCAAAAATCGGTGTCAGCCGCTTCACCGGCTCGTCGTCACCGCCGATCATCATGCTGTAGCCTTCCTTCAAGCCCCAGATACCGCCCGAAGTGCCGCAGTCGACAAAGTTGAATCCCTTTTCCTTGAGCGCCTTGTACCGCCGCTGCGTGTCCTTGTAATTCGAATTGCCGCCGTCGATGAAGGTGTCGCCCTTGTCCAGATGCGGCAAAAGCTTTTCGATCGTCAGGTCGACTGGATCGCCCGCAGGCACCATCAGCCAGATCGACCGCGGTGTTGCAATCGACTTGACGAGGTCTTCCAATGTGCCCACGCCCTTGGCGCCCGTGTCGTTGAATTTCTTGATGACATCCGCGCTGGTATCCAGGCCAATCACCTCGTGGCCGCCCTGCTTCAGCCGCGCCGCCATGTTGAATCCCATCTTGCCCAGACCGATCAGACCTAATTGCATTGCTTCCTCCCGCGATTCTTTCGCGCTTTCCTCTTCAATGGATGCTGACTTTATAGATGACGGGCCCGCGACCCTTGCACAAAGAAAATTCATTCACACCGGGCCGCGAGTGAATGGTTGCAGGTTTAAGCCTTCGCTGCCCCCGGGCAGTTCCTGGCTTCGATGGCCTTGGT
>Ga0116228_10006806_pt1 | contig 10211 bp, 8 predicted proteins | sample S1TSphfallax_2_FD_89694 | JGI IMG/M metagenome (GOLD analysis project Ga0116228, IMG submission 89694) | Host-associated microbial communities from peat moss isolated from Minnesota, USA - S1T2_Fc - Sphagnum fallax MG | ecosystem: Host-associated > Plants > Peat moss > Unclassified | place: USA... | reverse complement strand
GGCCTCGACCTTGATGGCCGCGGATATTTTTCTATGACCCATGAATCACCTCGTAGGAGAAGTTTGCTCCTATCGGTGGTCCTGAAAAACCCGGCCACTACAGGCGCGCTCCTACAGGTGGGTGAGGGCTTCGGTGTCGAGGCGCAGGACGGGGTAGTCGCCTACCTTTTGCGCTGTGTACCAGGGGCTGCGTTCGAAGAAGAATGCCAGGCGTGCGCGCGGGCTGGCGGTGAAGGTGGCGTCGCTCTTCACCTTTGCGTCGAACTCGGCCTTGAGTGCCGGATTCTCCGCGATCATCTTCCTCGCCAGCGCCTCGACCACGCGAGGCTCTCCATATTCCTTCGGCTCGAAGATCGCATCCAGATACCCCCAGCGAAGCAGGGAATCCGGCGCGCGGGCATCGAGAAGATTCAACGCGAGCACGGCATCGGCATCATTGGCGCGCACGATGACCGTGCCTGCCGGCAGTTCGACGTCTTCCCGGGCCGGTGCGATGTTCACATCCTTCAACAGATGATGACCTTCGAACGGCTTCTCGGCCCATGCCGGCTGGGTCAGCTGGTCGTGCGTCACGCTGACCTTCGTCGCCCGGGCGATGCGTGTATAGGCAATGCCATGGGCATCGAGTCGATCGATGACCTGGGTCCACTGCGGAGGAATGGCCCAGGCCGCCGGAACCGGTGCGGACACATCCGGCAGCAGCCCCAGCCAGCTCTGGATGGCGTAGTTCTTCTTCACCGCCGGGTTGTACTGCACCCAGGTGTCGCCCGAGATATCGCTGGCGGTCTGCGTGAAGGCGAAGCCTTTGAGCGTGAACGGCGAGGGCGTCGGATCTTCCTTGAAGGTCACCGGCAGCGATGCACCCGGCTTCGACGCGAGCGATGCTGCCCATGTGTCGGCGTCCTTCGACGCCCGAAGCAGGGCGGCCGGATCACTATCCACCCGCTCCAGCACGCTGCGCACGATGTCATAGGTGGCACGCACACGCACCGCATACGGCTTCAGCATATGCGTTTCGACGAGCAGGCCTGCGCGGTTTCGGATGGCGGCGTACCCGGTGGAAAAGCGCGGCCCGGAGCCAAAGTTGGCAATACCCTTGGTGATGTCGCGCCCGTCGCGGAATTCGAGATACGGCGAAGCGAGATGTCCCAGCTTCTCGTAGCGTGCGACGGCATCCTTCGCGATGGCATCCTGCTGCCACGCGGCTATCGACGGCGGCAGCTTGTGCGCGTCCTCGGTGTACCAGGTGAGGTCGTACTGGTAGTCGGCGCCATCGGTGGTGTGGATATCGATGAGCAGGTCGGGGCGCCAGGTGTTCCACAGTTTCAGCCATGCGCGCGTTTCAGGCGCATCCGCCTTCACGTAATCCCGGTTGAGGTTGAGGTACTGCGACTGGCCGCGAAAGCCCATTTCCTCCGGGCCGTTCTGGTTGATGCGGAAATACGGCCCCGAATTCTCGTGACCATCGACGCTGTAGACGGGAATGAAGACAAGCACCGCGTGGTCGAGCAGGTGTGGCAGTCGGCCTGTGACGGCGATGTCGCGCAACAGCATCAGCCCCGCGTCCTTGCCTTCGATTTCGCCAGGATGGATACCGGCCTGGAGCAAAACGATGGGCTTGCCGGCCGCGCGCGCCTGCCCGGGCGTCAGATCGCCGTCCCTTGCCGCGACCACCACCGTCATGGGGCGTCCCTCGGGCGTGATGCCGAAGGTTTCCACACGGAGCGTGCCGGGCGCGGCGTCCGCCAGGCGATGCAGCCAGGCCAGCGTATCCGCATAGGACGGCGTGGTGCGGAAGCCGGCCGTCTCCGCTGGCGTGGTCCAGGCGTCCCTGGCGGGCGCGGCAAAGGGCGCTGCGCAGAGCAGGGCCAGCAGGAGGCGGGAAGGCAGCGTCACGGTCATGGGGATATCCGGCAGGGAAACCGGCCCATTGTGTGACGTCTGGCAGGGGGCGCGCATAGGGCATCAGTTGGTTGCAGCCCCCGCATTGGCGCATCCCTAAGCAGACGCTAAGCTGGCCCCACCGATAATTCCGCGTCCCGAACGCACAGGTAGGACGCCCTTGCACATCATCCTCGTCGAAGACGACGCCCAGCTTGGCGATGCCATCCGCCGCGCCCTGGAGCGGCTGGCCTATACGATCAGTTGGTTCCGCGACGGCAACGAGGCCCTGGCTGCCCTGCGCGACCACGACGCCGACCTGGTGCTGCTGGACCTCGGGCTGCCCGGCAAGGACGGCTTCGACGTGCTCACCGAGGCGCGCCGCCAGCGGGTCACCACGCCTGTGATCGTGATGTCCGCGCGTGACCAGCTCGATGCCCGCATCCTGGCCCTCGATGCCGGTGCCGACGATTACCTGGTGAAGCCTTTCCACCTCGACGAACTGGCGGCGCGTATCCGCTCGCTTGCCCGGCGCGTTCGCGGTGCCGCCGTGAACCGGCTGGAAGCCGGCGCCCTGTGCCTGGACCTGGGTACGTTCGAAGTGCTGTGGCACGGCAACAAGGTGGACCTGACGCGCCGCGAGTTCTCCCTGTTGCAGGCGCTCATGGAGCGTGCCGGGCGTATCGTGCGCCGTGAGGTGCTGGAGAATTCCCTGTACGGGCCCGACAGCGCCATGAGCACGAGCGCACTGGAAGTGCTGGTGCACTCGTTGCGTCGCAAGCTCAGCCACGATGCCATCCAGACCGTGCGTGGCTTCGGCTACATGGTGCCGCGGGAGCCGAAGTGAGGGCGATCAGCCTGCGCACCCGCCTGCTGGCGCTCATCGTGCTGGTGCTGGCGGCCGTATTGCTTCCGCTGGGCATCCTGAGTGCCATGCGCACGCTGGAAGAAGTGGACGAACTGTCCGACGGTCGCCTCGCACAGGCGGCGCGTACGCTGGAAGTGCTGGTCGGGCGGATCGGCGTGGAGCAGTTGCGCAACCAGCGCGCCACGCCGGCACTCGTGCCCAGCTATTCGAACCATCCGCAGGAGCTGACCATCCAGGGCCGTACCTTCGAATCGGAAGTGGGTTTCCAGGTCTTCGACCGCGATGGCAGCCTGCTGCTGGCGACGGAAAACCTCTCCGGCGTGCCTCGTACGCATGCCCCCGATGGTCGATTCGAGGACGTGAGCAGCGGTCGCTACCAGTGGCGCATCTTCACGCTGATCATGGAGAACAAGGGCATCACGATCCGGGCCGGCGAGCGCTACGACAGCCGCCACGAGATCACCCATGCACTGTGGATCGAGCATGGCCTGCCCACCCTCCTGGGGCTGCCGCTGCTCGCGGTGCTGGTGGGGTGGGCGATTCACAGGGGCCTGCGGCCACTCGGCGCGCTGGCCGAGGCGTTGGCGCGGCGCGAGCCGGGAAGCCGCGAGCCGATTCATCTGCCCAATGCGCCGACCGAGTTGAAGCCCGTACTGGTGGCATTGAACGACCAGATCGGACGGCTCGAAAGCGCGCTGGAGCGCGAACGACGCTTCAGCGCCGACGTGGCTCACGAACTACGCACGCCGCTGGCATCCACGATGATCAATCTGGAAAGCGCCATGGTTTCAGCGCGCCCCGACGAGGCGCAGCTGGCACTGGAAGCGGCGCGGGAATGCCTGGTATCGCTGGCGCGACGCACGGAGCAATTGCTTGCGTTGGCGCGACTGGAAGTCGGTGCCGCATCGGGACCGCGCGGGCGCGTCGATCTCGTCGAGCTGGCGCTGGATGTCATCGAAGAGCTGGCTACCGCGATCGGTGCGGGCGGTGTCGAGCTGGAACTGGTCGAGCTGCCTGAACACGTGTGGCTGGAGGGTTACGCTGTCGCCCTGGCCGCGTTGCTGCGCAACCTGCTGGAAAATGCCTTCCGGCATGTGCCGCGAGGCGGCCACGTCGGACTTTCCATTCGCGGCGATGACGCGGGCTTCGCCGTGATCGAGGTGGTAGACGACGGCCCGGGCATTCCGGCCGAACGTCGCGCAGGCATGTTTACGCGATTCCAGCGTGGCCTCGATACCCAAGGCGAAGGCTATGGCCTGGGCCTGTCCATCGTGCAGCGCGCTGCCGAACTGCACGGCGCCACCATCGAATTGCTCGATCGCGATGAAGGCACGGGGCTGCGCGTGGTCGTGCGCATTCCCCGTGCCTCCGTGGCCTGACGCTTCGCTCAGGGCGTGGGCGGAATCACGAGACAGGCGCCCGGGCCATTCGCGGGCGGGGTGGTGGGGTAGCTGCCTTCCGGCAGGATCGACACCGGCGTGGTAGCGATGAATCCGTCCGCAAAGCGGAACTCCACGAAGGTGGCGCCCCAGCCGGTATCCGGCGTTTCTTCGGTGACCTCAAGTTCGCGTTTGCCCGCGTCCAGCGGCGTGGACTGGTAACGGATGCCGCAGGCGTAGCGGAAGTCGCGGGAGGCCGGGTTCACCGCATGCCACACGGTGGCCGACACCGGCGTCTCGCTCAACGTAATGGACAGTACCGCCTTGCCACCGCGGTGCACCGTGGTGGTGTTCACGCGCGGCAGCGGCACATGCTTGTCCCAGCGCACCAGGAAAGGCAGCAAGGTGTCGTGCACGGCATTGCGGATGCCGCCATGGTCGCTGTTCGGTGCCACGCGCAGCGTTGTGCTGCCCGGCAGGTCATCCACGTACAAGTCGGTGGCATCCGGTGGGAAGAAATCGTCGCCGCTGGCGTTGACCAGGTATTTCGGTACGGCGAGGCGCCTGCGCGACGGACCATCGAGGTAGGTGTAGGGGTCTTCGATGTGCATCAGCCAGGCGAAGGCCGGGCTGCGGTACACGTCGGGACCGATGCCCTGTTTCTGGTAAGGCAGCAGGGCGATGGGATAGTCGCCGCCGTAGACCTTCTGGATGTGCTCGATCAGTGGCTGGATATGCATGGCGATCACATAGGGCACGATTGCCGCGATGCGATCGTCGCCGACGGTGGTGAGCCACGCGGCCCAGGCGCGCTTGGACGAGCCGGTCACGATGAAGCGGGTGTTGGCAGGCAGCTTGAGTTCGCTGGTGGCCAGGTCCATCGCGCGTGTCGCGGCGGCAGCCATCGGCACATGCAGCGGCAGGGTGGATTCCGTCGTACGCATGCTGCGTACCCAGGTGGCGGCAACGAGGTCGTCTTCCTTGCGCGGTACGTCACCGGCCAGGGTCAGGTACTGGTTGGGCGCATCGCCCACGGACACCACGGCGCGGTGGGTGGTGGTGGCCACCTCGCTCAGCAGCGCATCGTCCATGTCGGACGGCGGACGTGCCGGGTCCTTGCCATTGCCTTGCAGCGTGCCGTTGTTGATGACGAGCAGCGGCGTGCCCGAGGCATCGCCGTCGGGCTGGTAGATCGTCACCCGGTGATGCCATGCGGTGGCGGCCGGATCGTTTTCCGGCCAGGTCTGCGATACAAGGTCGTACTGGCAGCGACGGCCTCCGGTGATCGGCTCGCAGCCTTGCGCTGTGTACTGCACGGGCGTGGCATGCAGGCGGTCGCGATAGGCGGGCCACGCACCTTTCGGCACGTCGCGGGCGCCGGCGCCGATCGCCACGAAACCCAGCAGGGCGGCGATGATGGCTCGTTGCAACGGTGTCGTGCGTTGGGCCTTCTGGCTAAGCATGCTTTGTCGCTCCGGGGCTGGCGTGGAGCGGCAGGATAACTTGCGATTCACTGTCACAACTTAGTAGTAAATCGCAGGAATGATCCAAAGCAATCGTAGAATCGTAATAAACCCCGGGCTTATTTCATGCTGCCCGTCGTCGATACCTTCGGCCGAGTGTCACCGGATTCATGTAGGAGCGCGCCTTGCGCGCGACCGGGGGTAACGGTATCTCCCGGTCGCGCGCGAGGCGCGCTCCTACAGGGCGTGATGTGGCGTGTGGAGGGTTATTTCAGCGGGGTGGCGATGGCGCCGATCAGGTCCTTGCCATCGCCGCGCACGAGGTGCGGGTACTTCAGGCCGTCGTGGTAGTTCACCGTGACGTGGCGGTAGTCGTCCACATCCTTGATCAGGAAGTCGATGGGCGCCGTGGTGCCCTTGGCCTCGGTGATGGCGTCCTTGAGGCCCTGGCCCGAGAAGTCCTTGCCGTTGACGGCCACGATGGTCACGCCGGGCACGAGGCCGGCCCTGGCTGCCAGGCCCTCCCATTGCGCGTCGCGCACTTCACCCTTGGCACTCACCGAAATGCCCAGCGAATAGCTGAGATTGATGTTGCCGCGGGTCTTCTCCGACGTCTTGGCGAAGGCCGACGGCTTGTCGTCGTAGACCAGCTTCCAGCCACCGCCTTCGATGCCGTGCTCCGGAAGCGCATTGCCGTGGTCGTCCAGGCGCTGACGCAGGAAGCTCTTCCAGTCGTACGGTTGCACGCTGTTGAGTGTGTTCACCACATCGTCGAAGGTATAGGTCTTCGGCACGTAGCTGCCGTTGTCCACACCATGGAATGCACGCGCGAATTCATCCAGCGTGTGCTTGCCACCGGAGAGTTCGCGGATCTTCGTATCGACGTCGAGCCAGAGCATCTGGCCTTCGGGGTAGTAGTCGGAGCTGCGGCGGTAGTTCGTCCAACCGGGGCTGGAACCGCGCGACGACAGCGGGATGCCATCGGCGGTGTCCTGCAGCGAGCGCCACGAGCGACCCGTGCGGGCGGTCATGTCGGCAGCGATACCGGCGAGCGAATCGCGCCACTGGTCCGGTGTCCAGATGCCGGAGCGCGCGGTGAGCACGCCCGACCAGTAATCGGTGAGGCCTTCGTACACCCATAGCAGGTCGTCCTGCATGGGCTCGGCAAAGGTCGGCGTCCACAGGTCGGCGGGGCGACGGAACTTGCCGTTCCACGAATGGATGTATTCGTGTGGCAGCAGCGAGCCGGCGGCGACGTTCACGTCTGCGTCGGTAAGGAAATTGGCGGGCAGGCGATCGTCGCTGGACTGGTGGTGCTCCAGACCGAAGTGGCCCGTGTGGTCAGAGGTGACCAGCAGGAAATCGTAGTGATCGTAATGGTGGGCGCCGAACAGCTTGTTGGCCTGCACGACAAGCGCACGCTGGAGCTCCACCTGCTTGTCGGTGGGCTTCACGCCGGTGGCCGAATCGCCCGTAATATCCAGGTGCACGGGAACCTTCTGTCCCGGTGCCAGATCGACGCGGGTGAAATACTTGCCCGTCATCAGAGGCGAGTCGACCAGGTTCTCGAAGCTCACCGGCTTGAAGCTGACGGTGTCGCCGCTCTGGCCCGTGGTTTCCAGGGCACTGGCGAACTTCCATCCGGAAGGCAGCTTCACGGTCGGTTCGACGGTGATCTGGCTTACGTAGTGGCCTGCCGGGTAGAACGCCACTTCGTTGAACGACAGCGGTACGTAGTTCGGCGTGGCCGGGGCAAGGTATTCGAACTGGAGATCCAGCGTGCCGACGCCGGCCGGGATGTCGAGATGGAAGGCGTACATGTCCTTCAGGTCGCGACGCCACGGGATGCGCTGGCCGTTGCCGGTGGCAATCAGGCCGGCCACGTTGGCGAGCGGACCCGCAGGGCCATGCACGCCGGGAATCCACTGCGGGTAGTAGATCGTCAGCGCGCCCTGGGTGACGGGGATGCTCTCGCGCACATGGAAGATGTGGCGCGGTGCATCGCTCAGGTCGACATTGAGCTTCAGGTTGCCGGGGTAGGGCTGGTCGACGGGTGCCGGAATGTCCTGGGCAAATGCCGGAGCGGCGAGCGCCATGGCCAGGGAAGACGCGAGTAGGGCACGGCGGAGCGGGAAGCGCATGGCTCGGATTCCGGCAAAAGAGGGAATCCCGATCTTCATGAACGATCGTTCAGCCAGCCTGTGCCAGAGGTCACGGGCCGACCACGTTTGAAACGGGGGACTACGCGGCCGTGGAGGGCATGGCTAGCATGGTGGCCGGTTTCCGCTACACGTCGTGACTTCCATGAAAGCACCCACCCTGCGCCGCTTCCTCAATGCGTGGCCTCCGTTTTTCTTCACCGGCATACGCGTGGTGAAGCTCGACGATTACCGGCATGCGCGGGTGCGCCTGAAGCTGGCCTGGTACAACCGGAACTACGTGCGCACGCAGTTCGGCGGCAATCTGTTTTCGATGACCGATCCGTTCTGGATGATCATGGTGCTGAAGAGCCTGGGCAACGATTACATCGTGTGGGACCAGGCGGGGGAGATCCGTTTCGTGGCGCCAGGGCGAGAGGATGTCTACGCGGAGTTTCACGTTGACGATGCGTTGCTGGATGAAATCCGCGCGGCGACGGCGGGTGGAGAGAAGTATCTGCGCTGGTTTGATACGGACATCCGCACCGCCTCGGGCGAGCTGGTGGCGACGGTACGCAAGCAGTTGTATGTGAGGCGCAAGAAGCGCTGAACGAGGGGGCCATTCCCCCACCCGTATACCCCACGTCGTTCCTGTGAAAACAGGAACCCAGCCCCCCGGTTTACGCATGATGCGATGGTGTCGCATCGGCCTTTACGCAGGTGATGCTGTCGCGACAACCGGTTGCATCGCGCTGGGTTCCTGCGTACGCAGGAACGACGAAGGGGAGGGTGTCGCACGCAGCGACACCCGAGGCTCAGAACACCAGCGAGGCCATCTTGCGGCGGTAGGTGCCTACCAGTTCCGCATTGTCCAGCGTGGCGAAGGCGGCGAGCAGGCGCTTCTTTGCCTGGCCTTCGTTCCAGTCGCGCTGGCGCTTCAGGACATCGAGGAACTGGTCGAGACCGGCGGCCTCCTCGCCTTCGATGAGCAGGCGCACGCCGAGCAGGTCACGGGCTTCCCAGTCGTCGCCGTTCGTCTCGATGCGCTGGCGCAGCTCGGCCAGTGACGGGGCGCCGGCGAGGGCACGGGCCAGTTCGAGCTGGCTGCGCAGGCGGACGGCGCGGGCATCGGTGGCGAGGTTGGCGGGCAGGGCGTCGAGTTCGGCCTGGGCCGGCTCCACGCGGCCGGCGCGCATCAGCGCGAGGGCAAGATCGAGCTTGAGTTCGGCGCGCTCAGGCTCGGCCGCGATGTCCTGCTGGATGCGATTGATTGCGTCTTCCGGGGTTTCAACGGCGGCCGGGGCCTCTTCTTCCGTACCGGCTTCGCCGGCCACGATCCCATTACGGGCGAGGAATTCACGGATCTGCCCCTCCGGCTGCGCACCGGCGAAGCCGTCGGCCATCTGGCCATCCTTGATGAGGATGACCGTGGGGATGCTGCGGACGCCGAACATGGCGGCGAGCTGCTGCTCGGCATCGACGTCGATCTTGGCAAGCCGGAACGCGCCGTTGAACTCGATGGCGAGCTTTTCGAGGATGGGGCCCAGCGATTTGCAGGGGCCGCACCACTCGGCCCACAGGTCGACCAGGACCGGGGTTTGCATCGACGCCTGGACGACCTCGCTCTCGAACCCTGCCGTGGTCGCGTCGAAGATGTGTTCGCTGGTGCTCGGGGCGCTGCTCACGGGAAAACTCCTGGGTACGATGGCTATGTGCGGAAAATCGGGTAAGCCCGCAAGCATATCAAGGCCCTGGCAGCCCATCAGCGACCCGGTCGGCGGCTTCGTCATGCGCCGTTTACGCGGATTTGCGATCATACGCCACCGGGCCAGTGCGGCCTCGCGCCACTGGAACGCATGGACAAGGCCCCCTCCCTCATCGTCTGCGAACACTGCGATACCGTGTATCAGCGGCGACACCTTGCCCGGGGTGAGGTGGCCCGTTGCAGCGTCTGCGGCGCCGTCCTCGAACGACATCAATGGCTTGGCGTCGACGGGCAGCTGGCGCTGATCCTCTCCGCGCTCATCGTGTTCGTCATTGCCAACGTGTCGCCCATCGTCACCCTGGGCCTTTCCGGCATGCTGGCCGATACCACGCTATGGGGTGCCGTCATCGCCATGTGGCAGGACGACGCCCAGGTCGTGGCGGTGCTCACGGCCCTGACCCTGTTCTTCTTTCCGCTGTCGCAGATCCTGCTGTTCGGCTGGGTGCTGTGGTTCGCCCGCCAGGGGCGCCGCGCGCCCGGATTCCGCGAGGCCATGTCGGCGCTGGTGAGGCTGAAGCCCTGGAGCATGATCGAGGTCTTCATGCTGGGCGTGCTGGTGGCGGTGGTAAAGGCCCACACCTATTTCGACGTGATTCCCGGTGCTGGCATCTGGGCCTTCGGCTTTCTCACCATCCTGATCACGGTGTTCGCGAGCCACGATCCGCGCAACCTGTGGGATATCACCCGCGAGGACGCCCGATGAGCGCGCTGCCGAGG
>Ga0116228_10006805_pt1 | contig 10212 bp, 7 predicted proteins | sample S1TSphfallax_2_FD_89694 | JGI IMG/M metagenome (GOLD analysis project Ga0116228, IMG submission 89694) | Host-associated microbial communities from peat moss isolated from Minnesota, USA - S1T2_Fc - Sphagnum fallax MG | ecosystem: Host-associated > Plants > Peat moss > Unclassified | place: USA... | reverse complement strand
GGTAGTAAAAACAACCCATATCTATGTGTGAACCATTTACTTAAATAGTAGTTATCTATTTTCTTACCTATTTACCTATGTATAAAAGAGTGGTGGTAAACCCTTATGTCAGGAAATTTTTACATGTAAATTTTTACATGACTCAAAAGGATCATGTCTTTGTTGATCATGTGATGATAACTGACCCAACATGAGAGATGGTGGCTTCAAATGTCATTGGTTGACCAACAAGTGTAATTGCAAAAATTTAGTGCATTGCTAAAATCCACAAGTATAAAGGGCTTCATGAGAGGCATCACTTTATTCCAATGGCCATGGAGGTGCATGATGCACCTGGGCATGATATGAATTGTTTCATTGAAGAATGTGGCCATCTTTTTATGATAGACGATCCGGAGGTCATTTATCTTTGTCTTTTTGCATTCAATTTTTCAAATCATGTTAATATTATTTTCGATGTGCTTTAGTCTTTGTTATAAAGAGAAAAATTGTGTTAACGGGTGATGTTTGTTTTAAACCTCCCATTACTATTAGATATCACGATTTGCATGTAGGCAACATTAAAAGGGCCGTGGGTGAAATAACTCCTTACCACAAGAGGGATTAGTTCTTTCCATATTTTTTTTGGTGATTCCTTTGGGCTATGTGTCTTTTGACCTTTTTTTGGCCTTCCCTTTTTTTGTCTCCCTTGCAATGGTTCCAACCATCAATCTTTTATTGGATTTTTGTGTCCAATCTATATATGTATAAGAAACCTATTTCTTACAAAATTGGTTACCAAGGTGAAATAGAATATTAAGTCAATTTAAATTCATTCACAACGAAACAGCTAAAAGGAATGCAACCAAATGAAAAGTTTATATTGAATCCTAGCTAGGGATGGATAACAATTCATTGTTTCATGGATGTTGTGTTAGACTTATTTAATTACGGCATTTGGTGGTTTTAAAAAAAAAAAGATAAATACATCCATGAACTCATTTTTCAATTTGGCATATTACAATTCAACATCCAAGACAAATCATGAAACCATAATAACGGTGTTTTGGTTCATGGCATCCATTGAGAACTTTATGGGAACACATTGGAAACAACAAAACTTCAAAAAATCCAACATAGTCCAAATTATGTTCATCTAGTAATTTTCATATAAATTTTTTTGAGATTTGGCAAATTTGGGCCATTTTTATCATGGGAGATCCTTCATATAGGTCAAAAATCATATTTTTCAGGTTGAAATTTGGTGAAATTTTGCCCCAGAAATACAATGGTGATAAGGATTGGGATGTCAAAGGGCAAATAGAGGGGCCAATGGGAAAACAGAAATGAGATTCCCCATGCATTTCCTCATGTGACATGAAAAAGCAAATTTGAACTCAAATGTCATTATGATGAAGAGGCATTGATTAAGAAATTTAGAACTGAGTTTGGTTCTCTTGTTCAGCCATTGTACTTTAGTTTTGGTGTTAATAGGATTTGAATGTAGTTCTTTTTACAATGCATATGCAAGTTAGATTTAACCACAAAATTTGCATGTAATTTTAATCATGGTGGATGTTCTCAACTTGTTGATGTTCAAGAAAACATACAATCTTTCTAGTAATCAATTATGCCTCCCATGCGTAGTCTTGATTTTGTTGGAAAAATCCAAATTTAGTGTAGTCCTCAACTTTGCACAAATTATATAAGCTTTCCTTCTATTTGTAGAAAATTACAAATTTCCAACAATTATGTTATTTTGATGTTTACATTGATAAATTCAAATTGCAATTTAACTTTGTGTATTGATGTGAACCATGTCACATATTTCATTAAGGTTTTGTTTGTTGACACTCATTTGCGTTTTTGTGTTATTGAGAAGTACCACAGTACCTTTACCATTTCGGCAGTTTGTTGCCAAATAATTAATTAAATTCTAAATATTAACTTTGGCACTTGGTTTTTTAATTCTGCAATTTTCAGCAAGAATTGTTATACAAAAAAATAAACAAATTATTATTAGAGTAATGAAAAAGTCTACTGTGTCTAGAAAGATCTATGGTTCAAACTTGATGGTTGCAATTTTGGTTTTATTATAATTTCGGCACAAATAACAATTTTTAAAAAAAGTTTGGCAAAATCAGAAAATATTTTAATTAATGCCAAAATGGTAAAGGTACTACGGTAGTTAGTTTGGACAGGTTGACAAATGAACAAGCTTATTAAGGTCATTTCAATTATGAAGGTATTGTGTAGAAATGTATGGGTATTAGGGGTGATGATGATAAGGTTTGCCATCCATATTTGTTAATGATATGAAATATAATATTTTGTTGCAATTTTTTTTTAATTGAATAAGAAACATTGTGTTCATCAATATAACATGTGTTTTTTTATTGTCCTTAAAAATTAAATATGTATGATAATTTGTAAATATGGTATTAATTTTAACATTATTATTATTAAAAAATTAGTATTGAAATAGCAAAATTTCAAAAGCTTTATGTTATGCAAGTCAAAATGCGCTATTAAGTTATTAAGTAGTAATAGTGACATATAAAACCTTGTTGGATTGTTGAATTATTTAGCATAAAATTTTCTTATTAAAAATCTGTAGTGTTAATGATTGACTTGGTTTTGTTAACACATGTTTATTTTGAAATCTCAAATTATCATTGTTGGACAATCGGAAGGTATTTAATTTAATTTTACATAACTGACATAAGATGTTCCCATTTTAGGTGGTCTATGTATATATATATATGAATTTTCTTTTTTGCCAAGCCTATAATGAGTTTTAACACCATAATTTGTTATTATCCTCTAGATTTATCCATAATCTATGGTTTCAAGCTATGTATATTTGTGCACCCTAATTTTTATATATAAAAAACACATCTTTGACTAAATTACATATGAAAAGACACATTGTTCGGAAAAAGACATCTTCAAATATGGTTTTTTTATCTTTCTCTTTTGTTCCTCTTTTTCTTGTTGGGATTCTTTATTCGTTTGATCAGATTGTGGTTTATTAGTATTATGTGAATATGAATTTATTCACCATCATTGTACTAGTTGAATTTTGTAATTATTAAAAAATTTGAGGATTTTTTTTTTAATGCACATGTTCACATCATGTAGAATTACACCATATACAAAAATATATAGTAATGCATTACATTATCTATCATTTTGAATTTTCTTTATTTAGTTTTTTTAAAATCAAAGGAAGTTAAAATGCAAATAGAATCATTACTTTTAATTATGAAATATCGAATTGACTTTAAAAAAGCTTCAATTAATCCAAAGCTTTTTCCCCTAGTCATGGGGTTCTAGTAATGTTATTTAATAATTGCATGGTTTCATCATAAATTATCATTGTTCCATATTTATTATTAAAAAAATATTTTTTATTTGATATCACATTCAAAAGTTCTTGATTGGTATTGATATTTTGTATTTTTTTGTTTAAACAAAGAATTTGATATGTTATATAACTTTGGGTCAACTAATTTTTTAAATATTATTTTAAAGAACAAGTATTAAGAGATTTTACAACTACATCTTTTATATGATATAATTTCAAAGTGTCAATAGATAAGTCATATCAAATGTTTGTTTTGAATCAAACCATTTTTTCTTCAACGATTGAATTTATTCTCAAAATTAAAAAATATATATATATATAATATTTTGTTTATAACAATGACTCTAAATAAATTTGTATATGTTAAACCATGTTCCATCACATGAGTAGAATCAAATGATAGGAAATTAAAATTCAAACCTTGTGCACAATGTATAACAGGTTTCCCTTTTGTCTCGTCCTACTCTTGGTCATCAAACCAAAACTAGGGTCACAACACAAAACATTCATTAAACAAATAGTTGTTCACTACACACACTTGAAAAAAATGGACCATTGTATAGGACACAAATTCCATTACAAAACCAAATGCATTAAATATCAAATATCTATCTCAAAATGTTTGCAACAAAATTGGTTTTTCCAAAAACAATTCCTAGAAGGCAAATCTTGCACCTCATGTTAAATGTCATCAATACCCATTTTTTCTAGGGTTCCCATTTGGTGTTGAAATTTTCAGTCCAAGATGAATTATGAACTTTTTTGACATGACATTTGATGATAAAACAAAGAAGTCATCAATGCTTAGATATAGATTCCACAATATTCATGATCAATTCATTTTTCAAAATTATTAATACAAAACCTATTCTTAGAAAAAATATTTTTTGGTAAATTTCAATGTTAATGATTTCATTATAGCATCAAGATTCAAGAATTAGATGTCATGGTAGCAATGTTTTTTGTACTGAAAAGTGAAATTCAAAATTAACAAAAGAGCAATTTTGAAGGTTTTTAGTCCTCGGAAAAACTTGTGATTTGTATACTTGGTTTTCATTGTGTAGCCAAAAATATAGAAGGATAATTAATATTTTATATTTTATATCTAGTTTTGTAATCAGATTTGACTAATTCTTCATAGGGATGATCATCGCTTTTTCTACATTATCCAATGAATGATGATTGCCACTTTGGATACAAACAAAAATTCCTAAAAGAATCACTACATGGTAGAATCAACATTGAGTTCGATATAACTAAGTACATCATGGCCTATAAATTTTCGATACCTTCATGATTGAGCTTAATTCTGCAATCAACAATAGATAGAGTTCTCTGTAAAATAAGGAAAATACCACACCAGAACCCTGAGCTTGGTCATACATGAGGTGAGATTTTTCTAAACCTGCAAACGTAAACTAGCATGAAATGGGGTGAAACTCAAAAAACCATCAATTTTTGTGATAAACTGAGTTTCATCTTGTCTCTCTCTTTCCTAAGTGCCTTCAGTGCTGCTACATATTCTTTCACCACTCCTACCTGTACAACTACTATAATGATTCTCTAACCTTGTGTGGTTTCAGCATTTCATACTGAGATTAATAAAATTTCCTTACGTTGTGGATACTACTAAAAGAGGGGATGGGGGGGTCAAAGGAAGCCCAAAGACAAGGGGAAGAGAGGGTGACTTCATGGATAACTCTAATATGTTCAATGAATCTCAATTTGTCCATTATTAGTTCAGCTTGTGACTTATAAAGCTTGGAGAAGATGCATAATTGTGAGCACATTAAATTTGGTAACTTTATCCAATATTAATTCCATTTGTCATCTCTTGTTTGCACCTCAACTCACATTTAATTTATGTTGAACACAACCATTTGAGTAACATACAACATCAACTTGCAAGATTCACAAGTAAATTCAATATCAATTGTAGTTTAGCAAGCAACTTCAAAATAAGGCCATGTATCAGCAAGTATGAAGTATGAACCTATTTTTCCTCCATGGGAAGCTCCAAAACCTTTGCAAAACATGCATTCAAAGATGTTGAACTTCGAGTTCCATTATAACTTCACAACCTTAAAACAAATTGTATCCCATTTTTTGCATCCAATATATATCACTCGAATATGTGCCAATATCTAAAATTGTAGTGGAAATTACCTGCTGAACAATCCTCAAAATGTGGGACCAAATGAACACTTCATTACATTAAGGTCTGGGGTGGCAGATAATGTCAGTTTCTTGACCAAAACATCTGACATAATTTTCCTGCGATGCTCATACACTCATCATAACAGTGAATAAAATCTCTGTTGAATATGACCTTGGAAACAAATTGTTGAATCTGCCACCCGACCTAAATGTCATGGAATGGTCTCAACCTTGCCCATGATGTTAAGTGCATCACCCAGCTCACCCTAATGGGCTCAACTAACACCTTACCCAACAAAATGGACAGGGGCTTGAACATGCATCAGAATTTTCAACTCATTATATTAAACCTAAAATGGCACTGAAATACAAACCTACCACTTATGATAGATATTCAAACATTGATATTGTCAGATACATATGTGTAAGATCTCACAAGAAGTTTAATAAAATTTGGAAAACTGATTAATAATTTTATGATTGCACCTAAAATTGTATATATGAGTTCTTTTTCATTAAATTCAAAAGTCATTTGACTTGGGATACTCTATAATCTGGTAGGACATAAAGAAAACTGCAGTGTGAAATCCATTTATAGACACTCTGGCTTGCAAATGCCATTATGAAGGAGATAGTACCTTGGCAGGACAAAGAGGCTCTCATTCTCCTTGATTTCAGTTCATGTCCATCAATTGGATCTTCAGCTAAACCCCAAAAACAGCAACAAATCTAAATTTGACATATAAACCCACTGACCCCCCTCTTTCAGCAGCAGGAAATCAATATCACATGTTGTGAAATAGTGACAAACCCACATGTGGCCCAAAGATGTAAGAGGCCACACTATCTCCGATTGTCCAAGAATGAAAAACAGAACATATTGCACATAACTATCTGCCGGATTCCTTGTGACCAGTCAGAGTCCTGGTAGAGTACAGAAGTTGGGTAGCACATCATCAAAAGATAGGCTGAAACAGGGGTCTGTGGAACTTAAGTTCTTGGCTCCTTGCTGGGACAGTTTGCCAATGCATGAGACAGACTCCAACAGACATAACTCTGACATGACAGACTAACATCAATAGTTGCCACTGCTGAGTTGACAAGCTGCAGAGCAGAAACACAGTTCTAGCTATCAAAACAAATCAGAATTTACTTAGTGGAGCCAAGCACAAAATCTAACATATACAGAATCAATAAAACATGACCTTTATTGTTCAGCACTCAACACAAGGTAAACCTGAGGGGTTCTGAACTCCAGGAGGATGTGAGGTGTGCACTGTGCACCTGTTGAAGGTGGCTATTTTGTCCAACTCTAGGTAATCTTTCATTAGCTTGGGAAGTGCCCTTCTTTCTCAAGATCATCATTAACAATAATGACACTACAACTAGAAGAAAGTGCAACAAGTCTGATTCATTGCTTTCAGGGTTTCCAACCTTATAATAGGCATGACAAGTAAGCTTCCACACACCTCAATACAGATCAGACTGCTCAGCAGCAGAAGCTCTTAGTGGTATTTCACCTCTCCATAAGAAAGATGGGGACACGGACTCCAAAATATAGACATGTATACAAAATACAGCACGGTGGTATGCTACACAGGAATTCAGAACTTCTATCCTTAAACCCAAGAATTCAGACCAGTTTGTTTACCTAAAGTCTGAAGATTGGGTGAAGCACTCTTTTCAGACTCCACTTGCTCCTGCAACTGCTCCATCCCCACCTTGAGAAATTCAACCTGTTGTGCAATGCCTAGGGGATGCTTGCATCAAGCTACACTTCAGTCATTTGCCAAATTAGGCTGTCATCACTGCAAGCTGTCTGTTGACCTGAAGCATGACTCCTAATTTCCAATTAAGAAAACCACAAGTTGAAGAAGATCTAGCTGACTTGCTGCTGCTGACAGACTGCGACCTAGGCCTTGAGCTTAGAGACTGAAGCATGCTCCAAATTCATTAATGCAGCAGAGACAAACTCTACTTGACACATTGGAAGCCCTTGCAGATGCCAAGCCAGATTGCAAACAAGATTGCACAGACAACAGCATCAAGAATCAGAACCAGCTTCACATTGTTCCACCACATGCGGTGAGCATGAAGCCTTGCACTCCTACTCTTTTGCAGATGGTGGGTTGCTTCTGGTGTGGAACCACCTTCCACCATGACCTCAAGTTTCTGACCCTTCTCCAATACCTTGCCACTGTTCTCCATCATAATCTCCTTCACCTCAATTACCTGCACAAGGTTGTCAACTGACTGTCAACTGGGTCTTACTTGTAAGAAAACCATCTGACACATGACCATGTATTTCAGAAAATCCAGCTATGTCAAGCATACTATGATTTGTTCAAAACCTCAGCCAGCATTAGAGTGTTTGGTTCTGCAACACACATCACTCTCCTCAAATTTTAAGAAATATTTCCATAGGCCAAAACACAACAAAGGAATCCATAAGCAGATGGACTAAGTCATCAGTCCCTCATGACCAAGATAACTCCAGAAAACACAGTGAGAAGACCAGAATCTTCTTTTTGACGTATGGAGGCAACAACTCTCTCCTTCAAAATAACAAGCTGAATAGTCTTAGATATGGAGCCTTCAACTGTACACAGTTTTCTCACCTGATCCTTGACCTTTTTCTTGTCTGCCTTCCCTCCTTTCCCTCTTAAGGGTGAGAATCGAAATCTCCTCTCTGTGTTCTTCTCCAAAGCTCGTTCATGCTCTGCCCGCTTGTGATTGTGATTGTGGTTATTGTGATTGACATTGTGGTCAGATATCGAGACTTCAGGTTGCCCAGAATGTATGTATGTATCATCCTCATACTCTCCATTCTGATGTGCTAGAAATTCCTCTTCTTCAATTCGGTCAACCTCCTTCTGCGGCACACCTACAAATGGTGCAATAAGACGCCTAAAAACAGTAGAAAATCTATCTGTCAAGCAATAAGGTTCCAGCCCCTGTCCATCCTGCCGCATCCCCTGGTCATGCATCATCATGTTGAACTCATCCCTCACATCCTCCAGCAATGCAAAAGCTTTGTATTTGGTGAGAGCTTCATCAACGATGGCACAATAGGTGAATGGTTCTTCTATAATACAGCTGAATATTTTCCTCTTGTTTGTGTATGTGAAGCGGCTATGAAAAGCCGGCACTTTCTCCAGGCATTGTGCAGCAACCAGTGTCAGGTCCATACTATCAGCTCTGTGCTCTGCCACTATCATTGTGCCCTTAGACACCGAGGCATAGTAAACCAGATTGGTAATGGAGCCCACTGCCAGTCCCATTCCCAACGCTCCTCAGCTTGCCTGAGTCTTTGGAATCCCCTTTCTGTCTTATTAATGACAATCCAGATCCTTCCCCTGTTTCCTTGCACATGAATCAGGTCGATGCAGATCCCCCTATCTCAAACTGTGACACTCAACAGTGAGCCTAATGAGATACACTCCTACAGTAGCGCCAGTTTTCTACACCAAGGATCTGGCAATTTTTTCTGCTTCTTACTCAGCACTTTTTTGCTGCACATCTAATACTCGCGATCATCTGTGATGATGAGAGCCTACACAACAAGCCTCTAATGTTAGTCGATCTTCACCTTTCTGAACATCACCTGACTGCAAATAAAACAAAATTTAGGTTGATGTCCTTGCTGTCTCTCAACCAAATTGGAAATCGAAAAAAAGTTCCTCCTAATCCTTGAAGAAATCTGAAACAATAGCCGGAACATTGCGTGCGTTGTTCCCGGGGATGAATAAATAGAATGAAAGAAAGGCGGACTCGCTGACAACCTGATACCAAACGCACTTCACAATAAGAAACAAACGCGTTTTTACCCTGAGAAAAAAAAGAAGAAACAAGACTTCAAGAGCAATCCCGCAAGCCACCGTGCTTCTTAAGAAACCATCTTTCTCCGCACATCCTCCTAACCCCAGGCTACCCCTTCTCCTAGCAATCCGCTTGTGAAAAGAAAGCCAAGAAATCCAGACCAGAACCTTCAGGAAAGAAAGCGAAGAAAAGAGAAAAGAAAGAAAGAAAGACCGACCTCAAAAAGGACGCCGAGCACAACTTTGCGGAAAGAGGATGATCACGCTACCGAAAACGGCGGCACGCGAAGAAGAAGAAGAAGAGAAGCGCTGCAAAGAGAAGGAGGACATCATTGTCGTCGCACAGGACAACACCGGGGGGCCAAGAGTTTATAAGCTAGAAAAAAAATGGCATGGGGAAAACAAGGCGCAAAATAGGATCGGTGCCAGGAGGAATTCCGAGAACTCGCGCCCTGCAGGCAAGCAACCTGGATCGCATCACAAGTCGCTGCAAATGCAAATGGGAGCGAGCGACCGAGCGAGTGAGAAAAACACACTTTGTTCCGGTATTGCAAGCGACTGACTGCACTCGTCAGGAGAGACGGAAAACGAACGAACGGACGGACGCACTGGGAAGACGAACTAAACTAAACTCAATCAGAAACGAACGGGTCTCTAATTGCCATCCGACGGCTCAAAAGCGGAGTGCACATCTTATCGAACGATGGAAGCTATGGGGGAGAATTGAACTAACTGGCTGACAAGTCGGTAACCATACCATATATGAAATTTTATTTTTATTTTTTTTTTAAAGCAAAAGGATCCTTCTATATTTTAGCTACCTAATGGAGCTTATAATTAAAATCTGGTGACTTGGAATTTTATTTTACTTTTACTTTTACTTTTCCTTTT
>Ga0116228_10006803_pt1 | contig 10216 bp, 8 predicted proteins | sample S1TSphfallax_2_FD_89694 | JGI IMG/M metagenome (GOLD analysis project Ga0116228, IMG submission 89694) | Host-associated microbial communities from peat moss isolated from Minnesota, USA - S1T2_Fc - Sphagnum fallax MG | ecosystem: Host-associated > Plants > Peat moss > Unclassified | place: USA... | reverse complement strand
GGCATTATTTCAAAGTTCTTATAAAACTTTGCTAATTATGTTTTTGTATAGACAAATCACTCTTCATTTAATAACTTAAGTGGCAATCATCCATATGAAGATGTAGAAATAATGGTGATAATCCAGAGCAAAATGCAGCTGAATCTGGGTATGAAATAGATATGAAATTAAAATCTTTAATCAACCTTCCATATTTATGGCTGCACATTACAAATTAAATATAGAAATCTAGTAATTTAAAAAAAATAATTCATTCCCCGGCAATAAAAACCTTTAAGAAAATCAATTCATTTTCAAAAAATTACATTTTTATTTCTCTTTTTTGTGAAATTTCACTAGTGAAGAAGCTACTTCATTGTGGTGTTGAATTAGGAGATAGTTACAGTTTTTCTTTGGTGTTACTTAGGGCTTTCTAAAATGAGGGAATAACACTCAATGGTGAGGTCTATCATTCTCTCTCTCTTCACTCATTCCCTCCTCTCTCTCTTTGCTTGGAGTCCTCTTTTTGAATCTCTTCTTGTTTCCCTCTTGCAGAAGTGGTGGCTACAGAGCAAGAAATCTTTAGAATCAAGATCCCCATGTATTGCAAGAGTTTTGTACATGAAGAAGAAATAGAAAGTGCAAGAGGTTTTTTTAATCCTCTTTTGCAAATTGCAAGCATTCTGTGAAGTCAAGATTGTATGAGTGTTTTGTCTTCTATCAAGAATTCCAGATTTCAAGAATTTTGTTTCTATGAGCAACAATTCCAAATTACCTGAGAGATGTTATGGTGATGTTTTGTGGCAATGACGGTTCGGTGGTAGGCGACTTTAAAACCTTGGTGAGGAAAACCCAAATGTTTACCAAATAAAGTCTAGTATTTTCACTCAATCTACCACTCAATCTGCTTGGCCTTATTGTAATGTTAAGATAACTAAGAATGCACTTTGTCCTTTGGATGGTCCCATTGGAAAGTAGCTGGATGAGGTTTTCTTGACAAACCCTTCCCTAAAAAAGGTAAATCCACTTCATGTTCTCAGGCAACAAACCATTTGAAAGACATTTGATTGTGCATCCAAACAAGAGCAAAATACATTTAAATCTTTGTGTAGATGACAATAAAACATCTACAATAACATATTTAGCATGTCATGTTTAAGCATGACATGCTAATGTATAACTTGCTAATATGTTATAGACATGGTTTTTTTTAGTTCCCTTTTATTTTAAACAAGCAAAGGGCAAGTAGGGAGAAAAACATGTGGTAGTACATTTTGTATTGTTAGCATTAAAGACCCGTGGCCTATTTGAGATTTCCATGGTAGAGAGATGGAAAGTTGATATTGAAACCCTACCTCAACCTTACCAAACTTTATTAATCAAGGTACCCATTTGTAGAGGAAGTCAAAGTATAGAATGAAAGGACCTAAGTCCAACTTGAATTGTTATAATTTACAACTAAAATGTTAGACTAAGGAATAATCATGCAAAAGTTTGTGTGTTTGAAGATCCATGAAAGAAATTTGAAGATTTAATATGTAACTAAAATATCATTTGGATCTAGTGTTAAGAATTTATTGTGAAATTAGGTTAAAGTTAGGTCATTGGAGATTTGACATGTGACAATTAATTATTAACCCTACCACTAACCCATCTAACCACTATCATTGTCAATTCACACTCAACAAATGTTATGTCATGGGGAAGAGGTACATATTATTGCACATTCCCATCACACATTGGTGATATTTTCATCTTGATGTCACCTTCACATCATGAATTTGTTGTGTCTATAACCCACATTGTTGCATCCATGCCTTCCTAGCCTTTTCATCTCACAAGTTTTTAAAAATTGATGGGTTGTTAAATCATTGTCATTTTTCATTGTTATTTGGAGTTTTTTTTTTTGTTGTTACTACCTCTACATCAAATTGTTGTCAAATGTCACTATCATTTTAGAGCTCCCACTTTTATAATTCATGGTTTTTAAAGTTGTTCAAGTTGACTATCTTGTCCACCTTGATTAATGAACATGTCCATTTTGATTTGAAGCCCATGGCCCGAATGACATGTGTATTTTTTGACAAGTGAACTTAATTAAAATGACCTATTTGACAATCTATCAAATTGAACATCTAATCAAGTTGAATAAAAAGTTAATGGGTTCTAATCAAGGGGAAGATCTAGTAAAATTGAACAAAGAAAAATGATATTCTTGGTCGAAATGACCAATGGTTTTCTAATTGAATTGAACATCCTATACTAGTTAATAAGCCAAGCTAATTAGTTATTATTTAAGCTTGCCTACTTACCTACCTACTTAAATTAGGTAGGTAGACCTAAGTATGTAGGTAACCCTATTTACCTACCTAGGCTTACCAACCTACCTACTACCTAGCCTAAGTAAGTAGCTTAGGTTTACCTACCTATCTACCTAGGTCTACTTATTTACCTCCTACCTCCTATTTCTTATGTAACTACCTTTTATCTCCTTTACTTACTTATCATCATGCAACCTACCTATCAAATTACCTCCAACCTATTTACTAATTACTTCACTTTGGTACTTACCTACATAAATAATGACATGAAATTAAAAAATTGACAAAATTTGTCATTTTTTGAAGGAGTAATCTAGTTGTAAGAACTTGATTTATCATTGTAGGTGAAAGGTTCAATTCTTTATACTTGTAACCTATGAGCATGCCTAAGGGAAATCTAGGGTAAGTAGGTTAGACCAAAGTAGCTAGGTAGGTTAGGTTAGGTAAGTTATTAGGCTAGGTTTACCACCTATTTACTTGCTTGATTTTTCATGACTTACTTACTACTATCTATGTACCTATAAATAAATAAATAAAAATGATAATAATTGATTTAAATTAGGTAGAAATTCAACCAATCAAATGGTCCATAAACAACTAGTCAAAATGGCCAATCAAATAGTCTCCTACTAGGTTAATGAAAAAATACAACACCAATAACAATGATGGGTCCAATGGGCCTTTTTATGCTTATCATTTTGGGTTTCATTTTATTAAAAAATCTAATTAATTCTGTTTTGTTTTTGTAGTAATGTCCTCTTTGTTGTTGTTACATCATTGTTTAAATTGTCACGATTTTTCATTGTTGTTCAAAGCTCTTTTCTAGCCTTGCACACATGACATTTAAAATGAGTTCAAAGTGGCCCAATGGAGCTAATATGGCTATTTTTTACCTATAAATGCAATAATTTTAGGAAATTGTTTTTCAATATATAGTTTCATGTTTCCCAATATTTGAACCTAATGAATAACTCAAGCAAAAAATTGCAAAGTTGATACCCTACAAGAAAAAAAAATGATTTACAATTGTGAAAATTGGAACAAGTAGATTGAAACCTTATTGGGTAAAAGCATGGTTAGCTGTTTCAATTTTGACACTTTGAACCAACAAAAAGATTTTTAACCACTAAAATTCATGCAATTATAATAATTATCAAAATATAAATGTTATAATTCTCCCTATTTTATCAAAATTATTGTAAACCACCTTTTAAATATCACTAGACATGTGATTTGTCCAAAAATCCATGTGGAGATTTGAATATTTCAATGTGTGATGGATAAAAAAATTATAAAAATTGTGGGATTTTCAAAAAATAAAATAAAATATCTTGTATTGGGAAATTCTTGATGCATTTTATTCTTAAATTTCTCATTTGATGATGGTTTTTTTCAATTTTTATTTTGACATTATTATAACATACATTATTATAACATACTTTTTGAGTCCACATTTTTGTTTCATCTTTGTGACAAACATATTGTCATCATCTCAAAAATTTATATGAATCCATTTTCTTCTTAGAATTCATCCATATTTTTAAATATGATTTCAAGTCTATTACAAAGTGGACAATTAGAAATTTGATAATATAAATGTTGAATATGGTTTTACATTTTAAATTCATTCACAATCTAGAAAAATTACAATTATCCTTTTAAATATGTTTTCATCCTATTTAACTCACATCATGATTTACAACAAAATGGGGCCCAACCACACTATTAGGAGCCACACCATGCCCCTTTAGACCATTGCTTTATTTTAAAAATATTCTTATTATTTTTAAAAACATGTCTTTCAAAAATAAATTAAAAATATTTAAATTTTCCTTAATACTATTATATTATGGTGTATATTTAAAAAATCCAAAAATATGTCAATAAAAAATATTTTCAAATTGTGCTTTTAGTGTCAAAATTGTTTTAAAGTTGTTGTTATGTAACTTTTAAGCAATGGTTACAAGAAGTTAAAAGTCTTTATATTATTTTTCACTCAATAGATTGATTCCAAATTTTTATGATATGTACATAATGTATTCACAATAAAATTTTATTAAAAAGAATTTCTATTTATTATTAATATTTGTTTTTACAATCTATAGTTCAAAAAATTAAACAATGGTCAGAAATTCTTTTGGTACATGTTAGTATGACTACACCCAATGACACACTTTAAATTTAAAGGTTGCACAATTTTCCATTAACAAAGAAGAATATCTAAATGAAAATAACCCTTGTAAGCAAAACTAGATCCATGAGCATAGATATCACAAACAACAACAAACCATAATCCTTTGAAAGACATTAAAAACTACCATAAAATAAGCAAATCTCCACCAAAAAAGCTTTTGGAAAATCATAATGTGGTTTTAAGCATGTATCTTCTTCAATTTTAGTCCATTTTGCGTCATTTAAAATGTGATGGGTGCATCAATTAATGCTTTACAATATTTCTTTGTATTCCATAGGCAAAGATGGAATAATCAAAGATCTTAAGCTCGAAATTCTAATCTGTTTTAATTCACCAATCAATAAACAATTAACCCCCTTACACCAACACCCCATGTTTTTTCCTATTCCTTTAACAAATTGAGCAATTTTTGCGGTGTTGGAAATGGTTGGTGGAGGGTTACAAATGTTTTTTTAGCTGAAAAAATAGAGGAACAATGTGTGAGGATTTGACATCCTTTGAATTCTTATTAACCTATCTACCTTACATCAATTGATACTTGGGCTTTATGTTGGGCAACTCCCTTAGAAAAAGAAGTCCTTAAAAGTACCACACTTGGTTCCTTTGAAATAGGGTATATTTTTGCTAAATTGAGTAGAAATGCCCAGTTAGAATTTCCATTTCTTGGAACATTGTATATGGATGTTGCCAATAAGGCATTTGGTTCTTGTCACATTTGAATGTTTTATGTACACATTATTGCCTAAGCTGTTTGTAGTACATATTTATTTAATACATTCCCAACATGTAAATATTTATTTAATCTCCTATGTTGGTGACTTAACCCCTTCTCTTCAACTCTCCCCCAACTTTCAAAACCAACCAAAAAATGTGGTGTAGAGGGGATATGTCAATGTTAAATTTACAACAATTTATTGAAATTTATCAATGGCATAATGCATAGACAAATCATGGTTTTATGCACTATTGTATGGTGAAGCCTATGCCCATTAGGTTGGGTGACACAAGCCCACTACGGTGAACTAGGTGGCGCACCCATTAACATAATGGGTAATGACAAGACCATTCCATGACATTAAGGTCATATGACCATATGACCATCACTCAAAGATTATGTAAAATAATGTGATCAAGAAAATGACATGATTTGCCATGACAAACCTTAATGTACTATTACAGTGTTATTTCCAACTTTGGAACCCTAAACTCCCCTTTATTTGCAACTTTGAGGCCATTGTGGAGGTGACATGTGTTGAACCAGCCTTAAACTCTACACATCCACCATCGGTCATTGTCAACTATATTTATATCTCACTCATGATGTGCAACATATCTCTTAATCTTTTCCGGTTTATCAACACAATTTTTGTAACTTTTGATCATTTTGAAATTTAATCTATGCAATGAAACTTTTGATAAGGGTTCTCTCTTTATGCAATGCAATTGTCTATCTAAAAAGTTCATGGTGCAATCAAATATAATGACCTAAAAAAATCATAACCACTATTGAATTTTTCCCATTTTAAAGTGGTAAATCAAGTCAATATTGAAAATATTGTTTGGTGTATTTTTATGAAAATGTTTGTAATATATTATAGGAACATTTGGTTAAATTAATATGATTTCAATGAGTGTGGAATACCCAAATTCAATTGTTAAATTATGTAATCAATGTTTTCACTACTTTAAAAACTCCTAAAAACACTTGAAATTGATTCAAAAATGACATATTTATGAGAAAATATATATTCATAAACTAATAAATTGCACCATCTTATTGGGTCACTTTGTTTTGTTAACTTGTAAAAAATGATTAATTTTTTTTTTTTTTAAAAAATCCAATCTAATTTTACCATGTCATTGGTTAAACCACTGTTTGTAAACAAAACACCAAGGAATTGGGTGTGGGTTGTTATTTTTTGATTGTACCCCTAATTCTATTCCCATTGTTTTAGTGTTTGTTTGCAACTTTGTAAAGTACAATTCATTACTTTCAATTGATTTTTCTATTTCATTGTTTGTAAACATCATGGAGCAATGGTGTATTGCCCAATTACTGGTTAGGTTACAATCTAATTTGTTTAATGATGAAAGGAGGATATTGAATTTTTCTATGCAACATTATGAAAAAACAATCTTTTGGATGATGATGCAATTTGGGTGCACAAGGGTAATTAACCAAGTCATTGGTCCAATATTATGTGTGAGGAATGAATCATGTGTGACTACTTTGTAAGAAACCTAATCTATGATGACAAGAAATTTTGTCATCGTTACCTAATGAGGCACTTTTTGTTGCTCCAAATTGTGCACTTTGTGAATGCATGTGATGGATACTTCATGCAACAACAAGACGTTTGTGGCACCATGGGTTTGTTTGCTTTGTAGAAATGTATTATTACTATGAAGATTCTTGCCTATGGTGTGGCAATTAATGCACTTGATGAGTGAATACTCACATGGGGAAGAACACAACCATGGAGTTTGGATTTGTGAGAACAATGCAATTAGGTGTTCGAACCAATTTATTTGCAAGAAGCAATTGTTGGTGATCTCAAGCAACAATTTGACATCTAGGATAGCCATGGATGCCATCAAGAATGGGCTTATTGTGTTCAATGATACTCGTTATACATCACCTTTTTTGGTGAAAAGTGGTTCACCCTTAATATGTCTGCACTTTAAGGCTACACTAATAGGATTGTCAAAATGATAATCATCAAGTATGTAATTACACACATCACAAAATTTCCACATAACAATTGATCAAACGTTCAATTGTCCACCTTTTTAGTCTTCTTGTTCAAATATCATCCCACATTTACCATGGATATCCATTACAAGTTCATTGAACAATGCATATGCTTCTACCCACAATCTCTTTCTAGACTTTCATCTCTTTCTAAACCTAAATGAGTGAAAACATGATCAAGCATACATTTCGTGATCCTTGTCAAAAAATATATAAAATAGCCATAAATCAAGCCTTGACATATTAAATTCAGAAATATTATTGAATTTAGTGATCAATATGAACAATGTATTCTCTAAATTTATGTCAATGATATTGAAAAATCACATGTTTCAAATATATTTAAGTAGATTTCTAAAAAGTCCAAGTAGAATTTTTAAAAAATTTCGAGTTGTTCAAAAAAACAAAATAGGCTTCAAGTAGATGAAATATTGGATTTTTTTTACTTTCTTGGTTAATGCTCATCTAAAATTTACTTATGCACTTTCAACTTCCAAACTAAAATTAATAATATATCAATCTTTTAATGTAAAAGTAGTTTTAAACCCAATTTCACTAGTAAAATTTGAAAATACTTTTGACTTACTTTTAGTTTACTAAAGTTTTCCAAACTTTGTATACGACATATTATAAATTCAATATTGTGCACCATGATGGTTTACCAATGATTGAATTTTTTTTGACTTTACTTTCTCGCATTTATGTGTAAAAACATGACTATACTACTCAAAGCCACTTTTTGTGTATATTGGATCATGCTTTCACCCAAATCTAAAACTTGATCACCCTTTCCAATTTTGTAGTAGATTCCCATGCACCTTTCACACAAAATTCTCTCAAACCACATCATCCCCCATGTAACATATAACATGTTTTAATAAATCAATTTGGTTTTTAACTTGGTAAACACCTGAACTCGCACAAAGAAATAGAAATGCCAACTTCCCAAACCCCACAACCATTTTTATGTTTTTTTAACAATTATTGGGACTTGGCAAAACATGAACCTATACTCATTCATCATTTCCATTCCTCATGCAACAATTAAAGAACACAATTCAACCACCATTTACATCTATCCCTACCCAATTATGCATCACATTGGAAGAAAAAAATGATACAGACCATGAAACACAAATGCCTCACAAGAAAGAAAAAAACAGAACTTATTTTTACATGTGATTACATTCTAGATTGGGATACTTTATCATGAACCATTTTTAGGACATCATTTTTAGTATCAAAAAATTCATTTTTAGGATTTTGGGAATTAATTTTCCATTTTTATTTAGAATGTTGGATATTTTATCTTGATTTTCATTAGGGGCTTTAGCTTTAATGATGAAAAGATATTTGTGCACTTCAAAATCAGAAAACGACCAAATTTACTAGTCCTTAAACTTGTGGCCCATATTCTTTTTAAAAGTATTGATTTTTTGGAATCCTTCATTGTAAATATTGATCCATGAATTATTCTAGTAGATTAAATAGGTAAATGTGGCCTTCATAGAATCCAAAATATTGAGAATGCAATTTTTTTACAAGTCCTTTCATGTCCTTAAAGTAATTTTTGTCATGTGACAATCCTGAACTTTTATATTTTAGGACAAAAATGGACATCATTTTCTAGTCAAATATTTGATTTGCTTATGCCATTCATTTGATTTAAATGTAATATTCAAGAAACATGTGAATTTTGGTACAAAAAGGCAAAATTTTGAATCCTTATGATACTTGAAAATTACATATGTTCATTTTTTGCATGTGTGACAATCCCTTTGGGGTAACTCAATCTTGATGACTCATGCTTGCAAAAGATCCACCCTCCTTCATGATCCCCCAACACCATTTATCCTCTCTCTTCATATAACTTCATCACCACCAACATCATCACTAGACTTAAAAGTGTCTATGCAACATTCCCAAAACTCCTCACATGGCATAGGATTGCCATTGCCAATGTCCTTCATGAGTGCAAAGACAAAAAGCCCAATACTCATAATCACTAACAGACTTCATTGAAAGCTTAAAACCCTAAACCCTAAAGTGTCTGGTAAGTAGTTGACTTGGTTTTGAATCTACAAAAGGTCCTAAATCTAATATTCCTTTAGAACACAATATTGATGTTGCTTTGCATGTAATTAGGATTTCACATTGACTATTGACTTAAGGTAGAAGAAACTTTTTTTTCTTTTCAATTTGATTTTAAAAATTTGACTAGGTCTCCCCATTACATTGGCTCTTGACTTTAGATGTCATGAAATATTTTTAATTGCATTTTCCATTTAGGAGCAAAAGAAATCCCTACTACAAATTGCAATGTTAACTTAGGGATATTAGTGATGGATTTTTGTGATTAGGAAAATTACCTAACTAAGACTCAAATGAAGGGTAAAGCCCTAAGGTGAGTTAATAAAAGGTGAAGGATGATGTGCCAACTGACATGCAATAAAAGATGAACACCTAATCTTATTGAAATTGACAAAATCACACACATAAAAACATGCACACAAATCATTCACATTTCAAAATACACTCCTATGCAAAATGTAGGAATCCAAGTTCATACACATAAAAATATAAATCATAACAAAACTTGAGATTAAATCGACATCTTGGTGTTTCATTGTCCTTTATGTGGTTTGGAATCTCAAAAGCAAACAATGACACTTTAAAACATACCTTAAGAAAAAACCCCCTCAAAAATAAATAAATAAATAAGTAATCAAAACTCTATTCACACTAACATAAATTTAGAAAACAAAAAAACTCTTTAAAAAAAATGTACTGTAAATTACAATAATACACGATAATAAATACCAGCCATGTCCTTGCTTGCATTTCAAGAACGTCCCCACCCATGCATAGGCCTTAAGCATCACAAAAGCACAAGGCCATGACATTACCAGAATAGGGTTACCATGTGAGGCAAAGTCAAGAATGAGCCTGATTTTGGTAAAGCCCGCGATT
>Ga0116228_10006800_pt1 | contig 10219 bp, 8 predicted proteins | sample S1TSphfallax_2_FD_89694 | JGI IMG/M metagenome (GOLD analysis project Ga0116228, IMG submission 89694) | Host-associated microbial communities from peat moss isolated from Minnesota, USA - S1T2_Fc - Sphagnum fallax MG | ecosystem: Host-associated > Plants > Peat moss > Unclassified | place: USA... | reverse complement strand
CCGGGTTTTGACGAGGGCGCCGGCGCGCGCCATGTCCAAGGTGGCCGCGTATTTCTGTTTCAGCGCCGCCATGACGCGGCCCATGTCCTTGACCGTGGTGGCGCCGATTTCCGTGACGGCGGCGTCCACGGCTGCGGTGAGGGTGGCCTCGTCCATTTGCTGGGGGAGGAAGCTTTCGATGAGGGCGATTTCGGCGGTTTCCTTGTCCACCAGGTCCTGCCGTTTGCCTTTGATGTAGAGTTCGACCGACTCCCGGCGTTGCTTGATCATGCCGCGTAATACGGCGGCGATGTCATCGTCGGAAATGGCGGTGACGCCTTTGGGGCGGGCGGCGATGTCGGCGTCCTTCACCTTGGCCATGATCATGCGAAGGGTGCTGGTCGCGGCGGTGTCGCCGGCCTGCATGGCGGCCTTCAGGCGGGTGGGGAATTGGTCGCGGACACTCATGGTCAAGTCCTGTGCATGACCTATGAGTATGCGCCGATTCGCGCCCGGTGAAATCAGTGTTCGAAAAAAATGGGGGTCTGGGGCCGCAGGCCCCGTCGTGCGAATGCACGCTGCGCGTGACAGGGTCCAGGGGTAGGGCTCCGCCGTTTTTCGAAGAAGGAAGTCGTTCTTTTTTGAAAAAAACCAAAAACTTTTGCTATCTGGCGAAGGCGCTCTTCAATTCGGGGACCAGGTCGGTGCGTTCCCAGGTGAAGGTGCCTAGGAGCTCGTCGGGGGAGCGGCCGAAATGGCCGTAGGCGGTGGTGGGGACGTAGATGGGGCGGTTCAGGTTGAGATGCTCCCTGATGCCTCTTGGCGTCAGGTTCATCAGGTCGCGTAACACTTTCTCCAGCTTTGTCTCGTCGACATCGCGGCCGGTGCCGTGCAGGTCGACGTAGACCGACAACGGGTGCGAGACGCCGATGGCGTAACTGATTTGCAAGGTGCAACGCTCCGCCAGGTCGGCGGCCACGACGTTCTTGGCGAGATAGCGGGCGGCGTAGGCGGCGCTGCGGTCGACCTTGGTTGGGTCCTTGCCGGAGAACGCGCCGCCACCGTGCGGGGCGGCGCCGCCGTAGGTGTCCACGATGATCTTGCGGCCGGTGAGGCCGGCGTCGCCGTCCGGACCGCCAATGACGAATTTGCCGGTCGGGTTGATGTAGAGCTCCTCCTCCTCGCACATCCAGCCTTTCGGCAGCGTGCCTTCGATGATCGGGACCAGGCAGCGCTTGATCTCCGCCTGGTCCATCCCCTCCTCATGCTGCGTCGACACCACGATGCTGGTGGCGCACACCGGCTTGCCGTCCACATAGCGCAGCGATACCTGGCTCTTGGCGTCCGGCAGCAGGCCGGCCACCCGCTTGTCGCCGGCGCGGCGCAGCTCGCTGACGGTACGTAGTATAAGGTGTGCGTAATGGATCGGCGCCGGCATGAGGCTGGCGGTCTCGTCGCTGGCGTAGCCGAACATGATGCCCTGGTCGCCGGCGCCCTCATCCTTGTTGCCGCTGGCGTCGACGCCGACCGCAATATCGCTCGACTGGGCGTGCAGGTGGCATTCGACATGGGCGTGTTTCCAGGAAAAGCCGGCCTGGTCGTAGCCGATGTCGCGCACCGCCATGCGGGCCAGGTGCATGAGGTATTCGGACGTGACGCTGGCCGGGCCGCGGGTTTCGCCGGCGAGCACGATGCGGTTGGTGGTGACGAGCGTTTCGCAGGCGACGCGCGCATGCGGATCGGCGGCCAGGAAGGCATCGAGCACGGTATCGCTAATGCGATCGGCAACCTTGTCGGGGTGCCCTTCGGACACGGATTCGGACGTAAAGACATATTCACCCTTGTCGCGCATAAGGCAGGCACTCGCTTTTGGGTGTGAGGGTCGGGCTTTCGGCCCGCGGGAAAGGCGCGCTATTGGGCCAATGGTGGAGGGGGGTCAAGGCTTAGGGCCCGTCGGCGGGGCAAGGTCCGGCTGAGGCCATATACCCCAACGGGTTAATCTGTGGAGTTTGCCATGCCTGAGATGATCCTCGTCGAAACGCAGGGGCGGGTGGGGCTGATCCGGCTCAACCGGCCTGCCGCGCTGAACGCGCTGTGCGACCAGCTGATGGCCGAACTCGGCACGCAATTGCGCGCGTTCGATGCCGACCCCGGGATTGGCGCGATCGTGTTGACCGGCTCGGAGAAAGCGTTCGCGGCCGGCGCCGACATCAAGGAAATGCAGAACCGGACCTATCCCGGCGTGCTGTTCGACGATTTCATTGCGCGGTGGGAGACGGTCACCACGATCCGCAAGCCGGTGATCGCCGCGGTGGCGGGCTACGCGCTGGGCGGCGGCTGCGAACTGGCGATGATGTGCGATTTCATCGTGTGCGGCGACAATGCCAAATTCGGCCAGCCGGAAATCAACCTGGGCGTCATCCCCGGCAGCGGCGGAACCCAGCGGCTGACACGCCTGGTTGGCAAGTCGAAGGCGATGGACATGGTGCTGACCGGGCGGCAGATGGATGCGGCCGAGGCGGAGCGCAGCGGCCTGGTGTCCCGCGTGTTCCCGGCCGGCGAGCTTGTCGCGCAAGCTGTCGGCATCGCGACGCGGATCGCGGCGCTATCGCCGGTGGCGAATTATGCCGCCAAGCGGGCGGTGAACGCGGCGCTGGAAACGACGCTGCGGGAGGGCGTGCAAGCCGAGCGGATGCTATTCCTGCCGTTGTTCGGCACCCCGGACCAGCGCGAGGGCATGACGGCGTTCGTCGAAAAGCGGCCCGCCCGGTTCAATCACGAGGTCTGAGGTGGGGGTGTCCACGCGCTTGACTTGGCTTGGACCGCCGCCTAGATACCCCCTTCCCCGGCGCGAAGTGACATGCGATCGTCATAATCGCGTCTTCATGCTTACTCCGTAAGCCCAGCTCCACGAGATCCTATGGCGAACACGGCATCCGCGCAGAAGCGCATTCGGCAGACGGCCAAGCGCACCGCGCGCAACAACGCGCGCAAGTCGCGTATGCGCACCTACGTCAAGAAGGTGGAGGCCGCGATCGCCGGCGGCAACAAATCGGTGGCGGCCGAGGCCCTGCGCGCGGCGCAGCCGGAAATGCAGCGGGCAGCGACCAAAGGTGTCACCCATGCGAATACCGTGGCGCGCCGCCTGTCGCGGCTGTCGGCCCGGGTAAAGGCGATGCAGGCGAGCGCCGTCTAGGCTGTTTGTCGGCCTTATTTCGCTATTGGCCGGGCCTTGCCCGGTCGTGCGGCCCCCTCATGAAATAATCATCAAGTACTTACGGGTGGCCGCCCGCGAGATTGCTTTACGTTGTCTTTAGGCGACGCAAAAATGTGTTGCGTTCCCCCAACAACCGCCGAGAATCCATTTGCCAGCGACGGCGATCTGACTTAGCGTTCGGGAACTGGCGAAAGCCGGCAAGCCGATATGGTCAGTAACTGGGCGCCCGGAGGATTAAGTGCATCCTCCGAATGGATAGTTATTCCCGAACTGTCGGCTTTGGGGGGAGTAAATCGGTGGGGATGCGTCTCTTGGGCACGAGCGGCATCTGGCATGAACCGGAGGAGGGCAGCGTGTCTCGTAGCACCCCTGCGCCGGAACAAATTGCCACGCAATGGGCACGCATCCGCGGACGATTGCAGCACGACGTGGGCGACGTGGAATACCGAACCTGGCTGAAGCAGATGACGCTGGCGGGAATTGACGGCGAAGAAGTAACGGTATTGTTACCGTCACGTTTCCTGCGGGATTGGGTGCGTAGCCATTACGGTGAAAAAATCACCAGGCTGTGGCAGCAGGAAAATCCAGCAATCCGCCGGGTAGACATTCGCGTCGGCCCCGGCCGCAGCGGGTTGGCGGAAAGTCTTGCCGAAGCACCCGCGCCGGAGCCGGCTTGCGTAATTGCGCCGATCGCGTCCGCCGCCGCACCGCCTGCGGATCGATCTGCGCCGCGTTCACCGGTACGAAACGGTCAGGATGAGCGTGGCGGCCTGCTCGACCCGCGCTTCACCTTCGATAGTTTTGTTGTCGGAAAACCGAACGAATTTGCCTACGCCTGTGCCCGTCGCGTGGCGGAAAAACCTTCGGGCGCGGGATTCAATCCGCTGTTTCTGTACGGCGGCGTGGGTTTGGGCAAAACCCATCTGATGCACGCCATCGGGCTGGAACTGGGCCGCCGTGACGCGCCGCCGATCAACGTGATGTACATGTCGGCGGAAACCTTCATGTACAAATTCATTGCCGCGATACGTGCGCAATCGACCCTTGAATTCAAGGATCTATTGCGCTCGGTCGATGTGCTGATGATCGACGACCTGCAATTCCTGGTCGGCAAGGACAATACGCAGGAAGAATTTTTCCACACCTTCAATGCGCTGGTGGACGCCGGCAAGCAGATCGTGGTGAGCGCCGATACGTCGCCGTCGGAAATCTCCGGCCTCGGCGACCGGCTGCGCACCCGGCTCGGCTGCGGCATGGTGGCCGACCTGCACGCCACCACCTTCGAACTTCGCATCAGCATCCTGGAAGCCAAGGCCACGCGGGCCGGCGCCGCGGTGCCCGCCCGCGTGATGGAATTCCTCGCTCACCGCATTACCAGCAACGTGCGCGAGCTCGAAGGCGCGCTGAACCGCCTGATCGCTCACGCCAATTTGTTCGACCGGCCCGTGACGTTCGAAACCACGCAGGAAGTGCTGCACGATGTGCTGAAGGCGCACGACAAGCGTGTGACGATCGACGAAATCCAGAAGCGGGTGGCGGAACATTACCACATGCGGCTCGGCGACATGACCAGCGCGCGGCGCGCGCGCAGCGTGGCGCGGCCGCGCCAGGTGGCGATGTTTCTGGCGAAGCAGCTCACCAGCCGGTCTCTGCCGGAAATTGGGAAGAAGTTTGGCAATCGTGATCATACGACGGTGATGCACGCGGTTTCGCGGGTTAATGAGCTGATGGAGACGGACTCGCAATTTGCGGAGGATGTCGAGCTGCTCAGGAAGTTGTTGGAGTCGCAGTAAGGAGGGAAGCAGTTCTTTTTTGAAAAAAAGAACCAAAAAACTTTTTCTTTCTTGCGTTGGGACACCCGCGCCATGGACGATCTCTATGACAGCGACATTCTGGAGTGGTCCGAGCACCAGGCCGAAATGCTGCGCCGCGTCGCGGCGAACGATCGGCTGAATTCCGAATCGCCCGATTGGCTCAACATCATCGAGGAAATCGAAAGCGTCGGGCGCGAACAGTTGCGCGCCGTCGAAACGCTGCTCTTGTGCTTGACATCGTTGGCCCGCTCTGCTGTGGTCGTAATGGTATCCCATTCTCTTAATCGTCTAAATCCCCTTAATCGTTGATAACTGTTTTTCTTCATGCGCCTGCGACCGCAGTTAAATCAGGTAGAATTAACGATTAAGAGGATTGGGAGGATTACGAAGGGCGGGGATTAGCTTACCGCCAAATCGATTTCGTGGCGCCAGATGGAAAAGGTCATTTGGTTCTTTCTCGTAATTGTCCAGGGTCTTCGGTGCGTCAGGGCGACAAAAAAAGAGTTTGACCAAGAAGACTCAAAAAACACGAAGGTGGGCGCGAAGTGGCCGGTGACGGAGCGCTCGCATTTTGTGGCGGTCGGATGGTTGGGCGTTGGTGGGCCGAGGCCCCGCCCTACGACGCGCCTGGCGGCACAGTTGGTGCACGGATCAGGACTGTATCAGCCCTGATTACGTTGAGGAGTTCGCTAGTGCGCCAGTTGGCCGCCCCGATTTGACCGTCGTTGCGACCAATGGTGCCCAGGCCGGCGATGGCAGTCGCTACGCATTGCATATCGGCGGCGGCCTGGCGGCGGCAATTTACTTTTTGCAGGGTTTTGGATCGGCTCATGCAGCGCCCGCTTCCATAAAAGCTGTCGTGACCTCGGAAGCCGACCGATTCATTCGCACGCATCCGGAGGCAAGGGCGGTATCGATCGGCATTGCATTCGATGGCGGCACTCACACATTCCATTTCGGCAGCCTGATCCCTGGCCGGGCGATACCACCAACAGACGCCACGATTTACCCTATTGCCTCGATCACCAAAACATTCACCGGCGTGCTACTGGCCCAGGCCGTAATCGAGCACCGCGTCACGCTGGAAGACGATGTGCGCAAATACCTGCCTGGTCGTTACCCCAACCTGGAATTCCAGCATCATCCCATCCGCCTCAAAGACTTATTGGATCACCGGTCCGGCCTGCCGTTCCTGCTGCCCGACGTGCCGCAAAGTCGACCAGACTTCGCAAATAACGCTATTCCCTGGACGGCGCGCGTCACTTCACTGGAGTTGAATTACCGCCGGCAGGACTTCTTCGCCGACCTTCACAAGGTTGTTTTGACCTCAATCCCGGGAGACAGCGTAAGCTATTCAAATGCCGGCGCCACGCTCGTGGGATATATCCTGGAGGAAATCTACGGCAGGCCGTACGAAGAGCTCCTACGCGAGCGGGTATTGAAATCGCTCGGCATGACGAATACCGCCATTGTGCAGACGCCGGCGGAAATTTCCCGCACCGCGCGCGGCTACGACGCAAACGGGACTGTAATGCCAGAAGCCCCCATGGCGCTCGGCGCCGCTGCCGGTCTGAAATCGACCATCACAGATATGTTGGCTTATGCCGTTTGGGGGATCGCGGAAAAGGATCCAGCCATCCGGCTCGCGCACCAACCGGTCGTCACCGTGGCGCCGCAGGTATCCGGCCTCAAATATCCATACATGTCAGGGTTAAACTGGCAGGAGATCAACGCCAGCAACGCTTCTGGGACGCGACGTCTTATTTGGCAGTCCGGCGGCATGGACGGCTTTGCAAGCTATTGTATCGAGGAGCCCGAGTTGCACATTGGCATCGTTGCGTTGTTTAACGAATCCGACACTAACTCTGCTCAGGCGCAGCAAGCGATGATCAATGCCATCTTGAGCGACCTGGACGCCCGGGCCGTGCTGCTACCGTAAATCTAAGAAGGTGCCGCAAGCGAATTGGCGAATGGCGCAAGGGCTGATCCGCCCTACGAATTTACGAAATGTTAATGGGTAAGGGTTTTTTAGTTCTTTTTTTCAAAGAAGAACTGCTTTCTTCCTTACGCTTGTTTCAGTTCGATGAGCGACTGCCTGATTTTCCGCCCCCGCCGAATCTTGTCTTCGATATACGCTTCATCTCCCCACCGCACCGCGCGGGCCATGGCTTGGGCATCTTCGGTGAAGCGTGCGAGCATTTCGAGGAGGGCTTCACGATTATTTAAGAACACATCGCGCCACATGGTGGGGTCGCTGGCGGCGATGCGGGTGAAGTCGCGGAAGCCGGTGGCGGCGAATTGGAGGACTTCCTGGCGGGTTTCGTCGGCGAGGTCGTCGGCGGTGCCGCAGATGGTGAAGGCGAGCAGGTGGGGGAGGTGGCTTACTATGGCGAGCACGCGATCGTGATGGGCGGGGTCGGTTATTGAAACCATGCTGCCCAGGCCGCGCCAGAATTTTTCGAGGCGGGCGATGGCGGGCTCATCGGTGCCGGGGGGTGGGGTGAGGAGGCACCAGCGATTTTCGAACAGTGCGGCGAAACCTGCGTCGGGGCCGGAATATTCGGTGCCGGCCAGCGGGTGGGCGGGGATGAAATGAACGCCTTGGGGGATTTGCGGGCCGACGTCGCGGATGACGCTTTGTTTTGTGGAGCCGACATCCGATAATATCGCGCCTTGGGCGAGGTAGGGGGCGATGGTGGCGGCGAGGTCGGCGTAGGCGCCGACGGGGGCGCAGAGGATGACGCAGTCGGCGCCGTGCACGGCGGCGGCGGGGTCGGCTTCGATACGGTCGGCGATGCCGAGTTCGGCGACGCGGGCGAGGGTGCGGGGCGTGTTGTCGTGGGCGATGATTTCGCCGGCCAACCCGAAGCGGGCGCGAGCCGCGCGGGCGATGGAGCTGCCGATGAGGCCCATTCCCAGGAGGGATACGCGGGCGAAGATCGGTTCAGACATTCGGCGAGGCCATGAAATCGCGTAGCGCGTCGATCAGGAGGTCGTTTTCTTCGACGAGGCCGACGGTGATGCGCAGGCAGTGCGGCAGGCCGTAGCCGCCGACGCGGCGGACGATGAGGCCGCGGCTGCGGAGGTGCCGGTCGGCGGCTTCGGCGGTGGCGGGCGTGGCGAAACCGGCCAGGACAAAATTGCCCTCGCTGGGGGGGACGCGGATGCCGGCTTCGGTGAGGGCAGCGGTGACGCGGGCGCGTTCGGCGGTGTTGTGGGCGAGGCTTTTCTCGACCCAGCCGGGCTCGGCCAGGGCGGCGATGCCGGCGTCGTGCGCCGCCACCGACACGTTGAACGGGCCGCGGGTGCGGTGCAGCAGGTCCACCACCGTGGGGGGCGCGTAGGCCCAGCCGAGGCGCAATCCGCCCATGCCGAACATTTTGGAAAACGTACGCGTCATGACGGTGTTGTCGGTGGTTTCGACCAGGGATGCGCCGGGGTCGTAATCGGGGCGGTTCATGTATTCGGCGTAGGCGGCATCGAGCACCAGCAGCACATCGGGCGGCAGGGCGGCGCGCAGGCGGAGAATTTCGGTATGGGGGAGGAACGTGCCGGTGGGATTGTTGGGGTTGGCGATGAACACCATGCGGGTGGCGGGCGATACGGCGGCGAGAATTGCGTCGACGTCGGCGGTGAGATTTCGTTCCGGCACTTTGACGACGCGGCAACCGGCGAGGCGGCCGGCGATCTGGTAGATGGAGAAGCCGTGCGCCGTCATGATCAGTTCGGTGCCGGCGCCGCCGTAGATGTGGCAGAGCAGGAAAATCAGGTCGTCGGAGCCGGCGCCGCAGACGATGCGGTCGGGGTCGAGGGTGAAGCGGGCGGCGATGGCGTGGCGGAGGCGGGTGGCGCTGCCGTCCGGGTAGCGATGGAAATCGCGGGCGGCGGCCTCGATGGCGCGCAGGGCGCCGGGCGGCGGGCCGAAGGCGCCTTCGTTGGAGGAGAGTTTTACCACCCTGTTGGCGCCCGGGAGTTTTGAGACGCCGGGGGTGTAGGGCTCGATGTCGAGGATTTCGGGGCGGGGGCGTAGCGGCATTTGTTCATACAGCGGTGGCAAGCTGGGGTGATGGGCGAACCACCGGACAAGTGCAAGGAAGGCCGCAAGGAAGGCCGCAAGGAAGGCCGCAAGGAAGGCCAGTGTAGGGAAGGTGGGGGCTGCGGTCCCCGCAGCCGGCGGTTCGACGTTCCGTGCTGATCCACCCCATTCGCACGCGTCCGTGCCCGAAGCCCGTCAGCCACACCTGGCACGACGCGGCGCGGCGCGAGGACATCAGTTGGATATCGCTCATCCGCACCGCGCGCGTGCCCTACGCCTTCCAGGTTCTGGTCGCCGCCGGCCTGCTGCTGCCGCCGCAGATGCGCGACATGATGGCCACCGAGGCGGAGGCGCACGATATCAGCGCCTGGGTCTCCTTCCCTGCCAGCATGGCGGTGTTCGGTTTTCTATGCTGGTACTGGGCCCGCGCCACGCTGTCCGCCCGCTTCGACTTGCCGGACACGCGCCAGGCCTGGGACCACGCGGTAGAGCGCGGCCGGCATGGATCGCGGCCGTTCGTGCGCAACGCGCCGCTGCACATCGTGCCGCAGGCGCCGATCCCGATCGCCGGTGTCACCGGCTTTCTGGTGGCTTTGCAAAGCGGCGCGGTGGGGCTCGGTGTGGCGACGCTCGCGTTGCTGCTCATGGTGTGGTTCCTGGTGGACAACCGCCGGCGCATTCGTGGCTGGGTCAGGCGCACCTTGTTGCGCGGCCATCACTTCACCGACGAGCCATTGCCGCGCGAAACCGTGCGGCTGCGCAGCACATACAATGCCCGCATATGGGTTCGCCGCGCGCCCTACCGGTTCTGGAAGGTCATGCAACGGGCGCCTTCGGGACCGTGGCCGGCCGCGGCGCTGCTCACATTCAGTGTCGGCGTATTCTGCGTCACCGCCGCCGCCAGCTCCTTCCCGGCAATCCGGCAAAACGATCCCCGCAACCTGATCTGGACGGTGTGGCATGGGCCCACCCCGGTGTTGCTGGGGTGCGCGCTGATGGTGGGGCCGCTGTCCGTGCTGTCGTTCGTGCTGGACGGGTTACGCGTGGCGGTGTGGATCCGCGCGGCGCCGGTGAGCCTGTCGCGGCCGCCTCTGATGGGGGCGTTACTGCTGATGACGACGCTGGCGCCGGGCATTGCCGGTCTGCATGCGATACGCACGGTGGCGGGACCGT
>Ga0116228_10006799_pt1 | contig 10220 bp, 6 predicted proteins | sample S1TSphfallax_2_FD_89694 | JGI IMG/M metagenome (GOLD analysis project Ga0116228, IMG submission 89694) | Host-associated microbial communities from peat moss isolated from Minnesota, USA - S1T2_Fc - Sphagnum fallax MG | ecosystem: Host-associated > Plants > Peat moss > Unclassified | place: USA... | reverse complement strand
TACTGTTTAGGCTTGGAAATTGGTCATAGTCTCCACCAATCATAGTGGGGATAATGTGGGGGGAAAATGGGGATAATTGTGGCATCGAAAGCATTGGGAATGTTGATTCCCCACTTCGGTCATTATAACAATTGTTGTTGAAGTATTGTTCAACTTCCTTTGTATGATGCAAACATCTTTTCCGATGACACCATTCTCGAGCAAATATGTTCTTCCATTGGCAGGGAGCCTTAACCTTAATACTTTCGGTTTGGCACCCAAACTCATATGCAAATCGAAGCTTCCATAAATTGTCACTGCCAGCAAGAAATTTAAGTTCCAAACACACACACCCAATTTGAGCAAGTGAGATTGCAGGAAGTAATTCCAATATTTTGTTTTTCACCTCAGTCGGGATGATGAGAAAGGATGCTGGCAGTGGAAGCCCAGCTTTCTCACATATCGATGTAAGCAATGGCAGAGTCAACTTGTCTTTCACTTCTTGCCATAGATCAAACACATTTTGAAACACAATTGTGTTGGTGTTTGATTTCATATGTTCATGCTTGTCTATGATGATATTATTAAACTCTGTCTGACAATCCATTGGTGTACTATGATCCTGCTACCCCAAAAAATAGAATTAGGGTTTTACCCTATGACATGATCATATCTCAATATCATGGTGATTTGATAAAAGTGGTTGAGTTCATTCTCATCTCATATACCACTTTTCCAAATTCTTGCAAGAACTAGGTTTCTAGACAACAAGTTATTGATTCAATGAAGGCAACCAAACCAAATGATACAAGAAAAATATTTTTTTGGATGAAATTGCATACATAAAATCAAAGAAGGGTATCTAAATGAGTTTATCATGTTAGATTATGAAGATCCAACAAAATGCAATTCTTTAGGATATGGATGCACATGCATTAACATTCAATTGCGAGGCTTAATTGGAATGAAAACAAAATTTAGATGTGAAAGATATTATTGATTTTTAGAATTGATGTCAGAATCAATAATAGAAAAGGTTGTGTGCACCATGAGGGAATCGCCAATGTTGTTGATTTTTGGGACTAATATCAATTCTTGTTGCTTCAAGAATCTAGACATAGGAAGGCTAACCCTATGAACTTCAGACTTGAATTGGCCACTAGTAATGGCCCCATACACTACCAATGCATTTCCAACTATCTGGCAACGAAGTATTATATTTGAATCCACAAAATTTTGCAATCTTGTTGTTGCATCATCTTTAGATTTGGATTTGATGATCTCTGGAAGAGTGTAGTTGAGGTTCACTTGGCCTCCCTTCCCACTCCATCCAGGTGGAAGACCATATTTAATTTCAAATGAGTGATCATTGATCAACATATCATCACCCTTTGATGTAGACATGATCCCAGCTAATAAAACAAACCCAGTCTCTAGCATCACTGCATGGATTGCCAAAACCAAAAACTCTTGTTGTTCTTTCACCTTTCCATACTCCACTAATAGCACACGCTGCAACAAATCTGGAATTGTTCCACCATGGGCTTCATAATTTCCACTTGATGGTTGTTTTGTTGAGGATAACATCACCAAGCCACAATCTGACAATAATTTTGATTCACTTTCCACTTCCATTGCATCATACCCTCCTACAAGATCCAACTCCATAGATGCAACACAAATTTCCAACAAACTTCAAGTGAATTATTTTAATAACTTGTTGAATATCTTTTCGGAAGCAATTTCTTTTCCCCCCTTCTCTAGATCAAATTTCTTTTCTTGTTGGCATGAATGCAATTTGCATACCTTCAAATTGAATTCCTTCTATGCACAATAACATTGTATTTGGAATATCTCCAAAACGTTGTGACCTTTTGGAAGAACAACAAGTGGTAATAGGCTTCCCACCTTTTCATCCATTCCACTTGAAAGACTATTGTGGCCTCTTCATGGAAACCCACATGATGAGTTAGTGCTTGAGACTTGGAACAGGATATCTCAAGGACTAGGCATTCGTTTCCACAATTTACGCTCCTATTCACACTAAAATATAAGGGTAAGGTTTGTGATCATGGGGACCATATCTTCCACTATCAAATGATGTGGCATACTACCCTTTGTACTTGAAGTGGAAAAGCACTAACATCCAAAGAAAGTAGCATTGTCATTTATGTAGTGCATAATATGTTTCTTAAAGGGTGAGTTTTCCTTTGAACTAGGTGTCCAATAGATTGAGCATGGTGTTTGACTTGGGTATGACTCGAATACCAAGGCTGACCTAAAGGAGGAAGGGCTACCCAACTTGCGTAATTTTTAAAAACCTTGGAATTCATGTTCCAAAGGTACATGTGATAATGAAATTATGAATGAAACATGAAATTATTTAATGTTAAGATGTAAGGATGTAGGTAAGGGATGATATTGTCCCCGCTTGCCTTTAGTGCACATGAAAATCCACCTCATGCATACAAAGGATTTAAATGACAAGTTTTTATTTATATACAATTTTCAGTTATGAACAATTTAAAATGATTCCATATTAAATATCAAATCCACTTGGAAATACCAAATGAAAAATACCCTACATTGATGTCAAATTTGACACATATTGATTCAAATTTTCCTTATTAAAAAGTTTGGGAATTTTTTCTTAATATGTTTGAAATTTTGAAATAATTATATATTGACTTTGCCTAATAATGAAAAAATTATGGAGAATTCAATAAGTTATATTGGCGTCTTGTTTTAGACCTATGGAAGTATCATTGTAATAAGTCCTATTTTGAAAATTAAGAGGAGGGTTTGTGGCTTTGAGAATTGGAAAATTACATTCGTTTCATGAAGGTTGATCGAAAAATTGGAATAGGTTGGCCTACCTTTTCAAGGATTATGCCCAAACACAATGAATGCAATTATCATGTGAAGGTTGAACATGCATGGCTATTTGTGCAAGGAACTCAAAGCTTGAGTTGAAGTTGAGTTCATCCTAGGTGTTGATCTTGAAACAATCAACAAGTCAATTTGAATGTGTGGGTCACAAAAGTTATATTTTTCAATTTGTTTTTTTGGTTGCATAGGGTATTTGAAGGAGCACTACCACATTGATTTGGGTGAGAGTTGACTCAAATATTGTACAAGTATTCCAATTAGTTCGTCCGCTTGTTGGCACTAGACTATGCATTAGACATTACATGGCTAACAAGCTAATATGTATGTAAATAAAAAGATCATGGGATAACTATTAATTTTCATTGGTGAGTTAATTTGGGAGTTCAATAACTATAAACATAGGCTTATGTACGACTTCTTTTTTTTTAAATTATTTAGGAAATGGTGTTTTCTCTTCTATTTTTTTATAAGATTAATTTGTTGATCAATGCTTCGTTTTAAAGATGTTTCACACGCACATTCATTTGCAATGACATTTTCTTTTGAATGCTTAATTTGGTTTTTATGAGTGTTAGTTTAGTTTATGTGCACAAATGTTCCATTTGAAATATTAAACTTTTTTTTGGATTGCACCAATTTGGTATCCATTTTTGGGTAGTTGTTGCAATATCCCTTTGGATTTAAATGTAGGTTTGTCACATCAAAGTAATCACATATGCCATTGTGAAGATGACATGTCTAAATGGAATAAATAATTACATAGTGGTGTGTGTGTGTTGTGTATGACTATAAATCAATCATGAATGTAGTCATAAATTCATATTTTTGGCACAATGACCTCTTGATTCTCAGTGGTGTGAATGGAAAATTCATGTCAAAAGAAAATCCTTTCCAATTGCAAAATGAAATTGAAGGAAAATTTTATGAAGAAATGTTGATGGTAAAAATGAATAACATCCCCTTCAACTCAATTAATTACCAATGAAAAGGCAATCATATTGGGATCAAAATTGAAATACATGTCCTTGAAAATAAACTAAAAGTAAGGTTGACTTATAGGTAATCATTGGTTGTAGTATGAGTTAATAAGAATTGGACCAAAATTGAGATTAAATGAATTTTTTTTTGTGAAGAATTAGATGTTGAATTGATTTGACATAGTTCCATTTTAAGAGTGGAATTAGAATGGAAAATGAGGCAATTCTTTTTTAAAAATAAATTGGAATGAAAGGTTCTTCATAAAAGTAACAAAGCATTCAACATTGGTTGCAACCCAAAGAATTAAAAAAAGAATGTTGAGATTAGTTGTAGATATTGTCTTTCATTCTAGGTGCGTCCCATATACATAAATTGAAAGTAGACCCATTCCAAACCAATTTTCAACTTACAATATTAGATTTCAAACTCCATATGGAGTCCTTTGTGTCCATCCACATAGATAGATCACACTTGTAATTGTGTAAAACCCACATAGGTTTAAATAGGCAAGAATGTTATAACATCAACATGGTTTTAGGTTTTTAATAGGTTGAAACTTATAACTTTTGAATAATGTAAAAACTAAAAAGTTCAAACCTCAATAGACCAAAAGGAGTACAACATTTTTTTTATGATGCATCATCCTATGTCATGAAATCAAAGTAGCTTTTGCCTTGAGCCTTGAATTCTAGTTGTGTTTTTTTAAGTATGTAGTCAATTGAAAGGTGACAATTTGCTTGAGGAGTGCATACAAATACCACCATTAGCACTAGCACCACCATTGTAAGGCATTATGAGACCAACACTACAAGGCACCATCATTGTGAGAAGTTCCACAAGCGTCATGATCCACCATTGTCTTTAATAGAAAATGAGTGGCAAATTTTGAATTGCCATTATTAAAAAATTTGAATTGCTTCGAAACTTGGTTGGTCCAAGCACAAGTTTAGGCTCATATGCTCCAGGCCATGCTCAAGGTGACATAAGTTAGAGGGGTTCAATTTATACCTTCTATATTAATTTTAATTTCATTTGCAAATTTTCATCCAAGTAAAATAAATTCCAAAATAATTTGGATGTGTGTTTTTCATCCATTGATGTTTCATCCAACTAAGTAACAAATAGTGGATTAATAACCATGCTAAGTGTTTGTGATTGTTCACATGCTACTTCAAACAAGCTACATTAGAAATATCCATAAAATGACCCACCCCTTTTTGGGCCCTTCTTTCAACCTTTAAACATTGTTATTTGAAAAATGATGAAATTTTATTAAATTTAAATATGGGCATAAAATGTTAAAACTCAAGATTAAATGCGCAAGGTTCGAAAATATTTATAGTTACAATACACACAACAACAATGATTGAAGAAATTAGGAAAAAAAAAGAGATGAAACTCAAATTTGACTAAATTTGGTGTTAATTAGAGTTTCAATCCCATTTAAGCTTAGTGTATTTTTTACAATATTTTTTAGAAATCTCACCCATTTTATATCAAGCAAGAGGTACTAATGTTGTGTTTTCTTTCCTTTGTGAATATCTTTATTATATTATAAATGTTATGTTTCATATTTTGTAGCAAACCAAAAAACTTTCATAGATGTTTGTGACATGAAAAGTGTCCATGACTTAAAAAAATCTTAATCTTCAAATTAAAAGTTAATTTTTAATTTAAAAAATTCATTTTGATGTCATACATAGTTTGATTGGTGTGATTTTTGAAGCATTAAAATCTTGTTTAAAGGAATCATTTCATGCTGGTTTGAACATCAGTTATTGAAACCTTCATTAAGGTGTTGACGACGTTCAACATTCCTTGGATTTTCACCTTAATTGGTTGGGGTCATACACAGAATCAAATTTACATGTTATTTACATTGTTGGTTTCTTGGAGAGGTGAGGGATGTATATATATGTCATAATGAGATAATAACGAGACAAAAGTTCCTCGAAGCTATCCACAAGTAAAAGGAACACACACCAACAACATTTCTCATGTCAAATATCAACATTTTTGTGTAAATCTTTTGTAATCAAATTTTTACTTGTACGAGCACCAAACGACTAACCTCCCTTAACTTTTCACATCTTGTCAAACCCCATAAGTCTTGTGACCCATTTCCTCCTACACACCCATACATAGACCCCTCTTTCACCTCCCCCCTCTTGATGCAAATCCCTACACCATTAACTTCAACACCTTTGGCCAACCACATGCATGCCATTATCATCCCATATTGACCCCTACCTTTTTGTGTTGAAATGTCCTCACAACTCAATATTATCTTGATTTTTTCTTGTATTCCTCAAATTTGCCTATGCCCCCTCCCAATCCAATAGTTCAAACATTAATTCTTGACCAAACCCCCCAACGTGCCCTCATCCCCCCAATCTACCCCTATCAACGTCTAACTCTTGCCTCATATGTGGGCACAAATTTACTCAACAAGGTATAGTTTGACACCAACACTCTTGCCAATTATTTAGTTTGCCCAATTTAAATCAACATGATTGTTGAGCCTTGATACTTGCTTCACTCCATCCCTACTTGCATGAACATAAGCTTGGGTTCTAACCATAGGTATCCTTAGACTTTTCATTTAGTTCTTCCACATCCTTACTTAAATTCTTGAATCCTTCTTGCCCTTCGCTATGGGCAACTTACACATGGGATGTGAACAACTACATTGCTTCCTTTTAATCATTCCCAATTTAACATCACCTTCTTGAAAGACATGGTTTACACTTTAGTTGATGTCATCATAATCGATCCAACCTAGACATATTTACTTCCTTGATCATGTTCTACCCAAGGTTTCATTGCCTTTAAGGAGGCAAACATAGACCCACAAAAGAAAAAGAAAAAGGAGTTATTGTGACTAGCACCCAACAAATCAATTCCTCTGTTTAGCAATCAAATTATTTGACTGTTTGCACAAATAATCAAACGATTTGTTACCATGAATGTGCCAATGTTACATGGAGTATGAAAGGGCCTAAAGGTCCTCCACTTTCTATGTTGGTTACTTTCCTTTGCCAAAGACTTTTCAATACCCTCAAAAAAATGCAAGCATCTTCCATCTTAAATCAAGCAACAAAGCTAGGTTTAATTAACTCTCAACTTCCCCCTTTGGGACACACCTCCCATTCCCATTGCAAACTTGTTGTGGGCAGTTGAGAGAAGATACCCACTATCACTTCTTTGCTAATGAAATTTAAGTCATAGTCATGAAGAAAATGATAGGTGGAGCTTCAGAACGAATTCAATGAAACCACGGCTGTCTTTCTTTCTCATCCTCAGGCTTTTTTGCTTCTTTTGGGTTCAGGTTCGAGAATTTCCCATTTCCAAACCCTGAGTGTGTCTCTTATGCCCAAGTCTGCAGTTTCATGATGGTCTAATTCTGGTGGAGTGGTGAAAGGTATGAGAGATGCTTCAATTTTTGAGCAGGGTACAAGTTTGAGATGAAGACGCCATGGTAGCATATACTCAGAGTTGAACCCCCGGGTTCTCTTGAGGGATTCTACCATCCAATAAGGTTATTCAATGTTGCAGGGAATTAAGCTGTGCATCTAATTTGTGCAGGGATAGATTCAATATTGGATTTCTGCTTCAACCAATGAATCTCACATGAGGTTCTAATCTTTGATTGGAGACGCAGGTGCAGCTGCTGATGGAACTGTCACACTAGTCTCATTGACAATATTCCAGATGCATGAGTGGATATTTAAACCGGATGTGTATTTCAAGTGTCAAGGAGAGGAGAGGAGAGGAGATACTTGCCAGATGTCCAGGACAAGGATCGCCTGTACAAGTTTGTCGGACAAGAGTCTTGGCAGGTAACTCCTGGAATTTTCCGTGTGCTTTTTCTCAGAGAATGTATTCTTTGACACTTTGCTTCCCTTAGTCTGGTTCAGCAATGAACAGGGAGGAACCTGGCACATCGATTTGGCTCACTTGAAAATTCTCCTCTTTAGGTGATGTGGGTCTGGTCTTTATGCTTATCAGCTGCTCACAACATTGGTGGGCACAAAGTGCAAGCAATGTGGACTTTATGAGAAAGATACATTCAAGTCAGATGACATATTTGATGAATGGGAGCTTTGCCCTTTCAATTTCACCCTGGATCCTGAAGGCCACTATGTTCACTTGAAGGACAAGGAGTTCAATATGACACTGTCATGCCCACAGTGCTGTAAGTTTCAGTTTTCTGTAGATTCTCAGCTTCAGAACATCTTCTCATCACTAATTGTGCTTTCTTCCAACATTTTGAAGGGTCTGAGTATGTGGAGTTTTGGTTTTTGGATCATATGTGATGACTTGTTGATTTAGGAGCCTCTTGGAAAAGTTAACTGAACTTTGGTATGCCTCCTGATAATGGTTTCTTGGTCAAATTCTTCTTTGGCACTAGTTCTGTAGGATTCTTTTTTTGACTGTCTATGACAGTTAGAATTCTTTAGCCCTACACATGTGCAAGCTATCGAGCTTGATGCACATGTGAAGAAAATTGAAAAGTTTGAAAAAATGCATATATTTCTGTCTGAAGGGTTTGCCTTCTATTTCTGGTATATCTATAGGAAGGAAAATGAGAAGATGGTCTGATTCTTTGTAAGTGACACTCACAAGGTTATGACTTGACACATTCTTGTCATGCTTTTTTGGATTTTGGTGGAACTGATCAATTCACCATCAAAGTGTTATTGTTGAGTTTTCTCTGCAATCTCATTAATGTTTTATATTTAGGAAAGCCAAGTCATATGTGTGAAAAGGAAGAGCAAGTGTTTGCAGATGGCACCTTCTACTATGGCCTGGATTAGATAAGTGTTCCTTTTTATCAAGTCCACTACTGTGGGTCTTACTGGTTTGCATTTAACCCTCACATGTTGCTGTGCTGGGCACCTGTCATGTCAATCGAGACCTGTGTTTGGTCCCTGTATTGCAGATGTGACCCATCCTCAAGATGAGGTGTCAAGCCCAGATGATCCATCCAGTGGCAAACAGATCTCCAAGTACTGGATTCTGGTGGTGGTGATATTGGTTGTTGGGGTCTTATGCCTGGCTGGTCATGCCCTTGTTGCCTACCGTCTGTGGCACCACAAGCAAAGGAAGGAGGAACAAGCACGGTTTGTACAGTTATTTGAAGATGATGAATCTTTAGAGGAAGAGCAAGATCTAAAGGATGATCAAATTGTGGATGTCTGGTGGCTTGACCTGGCTCCTACTACAAAAAAATTAGACAGGGGGATTAGTATTTAGTCTTGAATTTAGAGGATTTTTGTTCGATGTAGCATGATTCAAGGACCTGCACCTCAAGCACATCAACCCAACATGCATTTCAGTGCATGGTGACAGGTGACTTAGATTTGGTAGTTTTGCCTCCACTTGTTATCCACTACAGAAGTAATAGCTTTGTCTTATTGATGTTCCAAAGGTACTCCTTACCTCACAGATGAGTAAGAAGCACCTGCAAGAGACTCAAAGCAATTGCATCCACCAGTCTTTAAGGGCAGGGTCTCTCACAAACTGTAGGTTCTTTCAGTTTGTGAAACAACGGGAAACCGGAGGGTTCTTTGAACTCCAGTTGGGAACTGCCGGTTCTTTGATTTTAAAACTCCAACAACTAGAACCTAGATTTCAAAACACAAAAAAACTGCAGTTATTGAATTTTTAAATTATTTCTTAATAATCTGAAAATGGGGTTTTCTTGATTTTAAATTTAAAATAATAACCAGAAGTGGCTGTTCTTTTATTTAAGAGTTAAACCCCGCAAAAGAAGAGAACCCCGGAACCGTTGGTTATCAACAACATCAGATACCCGCACAACAGAGGTGGCAACCCTAACATTATTCTCACACTTTCGTTCAACGTCATTGGTAGGTAGGTAGGTAGGTACTTGGTACCTAGTACCTACCAATGGCTGTTACGTTATCCACAAAACCCTTGCCAAAACCCTCCAATCGAGCAGTCCAGTTTCATTGAAAATTTCCTTCGGCATCAAAACGCTCTCGCCCGTCTGCTCCGTCTCCTCCTCTTCTCACGTCTGCAACAACAACAACAACAACCACCCTGTGCGTCGATCTTGTGGTACTTGTCCATAATTCCTCGAGTTTGGTTTTTGTATTTTGTTGACACTTCCTCGAGTTTGCTTTTTCGTACTTTGTCCATAATTCCTGGAGTTTGATTTTGTACTTGTTCCTGATTGCAAACCGCCTCTCTCGGCGGAACACCAGCTACATACCGTCGATTCCTCTTGCCTGCCTGTATAATATACTTCTTATGAGACAGAGTGATGGCAAACTCATTCGCATTAGACCTCCGCCAGTGTGCAAGAACATCGCCATCATCGCCGTCATCATCATCATCATCATCATCAT
>Ga0116228_10006798_pt1 | contig 10221 bp, 10 predicted proteins | sample S1TSphfallax_2_FD_89694 | JGI IMG/M metagenome (GOLD analysis project Ga0116228, IMG submission 89694) | Host-associated microbial communities from peat moss isolated from Minnesota, USA - S1T2_Fc - Sphagnum fallax MG | ecosystem: Host-associated > Plants > Peat moss > Unclassified | place... | reverse complement strand
CGAGTGCTGTGGTGGCAGACGAAATTGCCAGGTATGACGCGACAACGCAAGCAGCCATGCGAGATGAACACGTGCCGCAACTTAACCCTGAGCAACGGGCTGTCTATGACAATGTCATGGCCGTTGTCGACCACCGTGCATTTTTTGTCGATGGCCTTGGCGGCACTGGCAAAACCTTTCTCTACAGTTGTTTGCTGAGCACCGTGCGCGCACAGGGTCGGGTCGCTGTTGTTGTGGCATCATCTGGCATTGGTGCATTGTTGCTAGATGGAGGCCGCATTGCACACTCACGTTTCAAGGTCCCTGTGGAAGGCCTCAATAGCATGTCCACATGCTACATCAGTAGGGACTCTGAGCTGGCAGCACTTTTGCAAGTGGCTGCGCTCATTGTGTGGGATGAGGCTATCATGATGCACATGCATGTTTTTGAGGTTGTCAATAGGTCTTTGCAGGACATCATGGCTGTCATTAACCCAGCATTCAAGTTCTTACCCTTTGGCGGCTTGGTTGTGGTGTTTGGTGGCGATTTTCGGCAAATTTTGCTTGTGCCCCACGGCACTAGGGGAAATGTCATCGCTACAGCTTTGAACCGTTCCAGCATATGGCAACATGTGCGTGTATTCAAGTTGCACACCAACATGCGCGTGCAGAGGTTGCTGGCTCAGGGTGGGGCGCATGCACAGGTAGATGCCACACGACAGCAAGCATTTGCTGATTACTTGCAACGTGTGGGGGAGGGCACAGAGCGCGTGTATCCCTCTGTTGGTGAAGACTCCATTTTTATTCCTCATAACATGTGCCGCAATGGCCCTACTGTGGTAGATTTAATTGAAGAAGTGTATGGCGCTTTGTCATCTATTGTTGAGTATGCTGCAAGATTTGCATACATCATTGAGTGTGCAATTCTTACACCTTTGAACGAAGATATGGATGCACTAAATAAACTCATCAATGACAAATATGCATTCACAAAGCATGATGGCTCGCCCGCATAGCACCGCATGTATTACAGCGCGGATTTTGTGGTGCATGGGGAGCAACATGGCATTTACCCCACTGAGTTCTTGAACACACTCAGTTTTTCGGGCGTACCACCCCATGAACTGCACTTGCAAAAGGGTTGTCCCATCATATTATTACGCAACATGACCAGCGGCCTGGCTAATGGTACCAGGCTCATTGTCATTCAACTCATGCAGCATGTCATTGAAGCAAAAGTGGCAACAGGTCCTGCAAAGGGCCAACCAGTGTTCATTCCACGGCTAAGCATCACACCTTCAGACACAGAACAAATGCCTTTCACTCTGCGCCGTCGCCAGTTCCCTGTGCGCCCTGCATTTGCCATGACCATCAATAAGGCGCAAGGGCAGACATTGAAAATGATCGGCATTTTTTTGCCCAAGCCTGTATTTACACATGGTTAGTTGTATGTGGCCATGTTGCGCATTGGGTGCCCCGAGGGGGTGAAACTACTGGTTACAGATGGGTGGGAAGATGCTCATGAAGATGCACCTGCTGGTGTGTACACTCGCAATGTTGTTTACACAAAGGTGTTGTAACATGATCGTGCAGATAGTAGAGCTTAGCAGAGCGTTCGGGGTGGATGGAGTGGCGTAGCCATGGGTTACCTACTCAATAAATGCACAGCCTGATCAAGCAAACATATTTGCTGTGGTCTCGAGTTTTTTGAAAAGTGCAAGGGAAGAAAAATCAAGGTCTCCGAGTTCAAATCTAACATCTTTCGGGCTTAATATGACCATTAAGATGCCTCACTCAAAAAAGGTGGAGGTACCAACATGGGTGCCACGGTTTGCCCTTGAGGGGGGACCTTTGCTACGAAAACAAAGCTTTGTGATTGGATTAGTAGTGTGAAGACGAACCAAAAAACAACCAAGCAGATAGTAGAGCTTAACAAAGCGTTCAGGGTGGCTGGAGTGGTGCAGCCATGGGTTACCCACTAGTTGGTTTTGAAGGGAGCAAGTTATATCAAAGTGTGTATCTACATAAAGATGAAAGAAATGTGAACGCATTTCTAGCAATGTATGTTGATGATCTTCTTATCTTAAACGAAAGTGTCAAGGTCATCAACATCAAAACACTCTTTAATAGTGAATTCGAGATGTAAGATCTTGGAGAGCTAGAATATTGCTTTGGGATATAAGTAGTGAAAAGGAGAGAGGATAAAACCATTAATTTAGGTCAAGAAAAATACATAGAAGGTATTTTCAAAAGATTTGATATGGAAGAATGTAAACAAATTAACACACCCATTGACATCAATTCTAGACTTTGTTAGATTGATGAACCCATGACAATAAAAGAGGTTGAAGAGATGGAGAAAGTACCTTACAAAGAAGTTATAAGTTGTTTCAAGTATGTCATGATAGCCATTAGACTTGATATTACCACTATAATTGGAATTTTTAACAAGTTTACAAATCAACAAAATTCATTCATTGGAAAACAATGAAATGAATCCTTAAGTATTTAAAGGGCATAAAGAGTTTTTGGCTTCAATATTTTGAATCACAACACAACCTAATGAATTACAATGTCATGTAATCATACATAGTTTGAATGACATGAATTAGGGAAGAAACATTGATAACAAAACATCAACCATTAGCTTTGGATTTATTGTTAACTAAGTTATTAGTTGGTTCAATAAGAAGCAATTGATAGTTGTAATTTCCACCATAAAGGTGGAATACATGTCGATGTTTCAAATAATGTGGTTGAAAACATTTCTTGTTGAATTTGATTTTTAAGGAAGTAACCACAATTTGTATAAATGATCAAGGGAACATCTTTCATAAAGAACTTGGTTCACCATAATGGATTTAAGCACATTGATATTTTCCATCATTATGTAAGAAAATTAACAAGCACAAGACAAGTCATATTTGAAAATATTATAATACTGATGATATGGGTGTTGATATTTGACAACTTGGGAGTTTTTGGGCCAAAGCATTATGAGTATATGGAAAGGTTAAGCATTAGACAACTTATGATTTGATACCAAGTGGAAGTGTTAGAAGGGATGGTAACAAATCCAACAAGTAATTTGTGTCCATATTTACATTTCTTTGAATGTTTTTGCTCCTTGGTCATCAAGGCTTTTCTTAGTTTTGTTGTTCTTACTCATTTGCTTGTTGAAGTTTCTTATTGTTTTATTGTTTTTGTTCCTTTGCTTGTTAACACCTCATCTAGTTTCATTACTCATTGGCACTAAACTTTTGATTATACTACTCTTTTTTTGCTCATCGAAACCCCTCCTATTTTTGCTACTACAAGTTTCTAATGACTTCCAAAAGCTTAGAAACAAAGTTAATGGATTTATTTTTCAAAGCAAACTTAAGTTCAACAAAAAAGGTGGCAAGAGAAAGAAGGTTTGTCATCAAGTGGGCCATGAAAAGGAAAAAAGCTAACAAAAGAAAGAAACTCTTTGTGAATGGGAACCATTACAACAAATGAAGGAAAGTGTGAAGGATAATTTGCATGACTTGGAAAACACTACTACCACTAACAAAAATTCTAATACACTAAAGACAAAGTTCTTTGAAAAAGTGAAGAGAAATCTAATAGATACCACGCCCACGTTCACTACCTTTGATGTTCATTAAGACATTAAGACAATGTCATTTTGTGATGGTTCTCTACTACTACAATTGACATTAATTACTGATTTCTCCATCTTTCAAGAGCACCTCATAGCTTTGTTTGCCAATGGCTTCTTCTTGAATTTAGTACCCTAGGATTGGCATTAGACTAATGGTGTTTTTCTTTGAGTTTACAAAAGCTTTCAATGACAAGTTTAAATACAACTAAGGTTGGTGGCAATATTGTTGGACAAAAGGTTCACCTTATTGATGGTTTTTTTACATGTGGTTAGATGCAAAATCTAAGGAATTAGTATTTGTTACACACAAAGGAGTTTTCCCTTTCATTATGAACATATCTAGACATGCGATAGGATTGAACATGACAAAATTGTGGACATATAAAATGTTGCAAGAATTTTTTTCATTTTTTCAAATTTTTGTGTAATTTTTAAATTTTTAAAATATAACTTACAAGTCTAAAATATATGTGAAAACCACCTTTGAATACTAACGGCACAAATCTCAAGCGGACTAGGAAAAAACAAGAGGCAACTAATGAAAAAGACTAGAAGATGAATGGAGGGTGTTGAAGTTCATGAAGGGGACCAAAAGAAAAAAGGGGGCGGCGGGTGGCGGGGGTGCACAGTTTAGATCTTAGGGTTATATAAATAGGAGATTGCCCATGGCTGCAAATGTTTTTCAATTTTATTTTGAACAAATCTTGATTGATGGTGCATAATGATCTTAAGAACCATTTGGATTTCATTTTCATCCAGTTCTTCCAAAGGTCAAATTTGTGACATTTGTCATATATATATACAACACATTCATAGGTTGCATCCAAGGTTGTTACGTCATAAGGTAGCTAAGTGTTTATTTAGGATTTTTCGTAGCAAGTGGACACCTTCCTTTTGGGAGGAATATCTTTGTCATCTCTTGTGCAAATTAGGCAGTCTAAACGGCTGTGGGTGCGCCCAGAGATGAGCCACAACTTCTCTTTAGACGCCATGCCCAAAAAACCGACAAACAGCGCACCTTAATACTCTAAGCCCTTAAGTGTTCGGTGACCAACCTATCTACCCTAACTAAACTTGGATGTGAGAAATATTCTTTTGGCGGGGTCACACATACTGAGCACTGCCGGGGATGCAATCAGCACCGAAACTGACCTAATCACATGTACAGTTTCTGGCACGAGAAAAACCTCAGTACGTATACGGCACAGGAAGACAGACACCTTACCTACAAAGGAATACAACGAAACCACAGATCTTTGGCACAACCGGGATTTTGCAAAATCTTTCCTGGCCTCGTATATTGGCAGGAGATCGGTCTCAAACAACAACCATGGCTGCTGCAAGAGCTGGGAGAGTGTTGAGACAGCAGGGTGGACAACTGAGGGGCTTATTACCAGTGGGCTCTCTTTTCTCTGGAGCACAAGGATGTGCCTCCTGGCAGATGACTATTCAGTTCAGCCCTGCTGTAGTAGGATCAACGAAAGCAGCTTCCATTTCTTCCCTGTGGAGGATCAATTCTCACGTTTCTTCTCAAGGTGGGACATTTTCTGAACCTAGAAAAGTGAAGGAATAGGTCCTTCCTTCTACAAGCTCGGTAACTTCTTTTCTTTCTGTTTGGACTGTCAATAGTCACTCTTCTGAGGAATTTTGCACCCTTGGTTTTTTTTGGTGGAGGAATCGTGCGGGAAGACCTGTAGTTTTTTTATGAGAGTGTCATCTGGATGTCATATAAATTCTTTTGACTGGAAAAAAATCACCTATCTAAGCACAATGATTCCTGCAAGAAGCAAGCCCACTTCTGTGCGATTGTTTATGAGTATGTGTGTTGGGTGATGCAAAATATGACAGGATTTGCATCACCCAACACCACACACACTGGAAGATTTGGTTCTCTCTTACCCCACTTGTTTGCTCAATTTTCTCCTCTATTAAATTCAGTTGCTCCTTTGGGGTTTAAAGTAGGAGGGAATTAGGGTTTGTAGGCGAGAAGATGTTGAGCTTTACATTGATGTGATTTGATTTTTTTTTGTTTCCAGGAATAGGGGCATGGTATCAACAGCGTGCTGGAATCAAAGTAGCAGGAGAGGATCCAGACACTCATGATGATTTCAAGCCTGTGGAAAGGGATGCTGAATCTGCACCCTCAGTGCATGAGACCATCCAAAAGGTTTGGTTGATTTATGTTGTCAAAATCTTTATCGATCTGTACATATACTTTTGAGGTTGCTGTTTGGTTATTAGTTTTGGTTGTCTGCAACCAACATGGATATTAGGCAGATTACCCAGGGACCACCATGTGTTTGGCAAATTGGTTTACTCCTCAAAAGCAGCTTGCTTGCGCAATCAAGTCCATTGCTTTTGGATTAATAAGTTCACCAACAGGTTTTAGCTGTGTTTGTACCCATGCATAAAAACCTGCCCTAACTTTTGTAGTGTATTTGGGTGACCATTATGAGGTGCAAGAAGTCAGTGAGGACTTCCGCAATGCAAGAAAGCTTCTGTGGTGGAAGCTCATGCCCTCAGAAAATTAGGGCAGGTTTTTATGATGGGGAAGGGTAGGACCGAGGGCCCTACACTTGCCCTATACAGAAAATAGTTAGTCAAGGTGTGATGTCTGAGTGGATTGACCTGAGTATTTGCTAAGCTGTGCAGGATTGTCAATGATGGGGACAAGAGTCATAAACAAGTAGTTGCTGTTCCCTGGCTTTCTGATTGTGTGAATGCACTTATATAGGACATAAAGGAGAATCCAGTGATGGTGTACATGAAGGGGGTTCCTGAAGCCCCCCAGTGTGGCTTCAGTGCAATGGTTGTTCGAATTTTGGCAGAGCATGGTGAGCTTTCCCTATCATCTCATTGTGTCAAAGTCTATGCAAAAGACTGTCTACCAGCCTCTTTCTGTGCAAACTTCCAGCTCCATTTGGTGGCATGTGGACATAATCACCACCAATCAGGGCATGTGAAATGATACAATTTTTTGTTTGATTGTTTCCCCAACATTTTGAACAGATTTTTATTTACTCACAGACACATGTTTTTGGATCCAGGACTTCCAAACCTGACCCCTTGTATTCTGAGTGTTTAGTACCATCCTTGGAAGAGTAATCCAAGCACATGGAGGGGGGAAGTGCAGGTGTTAAGTATAAGTCCCGAAATGTGCTGGTGGATCAGGAGCTGAGAGATGGCATTAAGAGCTTTAGGTGAATCCAAACTCCTAAATCTGATGTTACTGGAAGATTGTAACTTATTGGTGCTAGGATTGCAAGGGGAACTTTCTAGCAGTGAGGATGAATTCTGGTGTGTTAGAAATCTACAAATTACATTGGGTGCTCTTGGTTTAGGGGTTAAGATTCAGGGCTCAGGTTTATGCCTCAATGATGTCATGTTGACAGAAGAAGGCAACTTGTTCCCTACATGCAGAGTATACTTTGTCAGTATAGATCACAGCAGCACTATTGTTCGGGAGGTGGAAATATTCCATCAGGATGTCACTTGGTCTGCTTCTTGATGGTGAGAGGTTTGAAGGAAAGACATGATTCCAGGCAGGAACTAGATAGGCTACCTGTGTCATTCTTGTTTCAACAAGGCTTGCAAACTGTGGGTCATTTCTAGTCATCTGGAATATCTGAAACTGGAGGATTCTGATTTAAAATCTGAAACTGCAGCAATTGGCCAACTGTTCCTCAAGTTTATGTGGCAGGCGAATTTGTTGGAGGTTCAGACATTCTTATCTCCATGCACCGGGTAAGTCTACCTAACCATCCTAGTGAGTTTTTGGTTGCCTGATCCTCTGGAGAAATTGAAGCAACAAGCTTGGGTTCTGGCAAGCTTTAACTGCTCACATGAACCTTACAAACAGTTCAGAACCAAAAATTTGACTATGCAACTTGAATCATAATGTAGTGAGATCCCAGTCTGACATGATGACATTCCATTTAACCAATCATACAAGCAAACTCAAGAGTGTAAAACTGGATTTTAAGTTTGAAGCCTAGATTCATTCTTCTCAGATTTTTGCATTGAGAAGTGAGCTGAATTTCAGATTTAAACCATGCAGAATAATACTAAGGCATCTGCTATTACTCAGGTCCTGAAGTCACATGTCTGAGCAATACGGTTACCTAGTTTGCTTCTGCTACTTTGCCCAGTACTGGTAAATGAAACGTGTGTCCATAATGCCCCAGAGGGTCTGGTTGTGGACTCTGGTCAATTAAGGCCCCTCGTACTGGAAATTGAATGTGGACAGTCAGGGGAGCTCCAGGAGATGCTGAAGGGTCTACAGAAGGAATCTTGAGCAGTCTTTTCAAATTGCCACTCCTTTAGGACCCATGTCCTTATTCTCAGTGGTTGAACAGGAGGAGCTCAATCCAGCTGATGGCTTTAAACAAGAAGACTTTACATGTCAGAAGGGACACTGATCCCAATAATTGCTTCAATTTGAAGGCAAGATGTCTTCAACAGTACAACATGCAGGTATAGTGCTGTGTTTGATGCTCATTTGCTCATGAGATTGGTCAATGTGGAGTCGGAAAATTAAACTTAGTGGGTTTTGAGTCAATGAAGAGGCCTCATACAGACCATATATCAATCTTTCTACTTCTTCACAGTTTATTTTTATTAGTTTTTCTGTGTTTCAACACATTCAGTCCCAGGATTCTCAATCGTCATGCTCCTATAACCAATTGGTGAAGGCTAGGCCTGACTTGGCCGTGTATGTTCCTTTAGAAGGAATCAGGTGATATACAGCATAGTGGTTTGTAAAGAGACCAATACAGTATTGCCAGAGAGGGTGGTGGATGGGTATAGAGGCTTTAAAAGGGAACTCTGTTTTGAACCCTTTGACAAGTGTTTTGTTGTTCTTCCATTGACAAAACCACCTGTGGTGTCCAATCTACTGGTTAGCTTGAGACATGGTCTGAAGAGGACACATGGCTGTCGGAGTCCTGGATGCAACAGAACTGTCTGACTGAACATTGGATGGTGATGTAAGGGGAAAATCTGCTTGGAAGAAATTACAATTGACTTTGTCCAAGTCACTGGTGCATGCTGCCCACTACTTGGTTTTGGCCCTTGTTGTGTGGTCTGTCATTAAGTGTGGCCTTTGAGGTCCAAATGATGGATCTGCATGATCCACTTCTTTAGTGATATCTAAGAAGGCTTTCAAAGGTTTTAGAGTATCTTTAGTTCATAAGCAGTATTCTAGTTGGTCTCAAATTCTTGAACTTTAGGTTTTCTTTTTCAGTGCTTACCTTTTGATGTCCTGATAGTGTAAATGTTTGTGATGAGTCTGGGTTCTTAAGGAAGCAGGACTTGCATATAACCACTATAGCCTTCAATTGTGTAAACCATGAACTGTTTGGACTTCCCATCAATGTTCCATTTTGATGAGAGCAACCATTATTGTGATTCATATATTATTCAAATTTTACGTCTTATTGATGGGGCGACCCTCACCTAGGAATACTATATTCTTTGGGTAGTACTCTCTTCTGGGAAATCTTAAACCTTCATTTTGAATAACCCTAATTTTCTGAACTTATTAATACAATAGAGATATCCTTAAGGTACCCTGTCCTATGCCAGATTTCATGTTGATTTTCTCATTTCACTCTGACTTTGCACTCTTCCTTAAAAGTCCTGCAAATAGGAACCTGACTTCAAAATAGGGCATGAACAAGTGGAATTTTTTTCTAAATTGTAACTATGCCTTGTATACCTGGGGGTTTGACCTACCTAGGCTAGCTAAACTAGCCACTGAGTTCACCTAGTACCCACCTAGGTTACTTATTTGTTTAGGCTACTTACCTAGGAGAACAGCTTAGAAACATTACTACCCTATACTACAAGTCCAGGAGCTTCCATACTATTGCAATCCAATAGGCAGTAGCAAATGATTAAAAACATGCAATTTGCTTTAAAGAGTTAACTTACATGGCCCTGTGCTGTGAACAGACTTCATGTTGACACCAACAATTCTGGTATGACCAATCAGTTGATTCGTGAATTATGGGTGTGTTCATTTGGTGTCTAAATTAATGTGTTATTTGCACCTTGTTGTCTTGATAAATGTTCGTTCAAAATTTGATGCTTGAATGGATTAGGTGTCATGAAGTAACCACATGACTAGATGACTCTCTACATTCTATTCCTCTAATATAAGTCAGTATGTCTGAGTTAACCATAAGGTACAAGAGAAGGACACACAATTGTTCCCAAAACGTTTGCACGCATTGTCTGCCCACCTTTTGAGCTGCTCCATCTAATTTTCTTTCCCTACCCTCTATGCAATTTGTTAAAAACAAATTCCATACATGGGAACCACCCATCCTTGTAGCTTGTCCCTAAAAAAACACATTAGGATAAAGTATGTGAGGAGTGCCAATTGGGTGGCACCAACATGCCCCCAGGGATGTTTCTTATTTTTTGAAGGGGCGAGCCAATTGGGTGGCACAAACATCCCCCCAAGGGATGTTTATTATCTTTTTGAAGGGGTGTGGGTGATTTCCCATCAAGTTCCCAAACAGTTCCCATCGAATTCCTCTTGTTCCCACTAATATCTCATCAAGATTCTTTTATTCTCATCAAGTTCCCAAACAATT
>Ga0116228_10006796_pt1 | contig 10222 bp, 10 predicted proteins | sample S1TSphfallax_2_FD_89694 | JGI IMG/M metagenome (GOLD analysis project Ga0116228, IMG submission 89694) | Host-associated microbial communities from peat moss isolated from Minnesota, USA - S1T2_Fc - Sphagnum fallax MG | ecosystem: Host-associated > Plants > Peat moss > Unclassified | place... | reverse complement strand
TTCTGTAGAGTTACTAACTCCGATCTGAATTGCCCTTATTTCACCTGTTGATGTACCCCGATGTTTACCAACTTGAGAGAGCTCCCCGAAGGCATTCTGCTGTTAGCACAGCAAATGGACAAGGATGTAAGGACTTTGGATGACCGTCTCTCTGTGGTCCAGGGATCAAACAACGTTTTGGATTCCAATTAGTTCTCAGAAACCTTGGGGAGCTGTAATAAGACCCACCACCAACAGTCAAAACTAAGTACTCAAAAATAATACCGTAACTGCCGAAGTTTACAAATGCGAGGTGATCTGATACCACATCCACAACACTCTCCATTGAATCTCTCTGCAAACATGATATGAAGTAGCCTTCAGGCAGGCCTATTCGAAGCTCATAAAATACAAAAATATTTGCTGCTAAACTTCCCAGATCACAGAAATAGAGAGAGAGGCATGAATACTTCAGTTGCAAAAAAACCATCTGCAAATTGCTGCTGGCCCTTGACAAACATGGCACTACAAAAGATACAGATGCATGGAGTGATCATCATCCATGAGCAATGAAGTCATATTGTCCCGTCAGAGATTTTGTGGACATCGCTGTTTCTCAATTCACTTAAGCAGAAGTACATTGACCCTAGAAAACAACAGACAACAAAAAAGTTTCAGCAGCAAAGAGAAAAATGAATGAGCAATTAAGTGATAACAACTCTCAAACTGCGAAGTCTCCGGACTGACTTCTTATGATTTCTCCTTCCGGAGCTTGCCGAGCTCCCTACGAACAATGGAACTCTTCTTGATGCGTGCCACCATGACCTTGAAGCGGTCGAAATCGTTCAATGAGGCTCGCCGGGTGCGAACGGCAAGCTTGCGACCCCAAGCACTACTCTCCCACTTGCTGTAAACCTCCCCCTCCTCCACGGCCTTGGCAAGATCCTTCTTCTTCGGGTTCCTGGAGATGGAAATAGTGATATCGGTGAGCGACAGACGCTTGAAGTTGATGGAAGTTCTCACCATATCCGGAGCATCGATTAGCGCTCTGTTCTGGTCTATCACATCCACGATCACAACCAGTTTTCCATACTGCGGCCCGTAGTTCACCAGGGCCACTCTCCCAATCTCCACGTACCTTCTGAAAGGCATGATGTTGCAGTTGTTGCTGCTACTGCGCAGAGCCTGGCTTTCGAGCACCGAACTGCAAGAGGATCTGTGCGGCGAGAGGGATAAGGCGAAGCCGACGGAGAAAGAAACCTCAATACAGCACGGGTGCGCCCCAAACCCTAAACTTTCACGTCCTAAACCAGATCCCCGAAGCAGAAGAAACCCTAATTCCAGGTCTCATGATGATGATCCAGGGATTTCCTTTGTTCCCTTGTGTGGGCAGCGTTCTCGGTTCCCCTCGGAAACGGGCAGCGGTTACACCTTTGGACGGATGTAAAAAGCTTCGGTGGCTAGTCCGCGAATCCAAGCGGCGCGCACATCCTGGCCTCCCAGGGGCCGGGGGATTCCGGAAACGTAGCGAAGTTGTGCACGGGGGAGAAGAAGCATCTTGTGTAGGGAAGCGTCCGGCAAAGGTATTACGGAGGAGACTCAACGGCAGATGCTTGCACTGCAGTATCGCTACCGACGAAGCTTGGGCAGGGGAAATTGACGGACGCGGACGGGCAAATTGTTGCGGCATGAAGGTCATCTGTTATTGTCGATCGCTGGAGTTGATGGCAGATGCAAGTGGCGCGCCGTTGTTGCGGATTTTGCGACGGGGTTTTGTGGATTGATAAATGCGGTTGGATTCGGGGTGCGGTGCAGAAGCTGGGGGAGGACGAGGACGAGGAGAAGGAGGTGATGGTGGTGATGGAGAAGTGGTAGCAGGTCTGCAGCAATCGTCAGCTTCTATGCGGTATAGGCACGGGTATTGCCAACCCTCACATATGGATAATCAGCAGGTAGGGTTGCAGGGGGATTCGGACTTACCGTTTCAATACCACTATCCGCCCCAGAGACCGTACCTTGCTCAGCCTAGTTCAGAACCTGAAACCTCATCTCCTCACTTTAGGCACCAGCGGATGGCACCACTACCTTCGTATCAATCCCCTGAACATTGGGGTCTAGATGTGCAGAGGTCAAATCGACATCCGCAAGGTCATCTTCACTCCTTTCCACATGCCCATCCACAGCAGCAGCAGGGTGGAGGTCACTCTTATGTAGACAGGCAGCAGCTGCTGCTTCCAAGTCCCTCAGCTGTGGACAGGCCACAGCAAACCCTTGCCAGAAGCTCCTCGGTATCATCACATCCGGGTTTTAGGGTTGGTTGCGAGCAGCTGGAGAAACCAGGTGGAGGTGGATCATATGCACTTGGGCATACTGGGAGAGAATCTCATCAGAATTTTCTGAATGTGGATCTGGAAGTGGCAAGTCAAAGTATTGGAGTTGTAGCACACCCTAATTCTGCTCCTGACCAACCAATTGGCCCAAAGACAGAAGAAGACAAGGATGATGCTGATTTTGGTGATCAACTAAAGGTCAGTTTCTTTTCACTTTGTCTGCAGAACCAACTCCTTCTTGTAGTGGTGCATCTTCCATTATCTTTAACTTGTGGAAACCCTTGTTTGGTGTATGGAGAGTGTTGCTCATTGAACAAGCTTTGGAGCTCTTACAGCAGTGCTTCAGGTACAAGTGGATTTGGGAAGAAACCTTAACTGGTCTCCAACAGATGTGAACCATTGTTGTTGCCATCCTTAGCCACCCTTTTGCATGCATGCTTTTCAGTTTGTAATGCATGTGCAAGTGCAGTTGTCTAGGGGCCACAGTGCAGTCTCAGCTATGAATTAGGAGGTGCCTATCTTTGATTGAAGCAGTAGGTCCAAAGCCATGAAAATCCCGCACAAGTTCTCCATGTGGACAGACTGCATATTCTTTTCCTCCCTGACTGAATCTGATGGATGAAGCTGAACTTTCTTGGAAAGGGAGGGACTGTGCAACACTGTCAAACAATTATTGAGTGAATATAGCCAAGGATGTGAAGGATATGGATGGAACCAGCTGCTTGTCCTCATCTAATATAAACTCTTGGTGTGAGAGTGGTTAGTATGGATGTGAGGTTTTTATCCTTCATTGTCTTTTTACTTGGTGCAGATATTACTTGATTCACCAGACAGGGGTGGAACAGACTCTTCACAGATGGGGGATCGGTCAATGAATGATGGGTTTGGGACAGGAGCTGAATGGCTCACATGGACAGAGCTAGTCCCTGAAGAGGAGACTATAGCAAACTGCTGGACAGAAATAATTGATGTCAAGAGTGGTGAGGAAAGGGTAAGCTATGTGGAATGGTTGGAGTAGTGTGAGAGTTGTACGTAATACTGTCTTCACTGTAACATTTCCTCAAAGAGAGAGAACCAGCATCTGGAAAGAGCTTTGTGCTTGGATCTGGTGAGCATTTAAGATGCAGATTCAACAGAGAGGGGGTTTGGGTTTTTTAGCAAGGTGATAAGGGTAGGAATGACTTCTTCTCCCTTCTCCTCTTGTTAATTTTTTAATTTGTGCCTTATGCAGACACTTTTCCAGACAACAAGGTTTGAACCATTAGCCCCCACACCAGTCAAGCTGGGAGGCTCACCAACAGATCAGCAGCCTTCAGGTCTGCTTGGCTCTAGAAAAACTATTTTCTTTTCTGAAGTGCCAATATGGTGTAAGCGAATACAAGGTGTGCATATGAGATAGTGTCTTAGGAGGATATGCATGTTCTTCTATCCTAGCTCAATGTTTGGCTTGTTTATGCCTTTCCATAAAAAGTGAACTTGGGTCATACGTTTGCATGGAGAGAGGTAGCATCTCTGCAGGGATCCTTAGGTCAGCTAGTCCTTTTTCTACAGGCTCTGCTGGCAAGCAATATCCTGAGAGCCCTGGGTTATCCTCAGGAGCAGCAGTGGCAGCTGCTGCAGCCAAGACCCGATTGCGTTGGACTCCAGAGCTGCATGAGAAGTTTTTGACTGTGGTTGGTCAGCTGGGAGGTGCTGATCGTGAGTGTTCCATCACTTTCCCTCAACTCCTTAGAAATGACTTTGCTTTTGGATGTTTGCTGAAATACAGGAAGGTATGTTGATGGTGAGATTGGAATTGCAGTCTGATCTGAGAAAGAGCTATGAGGCTTGCAGACATGTCTAATGCATTCAAGTGTGGAGTCTATCAATCAAGAACTCTTGAAATGCATGCAAACTGGCTCTATACTGTCTAGTATAACAACACTGTATTGCAGAAACAATTGGGCTTTTTACACTGGTGGCCTACCCTCCCCTCTGAAAGTGTCTGCTTTTCTGTGTAATATGTTGAGTCACACAACAACTCACCTGATGACCACTTCTCATTTGATTTTGAAGGTGCAACACCAAAAGCAGTGTTGCGGCTAATGGGAGTGCAGGGCATCACAATTTTTCATGTGAAGAGTCACTTGCAGGCATGGTTTTCACCCCCTTCTATTTTCTTAATGTAGACCATGACTTCAATACAAGGTTGTATTTGGTGGTGATAGCAATTGACAAAAAGCTTGGTGTATATGACTTGCTTGAAACCTGGTGTCTTGTGATTTTGCAGAAATATAGACTTGCCAAATATAGCCCTGATATTTCAGACGGTATGCAGATTATCTTTCTAAGTGACAGTCTCTTGTCATTGATTACAAGCCAGTAGTGTACTGTTTCTAGACAAACAGTCTGTCTGAAGATGACAAACTAAAAATTGCATATCTGTTTTTGGGGCTAGTTCTATTCCCTTACTTTTCTTTACAGCCAGGTGCTGTAGTGGGTCCACATGTGACTGTCTAATGATATCTACTGGGTAAACAGAGGCAAGAGCTGAATGGAGAAGGAGTGATACCTACCTTTCACCTATAGGGATTAATTCGTAAGTCTCTCTTCCTATCACTTTGCCAAAGTATCTTGCAAAGGGAAGAATCACACAACAGTGCCAAAATGTGGCACTAGCATGCACCTGAAGAGCTCTTGGATCCAATGGAGGCCATAATTATCAAGACAATCCTTTGTGTTGACAGCACTGACTTTGTTGCATCGGTCTGTGATAACAGAAGCCACCAGATTACACAGGCATTGCAATTGCAAATGCAAGTGCAGAAACAGCTCCATGAGCAGCTTGAGGTTTCCCTTTCTCCTTTGATCCTTCTCAAGCTCAGTGTCCCTCTCCTTGGTGTCTGCAATCATCCCTTACCCTTATCTTCCACCTCTCTCTCTCTCTCTCGCTATTCACTCCTATCTGAGGGAGAAAATTTAGAAATTGTGGACTTCTGTCAGTTGGGATTTTATGAGACAGTTACAAGAAGGTTGATTTCACACATTTCAGCTCACAATTGTCAATAGGTAGATGCTCTTTGTTGATCATTTGGGTAATTCACTTTTTGTCTATGTGGTGTAACAGATTCAACGAGAACTGCAATTGCGTATTGAGGCTCAGGGCAAGTCTCTTCAAAAGATGATTGAACAACAGGCCAAAGTGGGAGGAATGGTTTTGGGTTATCATTCTGAGCCTTGTGATCCGTCTTCCTCACCACTTTTTCCCGCAACACCAGTTCCTGAAATCCTGAGGTCATCCTCAAAAATTCCCATCACTGGTTCAGAGGGTTCACCTCTGGCAAGTATCACTGAAATTGTGATTTCCATGACTGACAAAACACCTCTCCCAGAAAGCAATATTGACCAGTCAAACCCCAGCCATGGGCTGCTTTCAGCATCAAAGGCTGTTTCTCAGGAACAGCCACCTATGTCCTTGAATGCCTCAAATGAGGATCCTTTGTCAAAGAGACCTCGGACTGACAGCAAACCACAAGTCAGTTCTTTTCTGCATGTACCAGTTTCAGTTGCAAGTGATGCACAGAGTGGGGGTGGCAGTGCTGCCCAGGGGGGCATACTACAGGCAGCAGGGCTTGAAACGTCTCTGGAGATGGTCACACAATATGCAACATGTCAAGAAGTTGAGGCACACACAGCAACAGAGGGCCAGGTGGCACATTCTTTTGGAAAGTGTGCTCCCCAACAAGCTCACACAGCTTGTGCACAACCAAACCCTGGTTCTATCACTCATAAGCCTGTTCGTGCCTCTGGCTGACAGATTGATGTGGACACCATATGACCTGACATTCCGCATCATGGGCACTGTTGATCAGTCTTTGCAGGGTTTTGCTTGTCATGAAGCTGCCTAGATCTCAGTTGATTCATTTTGCAGGTTCATGTTGATGAGTGACACTTCTGCTTACCAATTGAAGCCTTGGGAATAGTTTTAGATATTCTCTGGCTGTCTAAATTGCCGGTTGGTTGGGTGTTCAATCATTCTCCTGTTCAGATTGTTTGTGAGTACTTGCCTTGGGAATGGAGATGGAGCCAGCAGTATGCTTTTGAGCTACCACAAGTGGGCAAGGTCAGAATATGTGCGGGCTGTTTTTCCAAGGGATGCAGACTGGTGGGTTATGAGCCTAAGGTGTAGGAGGTAGAGTGGTGGAGTGTGTACAGGAGAGAAAGAGAAAAAGAGTATTGACCCTAAAGCAAATTAGAGTTTTATGAGCAGCAGTATTGTTCCTGCCAGCAGGTTGTACCAATGTTTGATAAAATGAATATTATCCTAGCTTTTTTGTATCTGGGTTCTGATTGAGATAAAGTTGGATGTGTCTGTGCAACCTAATTTTTAACCATTTCATTCTTGGATTGTCAATGGCTGTAAAAGTCACAAGGTCCTCATGTGCAAGGTCAGATTTTCAGTTTGTACTCTGACTTCTGTTTAGCTCTTACAAGGGGATGTGACAGCAGTTTGTCATCATTTATCTTGCATCAGTTACTTTGAGGTCATGAAGGGTTTCTGATGTGGCCCACATACAACATTCCCGTAAGTTATGTAATTTTTGCCAAGTACTATGTAGTTTTTGGAGCACCTCTTGTGTTGGGCAGAGGCTTCTAGCCAAGTTCAAACTTTTCTGGGATGTTCTGCCCAGAAAGCTCAATTTGTCATGGCATTCTTGTCAATTATGCATTTGTTGTAGCCATTTCCATGTGTTGTATGATATACGATAACTTTCCTTAAGCAATGGATCCAATGTAGGTATGTAAATTGAACACTTATTCAATTTTAATTCATGCTTCAAGTGATTGAATTTTGTGTGAAATTGTTGGGCTAATTTATGTTGATTTAGGGTGCTTGTAGGTTGGGACTTCGACATTGAATTATAAGCTCTTGGCCATCGCATGAAATCTAAAGTGATTAAAGTGTTGAGGGTGATTGCAAGGTAAGGTGGTTCACTTTTTGCATCACAATTCAATTTTGGCAGAGTGGTGTGCATTTACATGCTATTAACATGGCATGAAAATAATAATTTTTCAAATTTGTGGTTAGATTTAGATTGTCAACTTGATAAAGAAAAAATCTATAAAAAAAATTGTAACATATATACACCAAATATATAGTAATGGAGTTTTGAAGTTGAAAAAAATGGATTAATTTATTGTTTGTGCCTTTATATACATGCATTTTTGTGTATAAATTTTATTTGGGGATATATTATAGGGACTCAATATATATATATATATATGCAAAAAATTGTTAAAAACGATTTAACCAAAAAAAAAGTTATGAACTTTTGAATAGTTAAAATGAACCATATTTTCATAAATTCATATTGTAATCATTTTTGGGTGGAATTCAATTTTTATTTCTTAACATGTAATACATTAAGGAAATTTTTAGAATGGTTATTCCTCATATGGGCTTTTTAGTTCATTAACTACCATGTAATTCCTCATTAAATTAATGATATCAAAATATACTTAACACTATCGTATGGACTTTTAGGGAGTGGAACATTTGTTAAAAATGAACCACTGTAGAGTGCATACACCCTTGAAGCATTTTAAAGCTTTTTCATCTTCATTTCAACCCTATAACACACATAACATGTTTGTCTTTATGGTATCCTCATTTCAAAAAAAAATTGCAAATCAAAATAAACTTTGTGGGCCTTGTTTTGGTTGTGGAAATTGTAACAAAATATGACCGTGAAATCTTGCTACCTCTACTATGTACAATTGATTGATAATAGCTCCTATCAAAGTTGAAGTTGCAAGTCTTGTTTTCCTTGCATTGGGTGTCTTTGGGTTCCTAACCTCAATAGAAGAAGTTTCCATGGGTCCTTTCAAAGTAGAGGTGTCATTTTTTTACACGACCTAGTACCATTGTAAATCTCTAGCCCATTGAAGTGGTGGGTAAAACATGAAAAGCAATGTCCTCATCTTGGATTCCTTGCACATCAAATTATGGGGATCATTGGCTCACATATTGAAACCAAATAGACTTTTAGCATGGCTAGGGTCATCACATGTTTGAGGTAGTGTCGAGTTGGTATTGAAAATTTGGACAAGATTGTGTTGACTATGAAGAATTAGCTTAAGGACCCTAGATCAAGTTGCATTGTTGGCAAGGGGTTCAAGATGTTTGAAGAATACCTAGGTGTTGAAGACAACATGCTTGAAAAAAATGAAAAATGAATTATAGGATTTGATATGAACTAGATTGGTTATGGAACATCAAGTTGATGTGCATATATGAAACTCAAACATGATTCTTACACTTTGATGTTGTTGAAATTGAAGAATGTTTGTTTCATTCATGCATGATTATAGTTGCCATCCCACTTGTTATGCTATTGATGTGATGTTGGTCATGTGTGAACATGGGACATTATAGGTTCACATGAAACTTATGGTAGAGTGCCTCCATGATGAAATGATAGTTAACAAAAAGTGAAGGCACTCTGAAGTTTTGCCATATGATTAATTGCCAAAAGTATTGAGGGATGTTAAATTGACAACATGTAAATAATGGGCAATGTGTATTGAGTTTGTGGGGGGTGATCGTGTCGGGGTGAAATCTATTTGTTTTTGTTGTTTTTGTTATTTTTAGGGAGAATTGTTTTGCTACTTTTAGTGTCTTTGTAATTTTTTTTGTTGGTTTTGTGTCTTGCTTGTAGTGAGGTAGACCTTTTGTTGTTGAAGTTTGAGTGTGTCCAAAGAACATCAAAGTTGAAGTTGCATGGTTTTTCCTATTTCTAGTCCAATGTTAGAAATATAGCTTGGGTTGAAGTTCTATGTGTGGTGGGATTGAATTTGTGAAGTGTGAATCATTTTTCTTTCTGTAAATTGATCCATTTATGTACAAATTTTGTTCTTCACTTGTCAATGCAGTCTTTGGTGATTTTTTAAAAAAAAAATTGCAGTTAGATTGAAGGGATAAAAAAACATTTATTTATGTATTTTAATGATTTTGATTTGGGTGTGAGATTGCAATATTGGGAAGGTTGTAGGCTTAGTATGTGGGAGGGAATACATGTAACATTGTGAAATTGAATGCTAGTGTTGAAGAGTCTATGTTTCGTTGTGTTTTTTATTTGAATGTGTGTATGTTTGTGGTTTTGCATTAGCTTTGCTTATGCTTGTTTTTGTTTTTTCATTGTGTGTTTCTACGAATTTATGTTTATATGGGTTGTGAGAATAAAAATGCAATTTGAGAATGCATTCTATAGTTGATATTGAAATTGAAACTAATAGCATTCAAGCTTATGTGATTGAGTGTGTAGTGCCAACTTCCAATATTTGACACCTCTTGCCCATGTAAAGGCAACAATTAGGATATCATAGAAGTTGATGCATAAGATTTATGCAATAATTTTGAATAGTTTTAGTTGAAAACAATTATTTAAAAATAACTTCACACCCATTTTCTTCCCATGGACTTTATGACTTTCACAATGCACTTCATATGTTTTATTTTTGCTATTAATACATGTATTTTTGCATAGATATGGGTTGTTATGTGTTTGGTCATTTATGCACATGCCTAGGTTGGTGTCCACAAACATTTGATCAATTGATGTGCATGTTGCATGCCCATGTGTGAAAAATCAAAACCTATATGCACATGCTCACAAGGCATTAACTTGCTAGAAATATCACAATTTCAACCCTTCTAGTGTATTAATATGTGAAATTTTTTATTAACCCTCCCTATTGGTATATGTAAAAGTAGATGGTTGCCCAAATTTGGTTTAAAACCATTGTCAACTCAATTGAAGTTCATGTATGATTAGGTTGTACCTTGTAACTAATGTTGGGTGATTTTTTCCTTTTTTAAGAGTACCTTCAATTCTAGTTTAAAATTTTAAAAAAAAGAATGGCTTAAGTTTTGG
>Ga0116228_10006793_pt1 | contig 10223 bp, 11 predicted proteins | sample S1TSphfallax_2_FD_89694 | JGI IMG/M metagenome (GOLD analysis project Ga0116228, IMG submission 89694) | Host-associated microbial communities from peat moss isolated from Minnesota, USA - S1T2_Fc - Sphagnum fallax MG | ecosystem: Host-associated > Plants > Peat moss > Unclassified | place... | reverse complement strand
TAGGGTTCTTTCAATATAAGAGCAAATGGGTTGTGTGGATCTATTTTCCATGCACACAATTATTCATACAAAGCAATCAGATACGCTCTTTCTCCTATCCTCTGTATTACCTTCCAGGAATTACCCCCTCACTATATACATAACACGCATAAACACCTGATGACCTCAAACAACAGGGACTCTGATGAGTTCTACAGTCTCACCAAACTACCAATTACACATGGTTGTTCTATGAATGAGAGTTCTACAATAGTTTGAAAAGAATTAACACCAAGACCACAATGACAACCATCAGAATACACATGGTGACAAGAGACCAACCCTGGCCAGCATTTTTGTTGAGAAAGCCAAGCTTCTTCTGTGCAGCCTGCAATCAAGAACACCTGGCACATTGATTAGTACAAATCCCTCAGCTACAGTTCTTTCTGCCACCATGTGATGAGAGAAGAGGGTGAGCATCACTGCTTGTATTTCTGTGACAGGGACTTGAGACTGTAACTGAATGCAATCTCACCAATTAGCATCACATCAAGCTGGTGCTTCATCAAAACCCAGTCATATTCATATGGACACCCAACATTAAAGAATGCCACACAGGTTGTAAGAAGCAATAGAAGAGAGGCTATCAGTACCAAAAAAGTGAAACATTTTTTTTGGGAAACTCAAAAGCAAACTGACTGTTCAGCTCTGGAACAATCTCTTATGTTTGGGATGCTTGCCATATTTCAGAGCCAAACATTGAATTCAATAACACACAGAACAAAATCACCTAAATAAGAAAACTGTACCTCAAGAAGGCTCAGGTGCCCAGATTCAACCCTGGTGCAAAACCCAAGATGAGGACCACATGGGACAAAGACAGTTCACCTACCTTTAGCCTGTTGTTTGTTACATCTGCATCTTTGTCCATGTCATCCTGCACAATATTAAAATACTATTTCAATGTACTTCTAACCTACAAAGAAAATGCAGACACCATCAAATGTTTCGTTGCCTACTCATCTCCAGAAATGTGACAAGTTTCCAATCAAAGGAATGAGATACAAGGCATCATAACTCAGAAAGGTGTGTAGCATACCAGCAAGCGTGTATGAAGATCTAGCTCTTCATTGACAGCAAGTGCAATATGCTTGGTACTGAGCACGGTGCTTTCAAGGCTTTCTAAATCCTCATCTTGCTCTGTACTCCCAAAACAAATCCTTGGTCACAAAAGCTTCAAAGGTTTCTATTTTTCAATCTCTCAGCCATATTTATATCTCTGAGATAGACAGTCCACAATAACACTCTGAAGGTAATTGTTATGTCAGTTCTGGCCAAACCAAAAAAAACATGACAAGAATAAGTTTACTCATATCCTTATGAGCATAAGTCACAAACCATCACTTTCATCATGAATGGCAGTGAATAGCTGTCATTATCCCCTACTAACACCATCAGCTCCCAAAGGTGTATAGATAAGTTTACAATAATCTGCTCAAAAATGGGGCAAACAATCATAAGGGGACTCCAAAGTTCTCCAGTACTCTTCCCTGAGATTCCCTGAGTTTGCAGCCATTTGCACCCTCATGGAACAGCCCCAAAAAAATGAATATTCCAGATTGTCCGCAAAACGTACCCAGGAACTCCATATTAACAAAATCACCATATGACATAGTATTTAAGAAAATTCAAAGTTCTGACACTGAATTGGTTACAAAAATATCTATGAAATCTCCCCAACAATTTGAAAGTAACATGATAGTGAGTGCAGTTGTAACCTTATGAGGGTTGCTCACAAAGTGTCAGACCACCCCTTCATCACAAATAGCAGTGATGAGCTGCCATGACAACCCACTGACTCCATCACCACCTGATGGTGGGTGCAGAGTGTAGACAAGTATGTAACAATCAGCCCAACATCTGGGCAAAACATTCTACAAAATTTGCGTCCTGAGTTTCTGTCACATTGCAGAACCAACTGGAAGACTCAGTCATCATGGACAGCACTCAAGAGACATATAACTGAATTGGTTCGACAAACTATCAAAAAGCATATCTAGGTTCAAGACATGCCTCTCATAATCTGCCGTTGCAGGCTAATCAGTCCACTGTTTTCCAAGCCTTGTGTTCGATTTGTCTCAACTGGTGTAATTCCACCTTCCAGTAAATTTGCTCTGCTCAAATGGCATAACAAGGACACAAGTCAGCAATCTACTGAACCGAGGCTCTGCCACAGGACACCAATATCCAATCGTAAGCCAGATTGGACTGGCAGATGTCCAAACTCCTTTGAACACAGACACAGAGTGAACTAGCAACAAACATCTGAATGCCAAAGATAGGAAAGAAATGTACCTGTTGGCAGTCTGCAAAGAAGAGAGAGAGACGGACATCTGTTTGGACTTCAAGCGAATTGAAAGAAGCATATCTTGCCGTCGATACAACTCCTTCTCATTACTGCAAGGCTCCACAAACGAAAGCATCCCCGGTAAAAGAGTCTCTCAATGTAAATGCAATGGCCTGCTGACCACTTGAGAAACTAAGCATGTTCCTTGAGTTTGTATCTTGTACATAATTGGACAAAGCCAGAACCAATATAGGCATCAGCACATAGCCTGGAGATGGAATCCATTGTGCAGCCAAATCCTAGTATACAGCTTGTTTGCTAGAAGGTCACTAGATACCAAACAAGCTGGAGACCTATGGTATACCTTTCTAAGCCATGTACATCCCTCTATGAGATTCCAAAGAAATCTCCAAAAAAGCATTTTAAAGGTAGCATGACAATGAGTGTGGTCATAACCTTATGAGAGTTGCTCACAAAGTGTCAGACCATCATCACCTGCATCACAAAAAGCAGCAACAAGTTGCCACACACTATCCACTGCCTTCATCAGCCCCCAACAGTGGGTGTAGATAAGTAAATAATAATCCACCTAAAATTTCAGGCAAACCATTCTACAAAATCTGCATTCTGAGATTCTGTTGTGTTTCCAAAAGCGACAAGGAAGATCCAGTCATTATGTTGGCTCACAACCAAGAGACAGTCATGATGTGCAGCCAAATCCTAGCATACAGCTTCCTTGCTAGACACATTCTTAGCAAGCTGGGAGATCTATGGTATACCTCTCTAAGCCTTGTACATGTGCATAATTTCTGTGGAAATCTGATCACTTTGCAAACCATTGCAGATGACACCAACATGCAGTTATCACCTTCAATGACATGATGACATGCTTTGGATACAATACATCATGTGCTGCAGCCACAAGCTGTCTTTAATAAGCTAACATAGCCTAAGTAGCAACAACAGAGAGCTTTCAAGCTCATTGTGATGGCCATCTCCAAGCACATAAGGTTTCAATTCCTCTTGAAACCCAGATTTGAGAAAAGAAGCAAGCAAAATTGAGCCACAGATTCATCTGAGCTTCTCCCACACATGCAGTTATCACATTCAATGGCATGATGACATGCTTTGCATACAATACATCATGTGCTGCAGCCACAAGCTGTCTTTATTATGCTAACATAGCATAATTAGCAACACAACAGAGCTTTGAAGCTAATTGTGATAGCCATCTCCAAGCACACATGGTTGCCATATGCAATTCCTCTTGAAACCCAGATTTGAGAAAAGAAGCAAGCAAAATTGAGCCACAGATTCATCTGAGCTTCTTCCATTACATCTTCAACAAACAATTAAGAAACAAACAAAAAGAATACTGACAAGCACCGTCACAAGAGTGATCAAAAGCCGATTTTCTGAATTGGATTCCCGAGTCTCAGAGGACGACAAAATCCCGAAATTTGTCAACAAATAGCAAACGAAACAATCCGCAACGCAACCGCAAAGAGTGATGATGATGATGAACATATCTGTTTCCAGGGTTTCTACCATACAGAAGACATCAAAAGAAGAGATAATAAGACAGGAGGAGTGTTGATCGCAAACAAGAAAGAGAGGCATCATCATCGTCATCTTACAGGCTTGTCCGCAGAGGTGGGTTCTGAAGAAGAGAATCGAGACGGTCGAGTTTCGTATTGAGCCTGGTGAGCTTACGACGTGAAGCAGAAACGATACGCGTGCCCTCACTGGAGTGTGCCGGCAGTTTATTGCGCTCCTCTACGCCAGCCTCGATGTCATCTGCCAATTGAAGAGCTTCTTGGAACTCCTTCAGCCACGAATCCATTTCCTTCTCCGTCTCGTCTCGTCTCGTCTCTCTCTCTCTCTCTCTCTCTCTCTCCTTATGAAATAATAATACTAACAATAACCTCCACCACGTCTCGTCTCCTTAGTCTTCCCCTCGAAGTTCCAAACAGAAAGAAAGATCAACGCGCAATTTGCAAATTGCGCAAAGTGAAGTAGGTAATCTACCAAGGGCGATGCAGCACAGGATCATCCCCTAACCCTAACCCTAATTCTGGTCCTTCAAGAAAAGTGCACCTCGATCTTCTCTTCTGGGGTGTCTGCGGAACCAATGTCCTTGGCTGCTCGACGGTAGCAGTGTTCGTCGAGCGACTCGGAGATCTGGACCAGATTTGAACTACAAGAAACCGTTGCGAATTGGTGTGGTTTTTCTGCTGCTGATTTGAGTGTCGTTGCTGCGGTGAGCTTGAGAAAGGGAAAAGAGGAGTAGTAGTTGCACACCTTACGGGAGCAACTATGACGGTCACGGATTGTCGCATGTACGAGGCGCCGTTTCCGGAGGTGGATGATGTAGTCATGGTCTCGGTATGTACCTCTCTATCACTCTCGTTTTCATTCTCTTTCCGCCTCTTGCTAAGCATCATCAAGCCAGTAGCCTTGGGTTTAAGCTTCATGGCCATCTTGCGAGCAATTGTAGATTCGAAAGTGCGACATGTGTCTGCGTTTCTCAATATTATATGCTTATTACTCAATCCGGCTACCATGGAGTTACTGGGAAGAGAAAGCATTCAAAGTGTGGTAATGGAGAGAGGGAGAGAAGGCTTCCGAGCTTGTTCTTTGGAGGAAGAACCATGTTGCTGGCTTGCGGTGGTGATTTGAACGGCTTCTTCTGCTTTAGTAAGGCGGTAGTAGCCTTAGTATGACTGTAGAGAAACACTCAGTAGTCACAGTTGTTGTCAGCAGACACAGCATGTATCGTCCTTTCTGGTACTCGACTACTTACTGCAGGGATTCGTTGCTTTTTATCGGTGGAAGTCTGGGGGGGATGCTGTAGGCAGTTGTTGACAGGAGGCGTTTATTATGGTTGCAGGTAAAAAACATTGCGGAGATGGGTGCCTACGTGCATCTGCTGGAGTACAACAATATTGAAGGCATGATTCTGCTTTCTGAGCTCTCACGGCGGCGCATTCGCAGTATTAGCAGTCTCATAAAGGTGGGCCGGCAAGAGCCAGTGATGGTGCTCAGGGTGGACAAGGAAAAGGGTTACATTGATCTCAGCAAGCGACGTGTATCAGAAGAAGATATTGCAGTGTGCGAGGAGCGCTACAACAAGAGCAAGTTGGTGCACTCCATCATGCGACATGTTGCTGAAACCATGGAGGCTGATGTTGAGGTATGATTTTTATGGACTTGTTCTCCGACTCATTCTCAAAATTGATTTGCACTTGCAGACACAGCTTTTGCAAATAACTCCAGACTATTGCATTCATTTACAGGAGGAAAAGCTGAAGAAAAATGATCTCATTGATCTTAATTGGAGCTTTTATGAGTGGTATTGGCAGGATCTTTATGCACATGTGGGATGGCCTCTGTACAAAAAGTATGGGCATGCATTTGAGGTGATATTTTTGTGCTCTGCATGTGTTGTAATCATTGGCAAAGATTCTGCAGGGCTTCTTGTGAGTATAATTGCACTAGTGATTGATGGACAATGAGGTCAAGAATTGGTAAGTCTTAGTGCTTGGTATTTCTGATTGAAATCTTTCACCACAGTTCATGTGTAAGTCCTTGCCTGTCATGCTTCTCATGTTTTTATATCTTTGCCTGATTGCAAACCAGGGTGTCTTTTCTTGGTGAGCAGGGATTCAAATTGATAGTTACCGATCCAGATTCAGTGCTTGGTGGGCTCACCAAGGAAGTGAAAGAAGAAGGTCCAGATGGACAAGAGGTGGGCAATGACAGTAAAATTTCTTGATGTTGTTAGGTTACTAAACCAAGCCTGGTGGTAGTCCTTCTGTTTACACAGGTCTAATTGACAACTGTCCCCTCTCAGTTGTCATGGTGCTTTCATCTGCAAATGTGTGCAGACAGTCAAAGTAGTACCAGCAATGACTGATGAGGTGAAGGATGCCCTCATTAAAAATATCAGAAGACGGATGACTCCTCAGCCCTTGAAAATCCGGGCTGATATTGAACTAAAGTGCTTCCAATATGATGGGGTCTTACACATTAAGGTGCGTTTATCCACTCTTGTGAAACAGGCATCTGCCTCTGGGATATATTGGAGAATGAATCATTGTCTGGTCTCTGTGATCTGGTTAGTAAGTTCCAATCTTGGATCCTTTGCAAGGACAGTTTCTAGAATTAACTAGAGAATGTGTAGCATTTCCTTTGTGAAAATCATCTGTTTCTCTCAGCTTGGATCCCAGTGTTACAAAATCAGCTTGTTCTCTTTAAACACAGTGAGCTATCAAGTACTTAGTGAAAGTGCTATGCTCTCAGTTCAGGAGTACCTTGAGAATGCCACGCCTTGTCTCAAGGGTGGTCCCATCACTTAGTGCAGCAAATTTACCCATCATATCAGCAGGATTTGGGTGTTACGGTCAAATTGGAACAATTAGGAGGAAGAAAAAGGTAACTTGTGTTCTGATGTGAATTGTCCTTCTGTTATAGGATGCAATGAGAAGGGCAGAAGCGGCAGGGACACAGGAGTGCCCAGTCAAAATAAAGCTTGTGGCACCCCCACTATATGTTCTCACAACACAGACACTTGATAAGGTGAGTTACTTTTGCATTTATCAGTGGATAGAGATGAATTGTTCAGGTGGATATTTGACGCATGTTCACGTGGGTTGTTCTGTTTTGAGCTGAGTAAGTTTTCATCGACTTTTAGTTAGCTGTGCCTTATTGACTGCTAGCCAAAATCATGACTAAGTCTTCCAGTTGTTTATGGAAATGCAACAGAAACTCAGTACACAGATTTTTGTATAACTCTTTGCTGGAATCTTTCAGAAAACAATTTATGTACACCCACTGCTGTAAGCTGATGAAGTCAGTGAGGAATAATGGCAGCTATCCACTGCTATTCCTGATGAAGGTGATGGTCTGATACTTTGTGAGTGACCCTCACCAAGTTAGGACTGCACTCATTCTTGTCCTGTTTGTTTTGAGTTGGCTACAACTGACATAACATTTACCTTCAAAGTGTTGTTACAGACTTTGCAATTTGACTGTAGTCATACTTGGACTTTCATAGCATTCCTGGATTTGCTTCATAGTGGAGCATGGGACTCTTAAACCCTATTTAGGGTTTTAGATGTTTAGATGCATGCTGAGATGGTTTCAAATGTAAAGGAGAAGTACCAGTACAGAAGAGATTGTCTGCATAGGTGGTGATACTTGTGAAAAGGAATTTGTTACATTCCATTCATATTCATTTGTGTAATGCTTGTTGGTCTGGGACATGGTGAAGTATACTATGTGTGTCTTATGGACTTATTGGAATGGAGTGTCATGGCAGGAGCTTGGCATATCAATTTTAGAATCAGCCATCAGGGCATGTGTGAAAGAAATTGAGATGCACAAAGGAAAGCTGACAGTGAAGGAGGCTCCTCGGGCGGTACACTTCATTCATTAGTTCCTGCCATTGAATTCTCCATGTTTGTCAACTTGTTTTAGCTGCTGAGAAATTTCCACAAGTTTGACCTGTTGTCCTTGTTTGGGTTGTTGTTAAGGATGAGCTGTTGTTCTTGTTTTGGTTGTTGTTAAGGGTGAGCTTTATTGTTTTGTAACGTGGGTTTGCATTGAATGTATTCAGGTGAGTGAGAGGGACGACCGGCTTCTTGCAGAAACTATGCAAAAACTTGGGGATTCAAACCAGGATGTTGATGGAGACATGGATAGTGAAGAGGAAGAGGACCAGGGCATGGGCGCAGCTGACCTTGAAGAGGCTGGTCTAGTTGGACTGTAGAATTTTGTATTTACATATTTTCCTGGTAGAACATGTTGCCCTAGACTGAGCTACTGAGTGTCCTCATCATGCCAAAGAGTGTAAGTGCCCTGCTAACCTGTCTCTTAAGTGAGGGGAGTTGTCGGGAATTTCTTATAATAGTTTCTTTTTGGAAGCAAATTAGATCACTTCATGATTCATGTCACCTTGGAATTTGACAATGGAGTCATTAGAGACAAGGATGCATGAACATTGTAACTTTATGTTACCAGAAAGTCACTATTGTCAAAAGTATCCTTATCCATCAGCAGAGTCATAGAGGAAGTAAATGATTGTGGTTTGAAGGCTGGTGACAACTGCATGACTAGAACCTTGAAGATGAAGGGTTCTGCAAACATCCTTTGTCCTGATGATAATTGATAGGTTGTGTCAGGTTCTGCATGAACTTCTCAGAACACACATGCACACCAGCTTTACTTGTGTCACTAGCTTCATATTTTTCACTGTATAATGAATGCCAAGAAAAAAGGGCTCGGATATGAGAATTCATCCCACACAACTATGGTACTTGCTTGTGCAGTATTGATAAAACCCTAAGTGCCATATTTCAATTTGCTCCCTTCTGAATAGAAAAGTGCAGGGGAAAGACAAGAAAAGACAAACTACACATTGATGAAGTTTTTGCTCATTTATGCATGGGGGCGGTCTTGATCCTGTAAGTTCTATAAACATATGCATCTCATTATTCACTTCAATCCAGGTGTGACCTACCTGTTTCTTCACACCTTCCTTTCTCTGTCATTCAACATTCTCACAAAGACACATGTTGCTAACAGCAACATAGATGTTTGACAGCATCGCATAACAAGCAGCCATTTAAGGCTCCATTAATTCAAGAATTCATTTGAGAATGCGTTCTGGCCCATCTCTGCATTACCATGATTTTTGCAAACACCAAGCAAAGCCCTCCAAGCAGCCGCATGTAGTTTATAGGGTGCACTTCCATGACCATATTCTTCGCCTCTTGTAGATGGCCAGCATGGCCAAGAAGGACAACCATCTATCTAGCTGTAATGTTCCAATTTTGCAGAAATCATTTAGTCTGTGACCATTGAAGCATAACAGCACATGCCTTCATCCACCAAACTTGCATGGCTACAAGCTGACAAAAGATAAGTAAAGATCCATGAATCATAAATCAGGTGCTCATCCACCAAATTTTCAAAAGAGAAGACCGCCAAAAGCTATTTTAGCAATTGGAATATCCAACTTGAAGCCTATTCCACGATCAGTGTTTTGCAAAAAAGGAAAAGGAAGGAGCAGCCCAACGTAATGCCGGCAGCCCATTTTCAGGATAAAGAAAAGTAACTGGGTGATGATCAAAAATCAAATCTCTTGATGAAGAAGCGAGAGAACTAGCCAAACAGGATGAAGAAGGGGGAGATCACCCTCACCAATTCATAATCTCCCTCTCAGTTCTCAGTTCATTTGGTGGCTGGTTCACTCTGGCCATGCTCATGAGTCATGAGGGAGACGCCCATCGTGGGTACAACATTTTATAAGATGGAGATGAAAAATTTCTCAATTTCTGTGTTGAGAAAATTTTGAATTAAAAAAAAAATTAAAGTGCAAATTCGACAAATTTTGCTATTTTTGGGTCAAATTTCACTCAAATTTTGATACCCAAAAAATGTTTTTAAAAAAAAAAAAAAACAAAAAAAACATTCTACACATTCTCCATAACCATTTTCTCAATGTGCACTGTACATTTTCTCGATTTTTTTCTTTTTTTTAATCACATTTCTTTCATCTTCCTCACTATGGAACCATTTCAAGAGCCAAGTTTCCAGGTTGCAAAAAAAAAATTTAATACCAAAGGTTAGAGCTATGTGTGGGTTTATGTAGGGTTGGGCTGGGAACAAAAGGAACTTGATGGGAACAATGAAAACTTGATGAGAACAAAAAGATTTTGATGGGTTATTGGTGGGAACAAGAGAAATTTGATATGAACAGTTTTAGAACTTAATGAGGACAAAAGGAATTTGATGGGTTATTGATGAGAACAAGAGAAATTTGATATGAACTGTTTTAGAACTTGATGAGAACAAAAGGATTTTGATGGGTTATTGATGGGAACAAGAGGAATTT
>Ga0116228_10006792_pt1 | contig 10224 bp, 7 predicted proteins | sample S1TSphfallax_2_FD_89694 | JGI IMG/M metagenome (GOLD analysis project Ga0116228, IMG submission 89694) | Host-associated microbial communities from peat moss isolated from Minnesota, USA - S1T2_Fc - Sphagnum fallax MG | ecosystem: Host-associated > Plants > Peat moss > Unclassified | place: USA... | reverse complement strand
TTGTCGGTGACACCGTTTGCCTCGATCGCCAAAGTTGCTGCGGCCTGGCGCAGAACATCCAATACCGCGCCCATCACCTGGGGCTGGCAGCGTAGGCAGTACGGGTCCTGCACGCGCTCGTCACCCGTGATATGCGACTTGCGAATTTGCGAACCCGCCATCAAGCCGCGAAGTGCGGCCGCGACTTCAGCTTGACCTTTATGGCCGCGGCGTGAATGAATGCGGGGATCGAACGGTGCGTCTGAGCCGCGGGCGGCGTCTGTTGAAAGGGCGCCGGTGACCAGGGCGGTTTTGAAGAGCAGCTCCGCCTCGAACAAACCCGCCAGTGCGTAGGCGGTGGAAAATTGGGTGCCGTTGAGGAGGGCGAGACCTTCTTTCGGACCCAGAACGACCGGGGTGAGCCCGGCCTGCGCAAGACCTTCTGCGGCTGGCATTCGTGTGCCGGCGCAGAAAACCTCGCCGGTGCCGATCATGACCGCCGCCATATGGGCGAGCGGAGCCAAATCTCCTGAGGCGCCGACGGAGCCTTGGGCGGGGATGACGGGGATGATGTTGTGCTCCAGCATCGCCGTCATCAGGCCGATGGTGGCGGGTTTGACGCCGGAGGCGCCTTGGGCGAGGGAGCCGATTTTTAAGACCATCATCAGCCGGGCGATGGGGGCCGGCATGGGGTCGCCGACCCCGGCGGCGTGGGAGAGGACGAGGTTGCGCTGCAATGTTTCCAAATCCGCTGCGGCGATGCGCACCGTGGCGAGTTTGCCGAAGCCGGTGTTGATGCCGTAGACGGGAGCGCCGCGGGCGACGATTCTGGCAACCGCATCGGCGGCGTTTTGCACCGCGGGCAAGGCGGATTCGTCCAGCGTGAGGGGGGAGCTGCGATAAATTTCCCGCCATTGCGTTAGCAAAACTTTGCCGGGGGAAAAGATCATGCGGCACTCCAGATTCGTTGGTGCAGCGGATTGAAGCCGCTGCGGTAGACAAGCTCGGCCGGGCGCTCGATGTCCCAGATGGCGAGGTGGCATTTTTTGCCGGCCTCCAGCGTTCCGATGTGTTTGCTCCGCCCGAGGGCGGCGGCGGCGTGGCGGGTGACGCCGAGGAGGCATTCTTCCACGGTCATGCGGAACTGGGTGGCGGCCATGTTCATGGCCAGGAGCAGGGATGTGAGGGGGGATGTGCCGGGGTTGAGGTCGGTGGCCACGGCCATGCGGACGCCATGGGCGCGGAACGATGCGATGGGCGGCAGTTGTTTTTCCCGCAGCGTGTAGAAGGCGCCGGGGAGAATCACGGCAACCGCTTCCGCCGCTCCCAGCGCCGCGGCGCCGGCGTCGTCTGTGTATTCCAGGTGGTCGGCTGAGAGCGCGCCGAACCGCGCCGCAAGCGCCGCGCCGTGCAGGTTCGAGAGCTGGTCCGCATGCAGTTTTACGGGCAGGCCGTGCGCTTTGGCGGCGGTGAAAAACCGGGCGATTTCGTCCGGGGTGAAGGCGATGCCCTCGCAAAACCCATCGACGGCATCAGCCAGTTTTTGCTCCGCCACGCGTGGAATCAGCACGTTGCAGAGCATGTCCAAAAAGCCGTCGCGGTTCGAAGCAAATTCCGGGGGCAAGGCGTGCGCGCCCAAAAAGGTTGGCGAAACATCTATTGGCGCCGCCATGGCTTTGATGGCGCGGAGGAGAAAAATTTCTGAGTCTTCCGAAAGACCATAGCCGGATTTTATTTCGATGGTGGTGACACCCTCGGCGATCAGCGCGTCCAGCCTGGGGCGGCTGGCTTGCAGCAAACCGGCTTCGTCCGCCGCCCTGGTGGCGTTGACGGTGGACATGATGCCGCCCCCTGCCCTGGCGATTTCCTCGTAGGATGCGCCGTTCAGCCGCGCTTCAAATTCCGCCGCGCGGTCACCGGCGTAGACCAGGTGGGTGTGGCAATCCACCAACCCGGGCGTAACCCAGCGGCCCTCGCAATTCACGATTTCCGGCGCGTCGCAGGACGTAATTTCCCCGGCATAGGTGATCCGGCCGGCGGTTTGCGCCACCATGCCGCGTTCCACCACGCCCAGCCCCGGCAAACCCGGCGCCATGGTGGCGAGCCTTGCATTGGTGAAAACCCGGTCTGCGCGCATTGGAAAATTCCCGGCAAAATTTTTAGCTTGGCGAATTCAGTCCAGTTGTATATACAATACAGGTGAAGATGGGACCTGTCCAGTGAGATCAGAACTGTTTTTTCGTCATGCCTTGCTGCCCGGCGGCTGGGCGCGGGACTTAAGCGTCGAAATTGACGGCGGCCTCATTGTCGCGCTGACGCCGAACGCGGCCCCGGCGGGGGAAACCCATGCCATTGCGCTGCCGGGCATGCCGAATTTGCACAGCCATACGTTTCAGCGGGCCTTTGCGGGGCTAACGGAGACGCGCGGGACCACTGCGGATAGTTTCTGGTCCTGGCGGGAGCAGATGTATCGCTTCGCGCTGCGCATGAGTCCGGAGGATGTTGAGGCTGTCGCCGCCCTGGCCTTTGTTGAAATGCTGGAGGGGGGTTTTTGCGCCGTTGCCGAATTCCATTATCTGCATCACGCGACGGATGGCGGGCATTTTGCGGATATTGCGGAAATGTCTGGCCGCATTGCCGCTGCTTCCCTCACGGCGGGGATAGATTTGACGCTTCTGCCGGTTTTCTATGCGCATTCAGGTTTTGGCGGCGCAGCGCCGGTGGCGGGGCAGCGGCGGTTTATCTGCGGGCTGGATGATTTTGCAGCGCTCTATGCGCGGTGTGAGGAAATTACGGCAGGCTTGCCCGGGGGGCGTGCCGGCATCGCGCCACACTCGCTGCGCGCCGTTACACCGGCGGAACTCTCCGCGCTCATCAACATGGCGGGTGGCGCGCCCTTCCACCTGCATATTGCCGAGCAGACCAAGGAGGTGGCGGATTGCCTGGCGTGGTCTGGCGCGCGGCCGATTGAGTGGTTGTTGGGGCATGCAAAGGTTGCACCGAACTGGTGCCTGATCCACGCCACTCATGCGAGTGTGGCGGAGCGGGAGGGCATGGCCAAGGCGGGGGCGGTGATTGGCCTTTGCCCGATTACCGAGGCGAATTTGGGGGATGGGATTTTCCATACCCAAAGTTTTACGGGGCAGATTGGCATCGGCTCGGACTCCAACGTGCTGATTGATACCGCACAGGAATTGCGGCAGCTGGAATATTCCCAGCGGCTGATGGCGCAGAGCCGCAACGTGCTGGCGACCGAGGCAGCGCGTGCAACGGCGACGGCGCTTTACCTGCGGGCGGTGGCGGGGGGTGCGCAGGCGTTGGGGGCGCGGGCTGGCCTGGTCGTCGGTGCGCCGGCCAATATTGTGACGCTGGACACGGCAAGCCTTGGACCGGCGGCCGAAAACCCCGACTCGGCCTTGAACATCGCCGTTTTTGCCACGCGCGCGCCGGCGGTGGAGAGCGTTTGGGTGCGGGGTAAAAAACTGGTGGCGGGAGGCAAACATATCGGCGGGGATGCGGCGCGGGTGCGGTTTAATGAAGTTATCGCAAAGCTGATGTGATGAGTGCCGCCAAACCGGTGCCGCTTTATGAGCGGGTGAAGCTGCATATTCTGCAAGGGATGCAGAGCGGCGAATGGGGGGATGGGGCGCGGCTGCCATCTGAGCATGACCTGATGGAAACGCTCGGCGCCTCGCGCATGACCGTGCACCGGGCGTTGCGGGAAATGTCGGCGGATGGGCTGCTGCGGCGGGTGCAGGGGGTTGGCACGTTTGTGCGGCGGGAGACGGCGCGTTCGGCGCTGCTGGAAATCACCGATATTTCCGAGGATATTCTGGCCCGCCACCACAAGCATCGCGCGCGCGTGGTGGCGCTGGAGGCGATTGCCGCGGATGCGCAGTTGGCGGGGGAATTTTCGCTCCGCCCGGGCGCAAAACTGTTTCACTCGGCAATCGTGCATTATGAGGATGATGTGCCGGTGCAGCTGGAAGAACGGTTCATCAACCCCGCCTTCGCGCCGGCGTATCTTGATCAGGATTTTGCCGCGCAGACCGCGAGCCGGTATTTGCAAAACATCGCGCCGGCGGCGGAGGTGGAGCATGTGATCCATGCGATATTACCCGATGCCCGCACACAGGAATTGCTGAACATCAGCGCCGCGGAGCCCTGCCTGCGCTTGGAGCGCCGCACCTGGGTGGCGGCGCAAAAAACGGCCACCAGCTCCGTCTTCACCCATCCCGGCTCGCGTTACAGCCTGGGCAGCCGGTATCAGCCCAGCTGGAATGCCAAAAAGGCAAGCGCATAGCGGTTTATTTTTTAAGGCGGGCGGGCTAGTGACGGTAATCCGCTGGTCCCGACAGGAGAATTGATTGTCTAATTTCAATACCGAGACGGTGCTCTCCGTCCGGCACTGGACCGATACGCTGTTCAGTTTTACCGCGACGCGCGACCCTGCCTTTCGGTTTGTCTCCGGCCAGTTCACCATGATCGGCCTGGAGGTGGAGGGCCGGCCGCTACTGCGCGCCTACAGCATGTGCAATGCGCATCATGAGGAAAACCTGGAATTTTTCTCGATCAAGGTTGCCTCGGGCGCGCTCACCTCCCGGCTGCAGCATTTGCAGGAAGGCGACAAAATTCTGGTGGGCCGCAAGCCGACCGGCACGCTGGTGCAGCATAATCTTCTGCCCGGCAAGATTTTGCTCCTGCTCGGCACGGGGACCGGGCTTGCGCCGTTCGTCAGCATTATCAAAGACCCGGACACGTACGAACGTTATGAGAAAATCGTGTTGGTGCATGGCTGCCGGGTGGTGGCGGAACTTGGGTATGGGGAACTCGTCGTCAACCGGCTGCTGGGAGACGAATTTTTTGGCGAGATTGCGCGGGAGAAATTGCTCTATTACCCCACCGTGACGCGCGAAGAGTTTCGCAATACCGGGCGGATTACGACGCTGCTGGAAAGCGGCAAGTTACAGGCGGATTTGGGATTGCCGCAGCTGGATATTGCAACGGACAGGGTGATGCTGTGCGGCAGCCCGGAAATGCTGCATGATGTGAACATGTTTTTGAAGGATCGCGGGTTTGCCGAGGGGAACCATAGCGAGCCGGGGCATTATGTTATCGAGAAGGCGTTTGTGGAGAAGTGAGGCGGGTTAGGCGTTACGGATGGTGAGCAAATGATGGGCTTCGCCCAGCCTACGGGTTAGCTGCATGGGGCCGCCGGCGGGCCCGCGGGGGGTGAGGAGGTTGAAGGCTGGATCACGCAGTTTGTGGAGACGCCGTGGCTCGACTGGTCGAAGAGGGTGATGTAAATTCGGCCGCCTGCCATTTGGATTTGCGCCGGGGTGCCGAGGGGGGCGATTTTCTTGTAGAATTGCGGCCATTCATGGTGCGAGGCGCTTTGCCCGGCATGGCCGAATACCGCCCAGACGCGCTTGCCCTGCAGTTGCGCCTGCTCGGCATGTTTCAGGCTGCCGGCGGCATCATTCAAAACCACTTCGTCGGTGCCGGGCGGCAGGTACATGCGCAGCACAGGCAACGCGCCCTTGTCGTTCAAATAGATCACGTCGCCGGGGGCGACTTCGCTTGCCAGCAATTTGGCGGCAATGTCCCAGCGCGGTTTTGTCTCGGCGCCGTAATAGGGAAACAGATTGACCAAAAGCACCATGGCGGCCGCCGCAAAAGCGCCGATGCGCGCGGGGCGCGACAAAATATTGATGAACAGGCTGGCGCCGACGCCGGCGAGCACCGCAAACGGCGCCTGGCTCCACAAAATATAGCGGGGCAGCAGCATCGGCTTCCAGATGGAAATGATGATGACGGCAAGCGGCAAAACGATGAATGACAGGCCGATCGCCGCAAGTGCTGCCGGCCGCGTGCGCAGGCGCCAGGCGCCGAAGGCAACCGCGGCCACCAGTGCGATATCGATCAACCAAACAGCGGCCTGCGACGGTGTCGGCACATCCAATAAATTGAAGGTGACGGAATCAGCGACGCGCATGAGATAGACCGAGCCGATATTGTACCAAAGTCTTGGCGCATTCAGCGGCGGTATCCAATCAAAGCTATGGGCAAAGCCATTTTCGACCGTCATCGCCATGATGATGTAAAACGGTGCGGACAGCGCGGCGATCACCAGATCGGCGAGCAGAATGTTTTTTAGCAGATCACGGCGGTTGGGCGATTGCCAGACCAGGACGCCGAAAATCAGATTGGCGGTGGCGACCCAGGGCAGGCCGTCGCCCAGCACATCGAGTGCCGCCGCCGAGCCGAGCGTGAAAATCGCCCACGCCGCCCGCGCGGAATTTTTGCGCCGCAAGCTGAGGGAAGCGGCCGGGACGTCCATTGCCAGCTTGGACATGCCGAGCAGTGCAACCAGGATCATGCACATTTCCATTGTGTAGGATCGCGCTTCCTGGCTGAACGCCAGGGCCGCGGGCGACAGGCCGAGCACGAGGGCCGCCACCAGCCCTGCATTGCGGCCATTGATCTGCTTGCCGATGAGATAAACGAGCATGACCGAAATGGCGCCGAAGATCGCCGGCGGCAGGCGCAGCCAGAATTGCGGCTCACCCAGCGGCACCAAAGCCGAAAGGAGCAGGAAAAAGCTGGGCATGTGGTGATTAAGGAAAGAATCATGCACCAGTGCCGCGGGCGAAAGGCTTACCCGCTGCATGGTGAAAACTTCATCAAGCCAGAACGGGCGGCGGCCGAGATCGATCAGCCGCAAGACCATTGCGGCGGCGAAGACAAGAAGCGGCATGGTGGCGGGATGGAAAAGCCAGGCCCGGCGCCGGGGTAACGTGGCGGCCGGGAGCAAAATTGAATTTATCGTCAAGCCAGAGCCTCCGACCTTCCCCCCGTGCGGTCGCCGGGAGCATGAATTGTCTGGCTCTGCGTCTGGGTTGCCCCAGGCTTTTCCGGCCGCCAGTCCCGGAAGAAGGCACGGCCGATGGCGCCTGCCAGAATTTGTAGGTGAATTTGCACGACATCCAGATAGTCATGCAAACCCGTGGCAAGAATATGGCTGATCGATTTTTCGGTTAAAATTTCTCGCAGATATTCGGCGGCCTCCAGCGACTCATGGGAACGGGACAGGCCGTAGATGCGGCGCAGATCATCCAGATAGGCTTCGACGCGGCGTACGCAGAGCAGGACCGAACGCGGGGAAGATGGGTCGCGGAGCAGAAATTCAACGACGTCCTCGGCGCGGAAATTGGCGCGGGCATGGCGCTTAAAGGCGTGGTAGCCGGCGGCGGCGCGCAAAACCGCGTTCCACTGGGTCAATTCCGCTACGCGCTTCGCCTCGCCATCGCGCGGCAGCATGGTGGTGTATTTGATGTCCAGCATGCGCGTGGTCTGGTCCGCGCGTTCGATGACGCGGCCCATATGGTAAAAATACCAGCCTTGATCACGATACAGTGTGCCCTCGGTAATGCCGGTATGCGCCTGCACGCCTTCGCGCAGCCTGGTGCAGAGCCGGGAGAGCGAATCGCCTTCCAGATCGGCCGGCGTGAGATGGCTGATGAAGCGGTGGAATACGTTGATTTGCCGCCACATTTCGGTGCTCATCAACGGCCGCAGCGTGCGGGCATTGGTGCGGGCATCCTCGATATTATGCGGGACGGAGGTGGGGTTGCCGCGGTCCAAAAGATAAAAACGCTTTACATGGTCGGCGTCCGGCGAAAAGCCGCGCTCCGAAAAGTTTTTTTCATCCGCATTGATGCGGATCAGGCCGAACCAGGCTTCGGATTCATAGCCGGGGGATTCGAAGCTTTGGGTGACGTCGATCAGCCGGGCCAGGTTTTCGACACGCTCCAGATAGCGGGCCATCCAAAAAAGGCCTTCGGCGTCGCGGGCGAGCAGAACCGTGTCGAATCTCATGGCGCGGCCTCCTCGAAACGGTCCGCCAGCACCCAGGTGTCTTTCGAGCCCCCGCCCTGGCTGGAATTGACGATCAGGCTGCCGCGCTTCATGGCGACGCGCGTCAGCCCGCCGGGCAGCACCCAGCTATCTTTTCCGGTGACGATGAAGGGCCGCAAATCCAGATGCCGGGGGCCGATGCCGTCTTCGCCGAGGGTGGGGGCGACGGAAAGGCCGATGAGCGGCTGGCTGATCCAGTTGTCAGGGTCCGCCAGCAGGGACGCGCGGGCCACCGCCAACTCCTCTTTGGTCGCGCGCGGGCCTATGGTGATACCGTAGCCGCCGGATTCGCCCACGGGTTTGGTGACCAGCTTGTCGAGATTGTCGAGCGTGTATTGCAACCCCTCGGCTTCGCGGCAGATGTTGGTCTGCACGTTCTGGATCAGCGGCTCTTCGCCGAGATAATATTTTATGATGCGGGGCATGTAAGCGTACACCGCTTTGTCATCGGCGACGCCGGTGCCGACGGCGTTGGCGATGGCGACGTTGCCGGCCTTCCAGGCGCCGATGAGGCCGCGCACGCCGAGCATGGATTCGGGGCGGAACACGGCGGGGTCAAGGAAATCGTCATTCAGCCGGCGGTAGATGGTGTGCACGGGGCGCAGGCCGGAGATTGTGCGCATATAGACGCGGTCGTTTTCGACAATCAGGTCCTGGCCTTGCACCAGCGGCACACCCATTTCGCGCGCCAAAAAGACGTGTTCGAAATAAGCGGAATTGTAGATGCCGGGGGAGAGCAGAACGACTTGCGGGTCTTCCAGGCCGCCGGGGGCGATGTCCGTCATCGCGGCGCGCAGCCGGCGGCCGTAATCGTCCACCGGGCGCAGCCGGATGCCGGACATCAGGTCCGGGAAGGTGCGCAGCATCAAGTGGCGGTTTTCGATGACATAGGAAACGCCGGATGGCGTTCTTGCGTTGTCCTCGAGAACCCGGAAATCGCCGAATTCGTCGCGGATGATGTCGATGCCGCAGACATGCACATAGGTGCCGTGGGGGACCGGAAAATCCTTCATCTCCGGGCGGTAATTGGCGTTGCCGTAGACCAGTTCGGCGGGAATGATGCCGTCTTTCACGACATTGCCGGCGCCATAAATATCGCCGAGGAATAGATTCAGGGCAGTGACGCGCTGGATACAGGCGCGCTCCAGCAGATCCCATTCATTATAGGTGAGAATCCGCGGAATGCAGTCGAACGGCAAAATACGGTCGATCGCGGTTGCGTCCGAGTACACCGTAAAGGTGATGCCGAGGTCGATCAGTTCGGTCTCCGCAAGGTCAGCCCGGGCTCGAAGCGCCGGCAGGCCGATTCGCGCCAGCCGCTCGAGCAGCCATTCCGGCACCGGCCCGGCATCGGTGCGGGACCGCGTCAGTTCGCAAAAATACCGCCCCGGATCGTAATCCGGGAGCACGCTCGAAAAAATCTCGTTCACGATGTCATCTCCGGCGTAAGAGGTTTTTTGGAATATGACGCGAAGTTGACTGCCTCAAAACGGTCACAATATGCCGCTTTGCGCGGCAGGCGGCGCGAAAACGCCAAGGATTTCATCAAACTCTTACCTTAAACATAACCCACATTTAACAACCCACCTGTCGGACCGCGAATGAGACCATGATCTCCTGAAATAGACATGCAAAGCCCGGACCACACAAGCGCCGTGGCACGAGTTAGTGTGATAAGTGACGGGAAACAAATTTAATTCTCTCTCGCCGCTTCCGATTCAGTCTGATAAGCCATCAATCATGCATTCTGTGGCCAGCAGCGATGAAATGATCGACCGGACCGGGCGGCTGCGCACACCCTGGGTGCCGGTGATGGAGGCGTTTCGCGGGATCGGCCCGGAGGAAATGTCCCGCCGTGCGGCTGCGCTCAACCGCCAGGTGCGACTCGCTGCCCCTTTTGGCGCGATTGCGGGGCATCGCTATGACCCGCTGCCGGCGCCGCTGACCGCCACGGAATTCAACCTTTTGGACACCGGCATTCAGCAGCGGGCGCAGCTGCTGAATGCCGTGCTGGAGGATGTTTATGGCCGGCAGACGGTTTTGCATGAAGGGCTGATTCCGCCGGCTCTGGTGTTCGGAAATGCGCATTTTCTGCGCGGCATGCATACCGGGGCGCCGCTCTCGACACCGCGCCTGTCGATCTACGCGGCGGATTTGATTCGCGGGCCGGACGGGCGTTTTCATGTTCTGGAGGATCATACAGGCATCATTCCGGGCCTTGGCCACGCGCTGACGCTGCGCCGCCTGGCGGCCAGCACGATACCGGAACTGTTTCGCGCGGGCGGGCTGCGCTCGCTGCGCCCGGCGCGCGAGATGCTGGTGGACCAT
>Ga0116228_10006791_pt1 | contig 10225 bp, 6 predicted proteins | sample S1TSphfallax_2_FD_89694 | JGI IMG/M metagenome (GOLD analysis project Ga0116228, IMG submission 89694) | Host-associated microbial communities from peat moss isolated from Minnesota, USA - S1T2_Fc - Sphagnum fallax MG | ecosystem: Host-associated > Plants > Peat moss > Unclassified | place: USA... | reverse complement strand
TTTTCTCAGTTCCGGCGACTGAAAGCCTCCAAAATGACTTCTTTCCCGAATTTCTAAATTTTCTTTTTGGCGAAATTTCGCCAGTAAAAAACACGCGGGGCTAGGTACCTACAACGGCCACCTACCTATGACACACAATTTCCTCACACGTGGGAGTAAAGAAATTAGGGACGAGGGAACCAAAAAGACGGAGCAGCAACCAACGTCCCAAGAAAGAAATGAATGAACAAGCGGAGAGAGCAAAAAGGAGGACCGAAAACCGCAGCGCTTTTGCCTGCGATGGTTTCCTTGGTGCGATTGCTCGCCTAATTTCGCGTTTAATAATTTCCGAGTTTCCGTTGTCGTTGTTGGCGGATCGTTACAGATCACTAGACGGACTCTGCTGCGATTTGTAGCGGAAGGGGCGAAGGTTTTCGTTCAAGAGTTTGTTTTGTTTGACTTGCCATTGTCGTTTTCTTTCTTGTCTGTTTTGTCGTCGTCGTCCAGAGAGGAGATAATAATGAGATGTGTTGGCGCGTGTTTTTGGTGTTTTTTCGCCAGTTGGAAAAACCTTAAGGCTCCGTTATAACAGCAGCTGCATGGCTTTGTGATGGTTTTGATAAGACACGGAAATGTTGCTTTGGAGCGAGCTCTTGCTTGCTTATTATTAGTGTTTTGTGCTTGCTGATGTCCGTTGCCGCGGCTGCTTTTTTCTTTACTGGCCTTGGTTGTTGCTTGCTCTAAGAATTGACAATCAGAGACTTCTTCCGAAGACTGTGGAGTTTTGTGACTGCGTAGACAGTTGATTGTCATTAGTCGCGGACCTGGACAACGTCGTCGCGATGGCGCGGGAGGTGGCGTCCGTGGATCGCTTGGCCTTTAAGGGCTAGATAAAGGTGCATGAGAGGGAAGCTTTTTCGGTGACGCCTTTATTCCGAGCATCCTAGCAGAGAAGGCTGGTGTCGTTTTCGTACAGCTATGGCGACGGCTGTGAAGACGTCTGAAATCGAGAAGGTGGAAGCCAAAGAGGAATCCGTCTCTCACCTTCTACAAGGCGATCATGTTGCGTCAAAAGGTTATATTCAGATCTTTGTTGCTGTTAGTTCGATATATTCATGTTAGACATGAGGACGGTGCTCCATATCACGTTCGCGGAATCTGAGGAGAAACGATCGATCGTGCCTCGGCTGAAATTGCAGCCAGTTCTTCCTTCTTCCAAGAACGGAAAGGCAGTGATCTCTGAGGAGAGACGACAAGAGTGAAGGCAGGGTCGCCGGGAATCCTTTTCGTGATCTGTTGGGTGCAGATATAATGCAGTGCAGCTAGATGCCTTGCACTGTTCAGTACACAGCCAGAGATTCTCAAATTCTGTTGATCAGAGTAATATCAGACATCATCTGATCGACACTTTGGGAGAGGACTTGGAAGGTTCCGTTTTCGGAGAAAAGAGTGTCCCAGAGCAAATCCCATATCTGACCTTCATGAGAGAGGTCTCTTAGGACGGAACAATCAGCTCTTAGAGCAGATTCAATTGAGCAAAACGCTTACTATTTCTTGGTTATCTTGGGGCAGGCATGCAGCTGTCGACTTCGTGGAGTTACACACAGGTTCCGCGAGAACAACAACAACAACAAGGGGCTTCAAGTGAGGATGACAAAGAAGACAAGAGAAGGCAAGACACTGTAAGGGGTCTCTTGTGCTCTTTCCCTTCTTCACGTCCCTTAGAGCATTCCACCACCACGGAACCCTCCATCTCTCCCGAAAGTTTCCTTCTAACTTCTCTTCTCATGACGTGTAAACTGGTAGTGCAGGCATTCAAAGACAAAGTCTTGAACTTAACATAACAGAACTGGTTTATTTCTCACTGGATTGTGGTGATGGTCTGGGCAGCAGCTGCAAGGATGGCATCTGCAGTCTGTACAGCAAAATGACAAGAACAAATCTCACGCTCCAGGGATGACACAAAATGCAGCATTGGAGACATTGTCTCACAGGAATGAAGCACAAAGAGGTGGACAGCCTTCAGTGCTGGCAAGTGCAGAAATGCCATTTCTTGTTTTGATCCCAGACACACAGCCACAGCCTGCAGCAGCAATTCAAAGTAGAGGAGTTGCTTCCCCAGTACCAGTTCATTTCAGAATGGTGAATGACTCTTCTGGACTGGAGAAGGGGGCAACTATGGATAGTCATCAACCACAAATGCAACACTCAACACAGGATGTGACCATTCAAAATGGCACCCTGTCAAGGTACTCCTGAAGTGATTTCTGGATGAAAACGAGTTTTTTTGCTGGCATTCACATCTATTATGATTGTTGGACGTTCTTGAATGGTATGATGATGTTTGCAAAGTAATTTCCTGCTTGCTGCACATAGCAGACAAGCTCAGGTGGGTGGAGCAGATGCACATCGACCAACAGCACAGCTCACTATCTTTTATGCAGGCATGGTACATGTGTATGATGATATCCCTCCAAGCAAGGTGAGAGATGTTAGTTTGTTTTGTGTTTGTGCCTTGAATTTCTTTTTCCTTCTTTTCTGGTTCTCTAAGAATTTTGATGTCTGGAATTGATGACTTTGTTGAGGTTGCTAATTGCAGGCACAGGCTATTATGTTGCTTGCTGGTAGTGGAAATGCATGGTCTTCCAACCGCATAAATCTTCCTGGACGGGGAGCCACAGCTCAGCTGTTTTCTGCCCCCAACCCCCAGTTGGGCCCCTCCACTTCAGTACCTCCTGTTGCTCAAGCTGCTAAAGCAGCAATGACTGGCCTTCCATGGCCTGTCTTGCCAAAACTTGCTGCGAATGTCATCCCACGATCACCCATTGCTAAGACTGTTGATGTTGGTAAGTTCCTTTGTCTGCCAAAAGTGCTCAAATTGGCCTTCCTAGACTGCAGTTGTGCCAGCTTGAGAGGATTATTAATGTGGACCAAATGTGACATTTAGGCTACGTCTAATGCAGTGAAAGAGCTGCCACAGGCAAGACAGGCATCCTTGGCACGGTTTCTGGAGAATCGGAAAGACAGGTAATACATTGGCATCTAGTTATTTCTAATACAGGTAGACATTCAACCTTTTCTGCCAAATTTTGCCAGCATATGGGACAGCAATTCTGGTCTTTCAATTAAGTTTTGCTTTAATGTACTGGTATAGACATGAACATTGTACAATATACTCAGTTGCATTGAGAATTGCCAATTCTTGCAGGGTAAGAATGAAGGCAGCTCCATATCGCATCATGAAAGAAGGATCTAGTACACCTCCATGTAACAAGTCTCCAGGCCCTCCCTGCAGCAGGCCACAGACATGGTCATCCTCACCAGCATTGATGGTGGGGATTAGTCATCCAAATGCACAAGCTACCCAACTAAAAAGAGATCCAAGCTGCACATCAAGTGGTAGTGAACCCAATTCACCTACAAGGGCTCCACCAACCCCTCCACAACAGAGCATTGCAGGAGATAATATTGCAGGGTCTTCCAGTGGTGGTAGGGATTTGGAAAGGAAACCAAATTCAACAGAATGTCAAAGCGAAAGTTTGCTCCATAAAGCTTCACAAGAAAGTGGTGAAGCAATGGTGGTAGATGCATCTTGATATTTCCCTTGCTGCTGTAGTAGGTGTAGTTCCTCAATTGCAGTCATGGCTCACATTATATTACAGGTAGGTAAGTAGCTCTAGTTTATATCGGGGAGTAAAAAAATGTTTTTTTTGGGATACTTTTTAAAGTTACAATTTGCGGGTCACCTCCTTTCTTGAGATCTCAGTGGGACACACACAATTGTCTTTAACTTTAACATGGTTTGTTCAATTGAGTACAAAATTGAAGTCTTTTCAAACACAAACTGTAAAAGACAACCAGACTTTCAATGGGGGTTTCATCAATCAAAGAGTTTTTGGAAGTGTTCTTGCCACTGTAGTGTGATAGAGAAATTGGTTTTGCAAATTCTCAATGAGGGAATGTACTAGGTTTTCTGGGCTCTTTTATTATTACAGTTCAGATTTTTTGAATTTTGTTGAGTTCCTCAATTGCAGTCATGGCTCACATTATATTTGATTTTGACACAAAGCAATAGTGGTTTCAATGTCTGTGTATCTTACTTGTTGACTTGTATTTGACAATTCCGAAGGAAAGGAGGAAGAAAGAAAGCAGAGCTGATGTCTCAAAGCTTTGGATGTTCTCTCCAGTATTATTAGTTAAAGATATCTGAACCCAAAGTTGTCAGAATGTTGAACTCACTCATTAATTGACGGCAAAACATAAAAATGACAAAAATCTGAAACTAGTACTACTCTAATTTAGCACGAACTTGAGTTTGCTCTGGCCATGAAAAGTTAAGTTGCTGTTGAAGCAGACAAAAGAGGATCGTCTCACTTATTGGCCATTGTACAATAACATTATGTTTTCCTTTGTAGCTGGTTTCTGTATGCTTTTTCTTACTTGGGGGGGTTGGGGAAGGGCGGGTTACAGGGGGCCTGATTTGCAATGAACTTTTGTTAGGCCGTTACGGAAGGCTTTTTTCCCAAGACTATATATTCTTTGTAGTGTGGCCCATTGAAAGAAAAGTTTGGGAGTACACCTTTGCTTTATGTTATGGGCTGTGTTTTGTAGGGTTATTCTCAAGACAATTAACTTGTACTATTGTAGCCTGCTGAAGTAAAGCTTTGGGGGTGCCGGGTGTGGATGGAGTGGGTGGGCACTTCGCTGCGGGTGTTAATGCATGGTCCTGTGCATGACTCTGTTCATGGACTCTGTGATCAACACTTGTGTTATGAAGTGCAGGACACTTTGTTTATTTTGTCCTGCCACTCCTTACCAGCTTTGAACTCACAAACTTTGATGAGAAAGGACCCCATTATTATTATTATCAATAGCCTACTTTCATTCACTTACAAGCAGCATTGTCCAATTTTATTTTAGCAAAACTTTACACTGACATTAGTAAAGCCCTGCAGAACCTTATGGGCCTAGGGTTTTAAACAACCTGCCTTGGGAAGCCAATTTGCAATGAACTATTGTTAGGCTCAAGAACTGTTTTTGTAGGCTTTTCCCCCAGAGAATTCATTCCTACTGTGGTGGCCCCATGAAGTAAAGTTTTAGAGGCCACTTTTGCGATGGCTTGGAACAATAATCGCTCTGGTCGGTTGTTACTTTAGACTGTTTTCCAAGAGTTTATTCTTCCTGTTTTTGGCCTATTGTCATGAAGCTTTGGATGCCACTTTGCAATGAACTCTTGTTACACTTGTGGCCTGTTTTTTAAAGTCATTTTTCCAAGTCAATATATTCTTAGTAGTGTGGCCCATTGAAGTAAAGCTTCCGGAGCCCACTTTGCAAATTAACTCTCGTTGGACTCACGGCCTCCTTTTTGTGGGCTTTTTCCCCAAGCAACTCTATTCTTAAGCATATGTGACCCATTAAACTAGGGTCCGAGGCTACTTGGCAATAAACTCTTCTTAGGTTTCAGTAGGCTTTTCTCCAAGCAATCCGTACTTATGTGCTTGGGTTGATGTCAGCCATATTTTTCTGGTGCCAAAATTCGCCCAAAAATTGCCTTGGATAGGGTCGGTGAAATATACAAACACGTCAAATCTACCATAGCTGTGGATACATATCACAGCGAGGGTGGGAACCGTAGACCCTCTAAAACCACCTGAACCGTAGAGAGTTGGAGATGGAGGTGCCAGATGCTTCACCTCAGACTATTATAAAACATCCCATGCTTTAGACTAAATCAGACCTAATCTAACATTTCTTGGTCATTAGGAAACCTCACTCAAGAAGGTGAAGGTACCAGCGTGAGTGCTGGCTCACCCTGGCCTTAGCAGCCAGCCGTCCTCCCATCTCTCCACTTCGCATTTACTCCTATCGTCCTCCCAAAGAGATTTTATGGCCTCCACTTAGCAGATTGTTTCAGATGTTCGGCCCTTCACCATCATGGTGGTCACATGTATATATATATATCTTGGTAAGGATTCTGCACATGGTTCAAATTTGATGTTAGCATCTTTCAACTAATTCACTGGTTTGGAACCTGTTGGAATTGTGTACTTGTGTACTATAGAATCACAATATCTTGTGTGTGACTGATGATAAACAATGAAGGACACCAAACACATCTAAGAACATTGCAGGTGTTTAGTACAGTGCTCAATCCCTGACCTTCATAAGACTATATAACACTACTTGATCAATGTTTAAGCTGTGGTTTTAGTGGAGGATCCTATCTGCTGCTGTGAAAGAATATTTCTTGTAGGTATTTCGATTTTGCAGACGTCCCACCATGAATGCATGGGAGATGATGACCTTGGCGGGGTTTTTTTCTTTCAAATTCCTCAAAGTACATTTACTGGCAAGGATCCTCAGCATTAATTAGCAATACATGGCGACTGTCCTGGTGGACTAGTAGATCTTTTTTAGAATCCTGCCTAGTTCTGGCGACCTAATGGAACACACTGTCTAAATCTGGCGACTTTTAACCTTTTTTTTCCTCGAGATATGGCGATTTTTTTATAAAAAAATTTCAAAATCCCCTTTGTTGGATTCGCCAGCCCTTTTTTTTTTGTCGCCAGGCGGCGAAAATTCGCCACAAAACAAAATCCTAGACCTTTGGTGAACCGGCACCCACAGTGGTACCATGATAGAAACTACAAACCCCAAAATTCATTCAAATTGTTTCTAGATATTACAAATATTTCATGCTTTGACAAAATCACGGTCTCTGGGTCCAAGTCTAACATTTTTTGGCGGTTAATACGGCCACTAAGGACCTCTCTCCATTATCGTGCAGTAATCACAGATTATGTGTGCTCACAGCAGCTTTCCATGTGTTTTTTCAACAAGCTATGGTCATAGTCATCTCACAGCTTTACCCCTCAAGCATTGACCAATTGCAACAACTTTGATTCATCACACAATGTCCCCTGTCCGCTTTTTTTTCATGAGAATATGTGTTCTCAGAGTTCCTAACATGATTAATTACACATTTTCAGCACCCTTCCAGCTTTCCAGTGGACAGCTACTATTGTCCCTGCAAGTAAGAAACAAGGCCTTATGTCAATGGCTTTCTATTGGGCTGCCATTATCACAGCACACAGAAGACCCTTAAGGCCTCAAGCAAAAAGGTTAATGTGCAACCAGTGTGTGTGCTGGTTCGCCTTGGCTTGGCGGCACCCCCCCATGTGGGTCTCTTGATTGCTGGCATTCATTCATGTTACTGTGAACACAAGGAGGCTGGGTATTTTTTTATGTCCTGTACCAAGTAGTGCCTGCAGGCCATAATCTACCAGTTACAGCCATTAGACCATGTGTTTTGCATGTATTGCTAGAGGGTAGCCAGTCCTATTTCTCTTCTGAAGTGTGTCCATATGTGTTCTCAAAATAGCAGCACTTTTTATCCCATCTTCCTTGGCCAATCATGCAAGAAAAAGATTTTGAGCTTTGATGATATTACACCCAAAGCTATTGAACAGAATTCACAATAATCACCCAACTTCCCTTCTTATCACTCAAGGTTTCCAATTAAATCAAAGTAGCTATTCTATGAATTCTACTAGGTAACCAATGGAGGATTGCTCCTTTGGCTGCTCTTCTTCAAGCGCTCCTAAACCTGCCTTGCTGAAAGAAAGCAGGGCAGCAGATATGTACTGTGTATTGCTCTAAATAAAAGTGACAATAACATCATAGCTATTTGAATTGAAGAACATGTGGAAGTTGGAACACAGGAGCCACCAAGTTCCAACCAGCTAGCAATAACTTGGTCCATAACATATCATAAATATCCACCTTGAAACAACAAGATTGGCAGCTGAGTAGGCTCCACCAGTGCACACACATACTGAATGCTGAACTAAAATGATATGATGATAGCTTCATTAGTGGCCAAGTCTGGAATCCAATCATGTTCCCAGTTTCCCATATGAATTATAAGCACCAAACGTAATATTATAGACGAGTCCTACTGTTTTTTTAATGATTTTTTTTTTTTTTTTTGTAGACAATGTGGGGTTCATCCAAAGGAAGATTTCACAAAGATTTAGCTAAAGTGCTGATGACCATATGAAGAATTACCCAAATCTGGCTACAAAATGAATATGAAAGTACAAATTTCTTAGTCAACCTTCTATATTTGTGGCTTCTTAACACTGACTAGAGCCAAATATAAGAATAAAGCCATATTGTTCGATTTTTCTTTTTCCTGGCTATTGAAACCCACCCAAAATTCACTTCATTTTTGCAAATTTCATTTTACATTTGCTGTGGTGAAATTCTGGCCCGAGTTTCAATAATGGCGCTATAAATGCACACAAGAGTCAAGTCTCGAAATCATGTATGGAAATAGGCCATACACGTAAGGCCCACCAGCACTCTAGAAGGTGGACAGTGACACCCAGTTCTGACTCCCAGGAATCAAGGGCTGATGCAAATGACAAGTGATAATCATAACATGTGCCAATAGCATGATGAAGGAGTTGAAACGTGACAATGGATTGAGTGAGGACCCCTCACGGGAATAAAGAAGACAACAAACAAAGAAACCTATAAGCTCTATAATAAGGTTCTAAATAGACCTTGTGCACTGGAGTGAATCCTGGCTTTTCACAGAAGACGAGGGAACAATGTGGTCGCGTTCAGGTCCATCGGTTTCCATCATCAGCCTTTCTTTCACAAGTACAACTCCAACGTGGATGTGCAGTCTGTGGTCTGCTTTAATGCTCCCCATTTATGGCTTGAATCTGGAAACTTTGGCCTTTTTCAAACAGTGTTTATTAAACGTGGTTTGAATCCCACCTAAGAAAGGTGGGTTGCCATGAAATGAAATGAAACAACGCACTCACCCACGATTCTCACCTCATTTATTATTGTGACTAAATAGTGGGAGGGTGTTTTGTGTTTCCTTGTCTTTGCTAGTTTTCGCAAACAAGATCCCATATGAGTGTTAGTTTGGTGTGTTCTAGGAGTGTGTTCTACAAGCGTATGTGCCCATGTTAATCCTACACACATGTGCTTCCTTTTGTGCCTTCCAAAAGGGCCATACTTTAACCATACCTCTTGCCTTCAAGGAATATTCTCTTAGCTCAGGATATATTTCATTAACAAGGTGTAGATTCTCATTTTATTTTTTCAAAACCCATGATTTCAAAGCTCCTTTTTTATTATGAGTAGTCTGGGGTTTGGAATAGTATTGTGTGAGTATATCTTTTACTTGGTAATATTTGCAATGTATGGATAGTTTATATTATTTATCCTAACTCATTTTTAAAAAAATCAACATACCTTAATTCATTATAAGTAGATATGTTTTCCTACATAAAAGAAGCCACTTAGGAAATGGACATGTTGGACTTTGAATTTGGAAGTTGTCATGTACCATTTGCATTTTTCATGGACATCATTTTAATGATTAGTGCCATATTGTCAAAATCGCTTGTGTTCAAATCGTAAAGTCATTGGTTATTACTGTTGTGTTTTTTCCCTCCAATGCAAACTTTGCAGATGAGATGCATGACCCTTTAGATGACAATGAGTGGCAAAAATGTAGGGTTGATAAGTTATGGGCTCAAAAGGTGTCATGGTTTGGGAAGTATCAACAACAAAAATTCAAATGCCCCTGCAACTTTTGCCAAGGGAGATTGAGACCTACGATGATTACCAATGTAAGGAATACTTGATAAGATTTGGGCAGCACCCTACATTTCGAATTAGGAGAGAGCTAGGTCCCATTGATGAATTTGATTAAGAATGGGCAACAAGTGCATGAAGAGGTATGCAAAGAAGGGTAATGCAGGTGGATGAGGGTGTTGAGATGGGAACAATGTTGGAGCATCTAGTACAACTTGACCATATGATGAATGGGCCACCACAAACCTAGAGGCAACCAATTCTAGATGAAATGGCCAACACTTATGTTGTCCAAGAGGTGTTTTCAATTGTAGATGAACTTGTAGCAGTCCCTGAAAGTTTGCCTAACATCTTTGAAGGCAGTGTAAATAATGAACCAACTTTCAATACAATGGAGATGCTAATTTAAAGTGATGAGACCATTGGAATGCATACTCAAAAATATGTAGATTTGAAAAATTACACCCTATTCAAAACCTCGGACATATATAAGAAACAATTGTAACTAAAGTCAAATATGTTTTGACATCCAAGTTTTAAAAGATAAATAAATATGCTTTAAACCCTAAAGTTTGTTAGTTCTATTAATTAAATGGGGTGCTTCCCAAGTTCCTTATTTTTATTTTAT
>Ga0116228_10006789_pt1 | contig 10227 bp, 9 predicted proteins | sample S1TSphfallax_2_FD_89694 | JGI IMG/M metagenome (GOLD analysis project Ga0116228, IMG submission 89694) | Host-associated microbial communities from peat moss isolated from Minnesota, USA - S1T2_Fc - Sphagnum fallax MG | ecosystem: Host-associated > Plants > Peat moss > Unclassified | place: USA... | reverse complement strand
TTTGCGGCGGCCGTGAGTTTCATTGAGCATGAAGTGATTGTGGGGGAACTCCTCAGGCGCTGGGTTGTGGGGTACCGCAAGGTGGCGCCGCTGGGGCCTTCAGAGCTTGCGGAGATTCCGAGCTTTGTGGTGCTGCGGCGAATTCTGTTGACGGCTTGGCTGGCGTCGCATTCGGAGGTGCCGTTTGCGCGACAGATGGGGGCGGCATATACGGAGGGAACTGTTCTGTTGGCGCAGGAGTATTTGGGCGGGAGATTTTTGGGGTGATCTGGGGTGGTTTTCGGGGGTGATTTCTGGGTTGATTTTCGGGGCTGAAGGGGACGTCTGGGTTTCGCGGACGGAGGAGTGATGGAAATGTTTGGGTCGCTCGAGGGGCGGAGTGTGATCGTGACCGGCGGCAGCAAGGGGATCGGCCGGGGAATTGCGCTGCGGTTCGGTTTGGCGGGCTGCAAGGTGCTGGTGGTGGCGCGGGACTTGGGCGCGGCCGAGGCGGTGGCGGGGGAGATCGGCGCGGCGGGCGGCACGGCGTTGGGGTTTGCCGCCGATGTGACGCGTCAGGCGGATATGCAGGCGATGGCGGAGGCGGCGATCCGGGCGTTCGGCGGGATCGATATTCTGTGTGCGAACGCAGGAATTTTTCCGGCGGCGAAGCTTGGGGTGATGACCGAGGCGGAGTTCGACGCGGTGATCGGGACGAACCTCAAAGGCAATTTTTTGGCGGTGTCGGCGTGCTTGCCGGCGATGCAGGCAAAGAGGAAAGGCCGGATCATCTTGACATCGTCGATCACTGGGCCGGTCACAGGGTATCCGGGATGGTCGCACTATGGGGCGAGCAAGGCGGGGCAGTTGGGTTTTATGCGGACTGCGGCGATTGAGGTGGCGCGATTTGGCATCACGGTCAATGCCGTGCTGCCGGGGAATATCGAGACCGAGGGCCTCTCCGTGATGGGCGCGGACTATGTGCAGCAAATGGAAGCGGCGGTGCCGATGCGGCGCTTGGGCAGCGTGGCGGACATCGCGAATGCGGCGCTGTTTTTCGCGAGCGATGAGGCGGCGTACATCACCGGGCAGAGCTTGGTGGTCGACGGGGGGCAGATTCTGCCGGAGGCGCTGTCGGCGATGCAGGATTCGTGACGGCGGGCCGCTCGTTCGCTCCGTTGTGGCTGATGGGGCTGACCAATGCGGTATTCGGCATGTATGGCGGCATCGTCTTGATAGCGCTGCCGCAGCTGTTGAGTTTGCGGCATGTGCCCGAGAGCACGATCGCGACGATGACGGCGGTGATGGCCTCGCCCGGTTTCTGGACGTTTTTGGTGAGCCCGGTTTTGGATGTTCGGTTCAGCCGTCGCGGGTATGCGGTTGCGACGGCGATGGCGGCTGCTGTGCTCATGATCGGGGCACTCGTGAACCTCGATCATCTCGCGTGGGTCGAGGGGTTGCTGGTCGCCGGGTATTTCTGCGCGACTCTTTATCAGAGCGCGCTCGGCGGGTGGCTTTCCAGCATCACGAAGGCTGAGCAGGCGAGCTCGCTCAGTGTGTGGATGACGATCGGCAACATCGCCGGCGGCGGACTCATGGCGGTGACCGCGAGCGAAGTAATGCGACTCCTGCCGTTGGCCGTCGCCGCTGGCGTGCTGGGCGTGATGGTGGTGCTGCCGACCGCGGTCTTTGTGTGGATGCGGGCACCTGGGCCGGACCGGCGGCTCGCGAAGGAGAGCTTCTCGCAGTTTTTCGGCGAAGTGATGAGCCTGCTGAAGCGGCGCGAAGTGCTGATCGCGATCCTGATCTTCGTCGCGCCGGCGGCGACCTTTTCGTTGACGAATTTTCTGTCGGGGCTGGGGGAGGATTTTCATGCGTCGCCGCACTTCGTCGCGGTCGTGGCGGGGCTTGGCGTCATGCTGGGCGGGATCGTCGGGTGCTGCTTGTTCCCGGTGATCGAGCGGCTGTTGCCCTTGCGATTGCTCTACCTGGGCATCGGTGTCGTGGGGTCGGTGTTTACGCTGTCGCTCATCTGGCTGCCGCACACGGCCGCGACCTTCGCGGTGGCGCTCATTGGTGAGAACGTGTTTCAGTCGCTCGCGATCACGGCCTCGGTGGCGATCGCCTTCGACACGATCGGGCGCAGCAACCCGCTTGCGGCGACTACTTATTGTCTGGTGACGTCGGCGTTCAATATTCCGATCACCTACATGCTGTTCGTGGACGGGGCGGGATATGCGCACTCCGGCGTCGCAGGCAGCTATGCGGCCGATGCGTCATTGAGTTTGCTCGCGAGCGTCGTGTTGGGAACGGGGCTGGTGTGGTATGGGCGGCGGAGCCGTCATGGCACGACGTGCGAAGCGCCGACGTCCTTCCATTCGTAGCGAGGGACTTGCACCCACTGGCCGCCTTTGAGTTCCGGCACTTTGTGCACCTTGGTCTGATCCACGGTCATCTTGCCGTCCTTGTCGGTGACCCAGAAATCGATATCGTAGATTTGATCCTGGGTGCCGACGACGCGAAAATCGGTGCAGGCGAAGTAGTGGCCGTCGTTGTCGAGTTGCCGCACCGGCTGATGCGTGTCGACGAAGGCGAGCTCCAGTTCCTTGCCGGTCTTATCGTCTTTGAGCTTGTAGATCCCGCCATCTTTCAGAGTTTCCTTGACCGCGCTTTGTTCGACCGCGGACATCACTTCCCAGCCGCGCTTGGTGGCGAGGTGGCCGGGATGTTCGGAGGCGGGGATCCACCACCAGGGGATGGGCTGGCGTGCCATCGTGGTCCAATTACCGTCCACTTTGAGCGGTTCCTTGTAAATGCGGGTCTCCTGCACTTGCAGTTTGCCGTCCTCGGGTATGACCCAGAAATCAACCAGGTACTTCTTCTGTACGTCCTGCGAGTCGTGGAACTTCACGTCCGGGAAGAAGCCGTAGCCGTCGATGGTGCGGGTGAAATCCACGTCGTCGTAACTCAATTTAAGGTGTGCGCCGGTGAGCGGATCCTCGAAGGGGAAAATCCCGTCGTTGGCCTTCGTTTGCGTGGTGATCATGTCCTTGACCACGGCTTCCGCATCGCTGCCGGTGAAATCCTGCATCGCCTTTTCGGTGGATTCCACGCTGCTCGCGGCCATGAAGGCACGCGCCCGCTGCAGATTCTCGACCGGACTCTGCAGGAAGGACGTCTTGGCGGCGTCGCCGCTGAAGCAATAAGTCTTGCCGTCTTTGTCCGTCCACGTGCTCGTACAGGGAGTCATCACGTGGCGGCCCTCGGCGAGCGCTTGGGCGCACTGGCCGCCGAATTGTGCTTGCGACGGGGTGATGAGGGGATCGGCAGCGCGCGCGTTGGTGGGCAATGCGGTCGACGATGCGAGCGCTGTAGCGGCGGTGATTGCCGCGCAGAGGATGGCGTGCCGGGTTCTGCGCTGCAGCGAGGATGCGAGACTGGGTGAATTGTCGAGCCTGGGTGAGCTGTCGAGTCTGGGTGAATGATAGAGCGCCATGAAATGCTCCCCCGAACATGTGCGACGTTTCGATCGGTGTCGAAATCTGTGATTGTGAAGTCTGGCACACATGCGGCGCGAATGACAAAGGCACGGTAGAACGCGCCGCATGGGCCTTGAGCTCCTCGAGGCTCAGCAAGCGCGCGGCCGGATGCCTTAGCGTCCTCCGCTCGAGGGCGCGATTGGAATTTTGGGATGGGAGTGGCGCGGGGGGTTGGTGCCTTAGAATTTGTAGTTGATCTGGGTGCCGAAGGTGCGCGGCTGGTTGGTGGTATAGCGCACCAGGCCGGGGATGTTGAATTGGAAACTCGTGTTGTTGCCGGTCAGCTCCGCGACTTTGTTGGTGAGGTTATCCACGAATAGAGTGGCCGACCATTTGTCGGTGGACAACCCCAAGCGTGCGCTCGCGATGCTGTACGACGGGAGCTGGAATCCGAAAAAGTAGGCTTCGTCGAATTGTGGGCCGACATAGCTGTCGGCGACGCGGGCCGTCAGGTCATAGTCGTTGAACACCTTGGTCTTGTAGATCAGCGACAGGTTCGCGGTTTGTTTCGGCACGTTCATGATGGGAGCGGTGCAACCGCTCGCGGTCACGCAGTAGTGCGTGCCATTGGAATTGAGCGCGGAGGTGAGAAGGAAAGTGGACAGGTACGTGGCGTTGGGTTGCGTCAGACGCGCATCCGTGTAGGTGCCGCTCGCGGACACGAACCACTCGGCCGATAGTTTGGCGTCGATCTCGACTTCCGGTCCGAAAGAGCGGCCGTTACCGGCGTTCGACTCGTACTCGTAGCCGCAGAGCTGCAGCACCGTCTGTTGAATGTCGGTCCACCTTATATAGTAGAAGTCGCTGTTGACGGTCAGCCAGTTGTCGAGGAACTTGGCCTTTTCGCCGATTTCATAGTTCCAGACGCTGTCGGGGCCGAATGAGGTCTGGGCGCCCGGCGCGCAGTGCGGCGGGACGCTCGGGGGCGGCACGATCTGATTGGCGCCGCCGGGGCGGAAGCCCTTCGAGGCTGAAATATAGGTGGTGAGGTCGGCCGTGGGGCTGTACGACAAGTTGAATCTTGGGTTGTAGCCGCTTTCGCTGGCGGTGGTTCTCGTCGCCGCCACGGGCACGGGGGTTGAGGCGTCGTAGCCCCACTCCTGTTCGTATTGCGAGCTTTGATAGCGGTACCAGCGCACGCCGGTCGAGAATTTCAAAGTGTCGGTGATCTTGAAGGAGCCATCGGCGAACAATGCGTACTGGTCGATGCGATACGGGTTGTTCGACTCGTAGATGATGCCGGTGGGGTTGCCCGGTTCAGCAAAATAATCATTGGCGCCGTATTCGTTCCAGAGCGAATGCAGGTCGCTGTAGTAGGCGCCGGCGGTCCAGTGCAGCCGATCTTCGCCCCGGGAACTCAAGCGAAGCTCCTGACTGAATTGTTGGCTGGGGTCGACTTCGGAATAGGCGAGATTCACATACGGGTAGACGCCGTTCGAGAGAGAGGCCGACTCCGAGGCGTCCTGGGTCTGATGCTGCAGCCGCTGCCAATACGCCGTTGAACTGGTCAAGTCGGCAAAGCCGCCGAGATTGGCGGTCGCGGTGAGGCTGTAGATGTGGACGGTGTCGGCCACGGGCTCGGGGATATTGAAGGCCTCGTAATGCGCACCGTAGGACGCGCCGGGCGGCGAATCGAAATCGTCGTAGCCGCCGAGCACCAAGCGCTGGTAGAAGGCCATCGCGACCACGGAGAAATCCGCGCTCGGCTGAAACAAGACGGTCGCGCGCCCGCCGTAGAGACTTTCGGTATTGACGTTGGTGGTGACGCTGGTGACCGGAGCGGCGAGTACATTGGCACGGTAGGGCGGCAATCCGGGGGGGCCGGGATTATCCGCCGGGAAGGGACTCACCACCACGCGATCGAGCCAGCCGCTGCGATAGGTGTCGGTGGCGACCACGCGCAGCGCGAGGATGTCGCCCAAGGGAAGATTCAGCATGACGCTGCCGCCGCCATTGCCGCTGCCGCCCTCGGTGTCCGACAGGCTGCCCTGGAAAGATCCCTCGAAGGTATCGAGCTTGGGTTGATTGGTGACGAGCTTAACCGTGCCGCCCATGGAGCCTGAGCCGTACAGCGTACCTTGCGGCCCGCGCAGCACTTCGACGCGATTGAGATCGTACAGATCGGGATCGATCACGATCTTGCCGGACTGCGACAGCGCCGGCGGCGATAAGGGGACTTCGTCCAGGTAGAAGCCTACGGTCGGCGCCGCGCCGCCATTGGAGGCGAGGCCGCGTGCCTCGATTTCGGTGAACCCGGGACCGGCGGAGCGCATGGACAGGCCGGGGATATCACGGATGACATCTTCCATCGAGGCGATGCCGGCCGCGGTGAGCTGGTCTCCGGTCAAGGCGGACATACTGATGGGGGTATTTTGAATGGTGGAATTGTATTTCTCGGCGGTGACCGTGATCTCGGTCAAGCCGCTGGTATCGGTTTCGGCGCTCGCGGTATCGGCCGCGTCGGCGGCGGAAGCGGGGGGTGCCAACGAGGTCACTACTACGAGTGTGCCCAGTGCAATGGAAAACAGTGCGACCAGACCACGTTTGGATCGAGCAACGCGGTCCGGCGGGGCGAGTTTGTTGACGATCGTTTGAACCGCCGAAGCGGCAATTGAGCTGGTGTCGAATGTTGGCATTGGCGTCGTCCCTTCGATTGTTTGCGTTGTGACCACGGCAGTGCAAGGAACGTACCACTGTATGATCGTTCAATACGGCGCTCGGCCCGACGGAGAGGACTGAATTTGCCGCGCGATACGCGTACGCTTGCCCGAAAACTGCGCATGCAGCGGCGGGGCGTGCACTAGAATTATGCGCGGGCGAAAATCGCCAAAATTTGAGATTGAGCGGGTGCGCTCTAGGTGAGCATTGAAGGCGATGCGGATAGAACACGTGGCAATGTGGACCAGGAATCTAGCGCGCTGCACAGATTTCTACGTCACTTACTTCGGCGCGAGCGCGGGCCCGATATATATCAATCCCGCGAAAGGCTTCGAATCGTGCTTTTTGAGCTTTGCCGATGGGGCGCGGCTCGAAGTAATGTCGACGACTTCGCTATCGTTGGCAGAATCTGCGCCGGGGGCTCAACGCCTCGGACTCACGCACCTCGCCATCTCGGTCGGTTCGGAGCCTCGGGTCGACGAGCTCACGCAGCGCCTGCGTGACGATGGAATAGCGGTCGTCGAGGGGCCGCGCCGGACCGGTGATGGTTACTACGAGAGCGTGGTCATCGATCCGGATGGCAACCGGATAGAGATTTGTTCGTAAACGGCAGATGCTTTGCCGGCTGCGACACGGCGTCACCTTCCGCGATGCCATTCTTCGCCTCATTCCTTGTGTCCGCCCGTTGACAGAACTCCGGCCTCATCCGGCGCAGCATCTCCCTCGAAGACCCAACCAACCCGATTCGAGGAGAAGACCATGAACACCAACACCATCCGCACCACCATCGCCGCTGCCGCCATGATCGCTGCTTTGACCACAGGCGTCCGAGCCGCCGACGTCCCCCAGGTGCAAGTCAAATACGCGGACCTCAACGTCAACACCCCGGCCGGCGCCGCCGCGCTCTACCAGCGCATCCGCTTCGCCGCCGACCAGGTGTGCGCGCTGCCCAATGCCCGGAACCTCGCGGTCCTCGCGAAGGTCCAGGCGTGCACCGACCAGGCGGTCGCCAATGCAGTCGCCGCGGTCAAGATGGACCAGGCCACCCGCTTCGCTGCGGTTCGATAGGTGCGCTCAGGATGCCGCATGGACAGCCATGCGGCATCCAAATCGCCGGGCTCTTACGGCCACCGGCTAATGTTTCGGCACCACCAGCGCAAGATTTGCCTCCGGCACCCAGCCGGCGCGGCCCGACCGGGTTTGGACCAGCACGAAGCCATCGTGGACTGCGTTCACCCTGACGGTCTCCGCCTCCGGTAGAACGAACGAGGGTTCCTCATCGAGTACCGGGGCAACCTGAACCGGGGCCGAATGGGCGACCACGACGGCTTCGTGCAGGGTCGGCCACAGGGCAATGGCATTGCACAGGGTCGCGACCACAGCCAAGATTCCGGCGACCGCGGAGGCGGCGAGTTTATGTCGGTGGCCGGGGTAGAGTTGCCGCGCCAGCAGGCTGGCGCCCGCGATGAGAAATCCTAGAAGACCAATCCAGGCGAGGATGCGAGGAGCAGCGAACGTCGCGAAGCGATCGAAGCGGCCGCGGGATTCTGGCGCGAGCCCGGCCGCCTCGCGTACCTGGCGCAGGTTGGCCTCGAGATCGGGATCGTTCGGGTCGAGCAGGCGGGCGCGCTCATAGTTGAGCACGGCTGCGCCCGGTTTGCCGGCACGGGCATCGGCGTTTCCCAAATTGTAGAGGGCAGCGGCGGAATAGCTCGGCGGTTGCTGTCGTTGCTGTGGTTGCGGCGGTTGCGTGGGTTGCGTGGGTGGCGCCGGTGTGGCCGGTTGTGCCGCCGCAAAGGTGCCGGCACCGAGGGCCAAGGCGAGAGCGAGGGTGAGCGCGAGGGTCGGCGCACGGCAGGTCATGAGGCGATCTCGCGCGTCAGCCGGCGGCGCACGATCTGTGTCCAGCGCTCAAAATCGGGCGGCTGCAGAGAGCGGCCGGCGTAGTTGGCCTCATCGGCGAGGGCGAAAAGTTGGCGCAGGTCATCGCTATCGTCGCCGAGCCCCGGGTGCACATCGGCGGCGGTGATCTCTTCGGGAGCGATTTGCAGGCGGGCGCCCAGAACGTGTTGGATGGCGGAGCGCGCGGTGTTGAAAAACTGCAGCGTGTCGCCGGCGGCGGAAGCCCCCGCCATCTGTGCGAGGAAGGTTTCTGTCATCTGCGCGGCGGCGCGGGTGCGCGCGTCGGTCGTGCCGCGCTCACGACGCCGGAGGGCCACCCAGCCGCCGGCGAACAGCAGCGCCAGCGCCGATGATAGACCGACGAAGCGCGGCTGCAGGTAGAGGGGCACCAATGTGTCGACGGCGGCGTCGGTCGCGGCGTGATCGGGCCGCAATCCGCCGTGCGTGGCATCGACGGGCGTGCCGGAGGAACCCGCGGCGGGCGGCGGTGCGACCGCGGCGCTATCCGCGGCGGACGGGGACACCGCGACGGTGAGGGGCGCAGTGCGGGCGGTTTCGTAACGGCGGGTGCCGGGGTCAAAGTAGCTGAACGGGATTGCCGGAATGGTTTGGGCGCCGGGGTGCGTCGCGATGAGCGGTTGCTCGAAGATTTTCTCACCCCGGTATTGCGTGGGATCGGTTGTGTTGAACGACGACTTTGGTTCGTAGGTTTTCCAATCGCCGTCGCTGCCGAGCATGGTGGTTGCGACGCGATCAAAATTTCCGGTCCCGTTCACGTGCATTCGAAGCGTCAGCGGATCGCCTGCGGCGGTGGTCGCGGACGATACGTCGGTGCTGACTTTGAAGCTGCCGACGGCACCGCCGAAGTCGGCCGGCCGGCCGTCCACGGGCAACGCGAGAACTGTAAATGCGGCCTCTGGACTCGTCACCTTGAGTTCCTTTTGAACGGTCGCACCAAAGACATTCTGCATGAACGGGTCGCCCAACAGGTCATCGAGCATGGACTCGCGCTGCGGGCGGGTGCGAATCCGCACCGTCACGGGCGCCTCGAAGGTCAACGAATACGCGCCCGGCTTGATCGCCGACAGGAGGCTGCGCCAGGTGATGACGGTAAAGGGTTTGCCGTCGATGGCCTTTTCGACCCGCTCGGGTTGACGCGAGAGATTGTTGAGGGTGAAGTCGCCGCTGTTGAGCTTCGGCAGGCCGTTTACGGAGACGGCAAATCCGTCGCGCATGCCGACCTGTATTTCCACCGGAATACTTTCGCCGACGTAGATTTCATGTTTGGGCGTGCTCAGGCGCACGAAGGCTGAACCGTCGGGCGTCAGGCGAATGCCGTTGGCATCGGTCTTACCGGGAATCAGGCCCGTCCTGCCGGGCAACTCGTCGTCGGGCGACACGCCCGTGCGGCCGTTACCGGGAGTGACTCGAAGCACCAGGGGCGGCGACTTCGGCGTGATACCGGGAATGGTGAACACGCCGGCAACGTCCGGAGTGACGCGCACGATGGTCGCGGTCGTGGCGATCGCCGCCCCGTTGATCATCTGGAACCGGCGCGATTCACCGACGACGCGGAATTCCAGCCCGGCGACCACGGGTAGAGGCACCTTCAGCGTCCCGTTGCCGGATGAGAGGATGGTCAGCCGCGCCGATTCTCCGAGCGCTATTTGTTGCGGCTCGAGGGTGGCGTCGATCGCAGCGGAAGCGGCGCCGGCAGTGGCCCCGGCACCGGCATTGGCACCACTGACGGGATTGAGACCGGCCACGGCAAATTGCGGTGAGGCCGCAATCAGCACGACACTAACGATCGTCATTGCCGCCCTCACCGCGTGGTCGAATCGAAACCACTCTCTCATTACCAATCCCGATACGGCTTGTCGGGGGGTGACTCGGTGTCTTTGCGGGCGTACGGCAGTGCGTGCGCGTGCCGCTCTTCGCCTTTCTCCGAATCCAGCAATTCGCGCGCCTCTTCGCGGCTCATCTGGCCGGGCTGGCGCTCGGTGTCCGAGGGATCCGCGCCGCCGCCTTGATGATCCGGCGGCGGGGGTTCGGTGCCGGGCGCGGGTTTGGGTTGGCCGGCGCCTGGCGGCGGTGACTGCCCCGGTGGTTGCCCAGGCGGTTGCCCAGGCGGTTGATTGGGAGGCGGCTG
>Ga0116228_10006788_pt1 | contig 10229 bp, 11 predicted proteins | sample S1TSphfallax_2_FD_89694 | JGI IMG/M metagenome (GOLD analysis project Ga0116228, IMG submission 89694) | Host-associated microbial communities from peat moss isolated from Minnesota, USA - S1T2_Fc - Sphagnum fallax MG | ecosystem: Host-associated > Plants > Peat moss > Unclassified | place... | reverse complement strand
TGTTGTAAGATACATGAGGTCCATCTCATGATACTTAACACTAATTTAACTTCACTCTAAACTTAATTACATTTAAGAAATTAGATTACCTGATTTACCACATACATAACAATTTATATTCCTTAACATTAGATTCAAATCAAATGCTTAACAAATGGAGTAGATCTTTGAAATAAGTCGAAATATGGGATCGTTACAAAAGAATGTCAGGGATTGTGGTGTAAATTTCTCAAAAATCATTTCTAACACACACATCTCGGCTACTTTGTACTTTTGATCTGTTTTGAAATTTCTTAAATCTTTCATCACTAGCAGGAAATTTTACGAATCTTGGATTGATCTAAGAAAGGGCGAAAAATTCTCCCCAACTTGTGCAGATTTTGCTTGTTGCAGCAGAAGTATGTGGCAAAACTCACTCGCTGTCGTCAAGTCAAGGCGCTGAGTGAAGGCGCTGAAGAGATTGAAGAAGGAATCGCAGTGGAGTTGCAGTGAAGTTTTATCCCATAGTCTTTGCCACAAAAGTCTGCATTTGATGCTATTTAACCTGTTGTTGCTTCATGGTTCTCCATCAAGCCGTGTGCTCAACGCAAAGCGAACTATTCTTTCGCCTTTTACTAAAGAATACCGTGCGTGGGGTACAAATAGCGGCATATCCCAATTTTTAGGCTGCCTCTTACGAGGCCCACAAATAATCCAAAACAGGAATTTGTATTTATGGCGATTTGGAATTCAGTTTTTCATGTTAGCAGAAGTCTTGCTACTTGTTTTGTTTTTTTTGGGGAATTCTACATGTTGTTGCAATAACGGACTTATTTAATGGAAAATATCTGCCCAATTCTTCTTTATTTAAAGGGAAAGCTTTCTGAATTTCGCCATATTTAGACTATAGTTTCCAGTTGGTCGCCAAACTTAGGCAGGAATCCTAAATTTTGTTCTTACTCTCCTCTCTGACATGTCGAGTGGAAAGCGTTTTACTATTTCATTTTTTTATTTTCTACAACATGGTAGTATCAAAGCATGGTTGCCCAATCTTTCCATGAAAGAACATAAATGTTCTAAGTTGTTTTGGCACTTTTTTTTCCTTTTGAAAAATGAACAGCAACTTCTTCTACATGAGAAAGAGATTTGGAGATGAATTAGGAAAAAATTCAAAGCTTGGAGAAGGCATTTTAGCATGCAGCACTTTTGAATAACACTCACCTTAGAGAAAAGGATAAGTAGGCTCATGAGTTGATGTTTATGGAAGTTGTTGATTCCTAATATAATCATACATTGCATGTAAAGATTGTTAAGGAGCTTGAGAAAACTTTGATGCAAGATACAAAGGAGCCAACTACAACAAATTACAATATCATATGAAGACAAACATGAATGAAGACACAAAATATGGAAAGAAATACCCAAGTGGGATTACATTTATAGACATGAAAAAAATCGGATTGAGGAATAAGATGATGATGAAGCATTGGGGAACATGGCCCAAGCTTTAAAGATTTTCAAGGTAACCAAATGAAGCAATTGCCACTACTACTATTCAATAATCCTAGAGGTGCATCAATAACCCTAAAAGGTAGTATATAACATTTAATTGTTATCTTATCTTGTGAATCCATAAAGTTTTAGTTAAAAACAATTGCTTGGACAAAACACATTATTTGAACTTGTGAAAGTGGAAGTGAAGGCTAAAAGGATTCTCAATAGATGGAACAAGAATCAATCATGATTGGAGACTTCTTAGAAGTGGCAAAATTGATGTGTTTGAACATTTCATGAAAGTTTTCAATTGTGAAGATCACAATGGAAGAATGATACAACCCATCTTAGTCAATTGATATTGGTAGTAATTATCCAATATGGAACATATTGATAATTCATTCCCTATCCAAATCATGTTATGAACACATAATGGCTCTTTGGGATGACATCCAAGAGATTCATGCCCATCCTTATCATGGTATGAACACCTAAAGATCTGTGGGATGACATCCACAAGATTGATTCCACATACAAATTGTGTTATGGGATAAAATTGAAGAGATTCATGCCTCCCTTTGGCAATAGAAATACTTTCTTGTATACACAAACAAGCTGATGAATTTTCTGTCTATGCTAACAAAGTTCAGGGTACAAAAGCTCTGACATCTCCCCCCATTTCTATGTTACCACTTTCCTTAAAAGTAACAAATCTCAAACACTTCAAAAAGATGAAAACATCCTTCATTCCACATTGAACAATAGTGTTGGGGTTGGGCACCTCGCCTTCACCCATTGCAAATCCACCTCCCATGTTAGAACATTCATACTTTAAGATCCCACATGTGAATAGTATATACACTTAACCCCTGCACCTGAAAGAATACCTCAGACATCTGGAACATGCACACATGATGTGAAGCAGATGCTTGGCTTATCAAAGGTGTGTTTGCAATTATCATAGGTGTCCTAGAGCTTAACTTCTTCATTGCCAGTCATGGTATCGAGTGCTCTTGGGACTCCAAGAAACAAAAGATACTTTGCTTCAGGTGCCCAGTCAAAGTATGCTTTCAACATGACCATCTCATCATTGACCACCTACATTGCAACTCAATATGAGATGGGATAATGTGGCTCACAACTAATGACGTGTAGTCCCTTGTAAGAAGCACAATAGTAGCTCTGCACGCCAGAACAAGGGACACAGTATCTCAAACAACATTGCTATTGCCATAGTGGTGACAAAAGCTCATAACTCAGACCAGGCATCAAAAGAAGGCAGCAGATAGTCTACTGACCTCCCAAAATGATGGCTGTACAGTCTTGAGATGTAGATGCCAGCTAGCAACTATCATGTGAAAACTACAAGAACCACACTTCATCCTCATTTGCAAAATAGCACTGGCACAATCATCCCAGATTCAATGCCAAACCAGCAATGCTGGACCTTAATTTGCTCACTGCACAGCCACTTCAAAATCACATCCTTGTCATTCATTGCTTCACCACAGAAGGCACTTGGCCCATCAAGGTATAGTGAACTAAAAACAAACATAACACACGGCATGGGACTTTTCTATCATCTATGAACCATCCAAAAATTGCCAGCATGAAGGATATAGAAGCTGTAAGGCTGGGTAAGAGTGTGTCAAAGGTTTACAGGATCTTGCAGTAATCATGTTACAGATTGTCCATTCCATGACCAAGTGTATGCAGAGACAAGAGAGAAAACAAGCCTTCAGTACTGGGTGTAACACAACCAAGTGAAAGGACTGATCCATATCATCAAGCACTGGTCCATATTCCACACACCAAAGCCAAAATTTAGAAAGTTCAAGAGAAACATAAACCAACAGAAGAAAACAAGTAAAACATGGGGTAACTGAAAAGAGAGCTTCACAATCACACCATGCTCTTAATTCCAACCACGTGTTGAGTTGCCTGACCACTATCCAGACCCTCACTCAGAACAGTAGGAACTGGATATGTGGTCTGGGCAACCATTTCCATACACACTCCAACCAATTCGCCCAACAAATTGCAGAAACCCACAACTGATACTGTTGTCACACCACTGATATTTGCAGCTCTATTCCACTTGTCTCTTACAACCCAAAATGTGGGCAACCATTTCCATACACATTCCAACTGATTCACCCAACAGATTGCAGAAACCCACAACTGATACTGTTGTCACACTACCGATATTGCAGCTCTATTCCACTTGTCTCTTACAACCCAAAATGCAGCACTGTGGCCAAACATACTGGGTCTTGGAGTGCATGGACATTATGCTGAGCCAACTTTCACTTTGTACTCCAGTGCATACAATCCACTGTGGTGTTACAAGGTAAAAGCCTTAAGGAGATACTAAGCTTCTAAGTGCCACAATCAAGCAGAATTAACATCCAAACTCTCTAGAGTGAGCAGACTTAAAATGTATGAGGTGAGGCTCATTGGCACCCTTACACAATGGAGAATGTTCTTGGTAACTCTTGTCTATATATACAAAAATGTAACAGAAAGCCTTGCACTCAACCCAGTTCAGCTGAACTTTCCCATGATAGAGTCTTTATGTATTCACTTCATATGAAGCTGGGCCTATGCCATCTTGACATTTGCTATCAAAGATACACATAAGCATCAATGGGGTAAATCTGGCTCTTACCCTGAATACGTTGTGCTATACTATCCAGTTACCTACTCTGAGATAAACTATGCTGAGGATGACGTAGATAGACTTCCTTGGCATCTGGCAATGTTCCACCCAGCGAGTTCCCCAGCCCTTGAATTTCACTGAAAAGTCCACAGAGAACGGCATTGGGCTTAAACTTGCATCAGCAGAGTGCTCAATGCACATCACTTTCTTCTAGTATTCCACACCTACAGTTAGCAACTAAAGGACTCCCTGTGAAGCAAATACATATGCACAGGAACCTATAACCACAATAGTGTTAAGTAAAGTGCTTATTCTCAGCACCTTCTTCTTTCAGCAAGAGTATCTTTACATCTGTCTGCAGGCAGGACTTATGTCCTTGACTGCTCAAGATTTGGACAACAATGTGATTGAAAGCAATTTCTGCTTCTAGGTCTCATGACATAAGCTAGACCAATCACACAGAAAAAACACCAGTAATTCATGGTTAACTCCACTGGCTACTGGTTACAAAAAGGGGTTATTGTGACAAGCCCCTCATAAATTCTTCACTGTGACCTCTCATTGTCTACACTCTTTGCTGGAGTACCCAGCAATACAGTCAATACTGAGCGTATTGCAGACCCCAAACATGCCTTCCACTGCAATACACGTAGTGTCAAAGTCTGCCAGCCAGTTATCTGTAAACAAGGAGGAGAACACTGTAAATCCTTGTTGTTGAGAATTACATTTCTGGTAACAAGGGCAGACCTATGTCTTGGGGAACACAGCCATGATCAAATATTGAGCAATAGCAGCAGATCTAATCCTCTACATACCAATCTGAGATATTGGGTTTTCAGGTCACAAAACAGCATAACAAATGACTGCTTCATAGGACAGAAAGGACACATGAGCACACATGACCCCCACAATTTCCACTGCTAAACCTTGTCACATTGTAGGCCTTCTCAGGACAACACAGACAGGATGTCACACTGCAGCTGGGAACAATCAAGAGAAGACTAAAATAGGCCCAGCCACACTCACCACAATCTGAAAAGGGAGCTGGTTCATATAGCAATGTGACACATGGGGAAAACTAGAAAAACAACACAGATAATAGAACTATATAGGAGAGTGCGGGACAGATATATGTATAATAGAACTAGATAGGAGAGAGAGGGAGAAAGATGTCATCAGACTGAAATTTGGTATCTTGTGGCTGTGAGCCCTCACAACAACTCACAGAACAATGGAACAAACAGACAGAAACAGTGACTACAAGCTCCTTTCATACTCACAAGCAGCAGGAAGACTAAACTTCCAACCTTCACTATCACCCTCCAAAAGGAATCCCAGTAGTCTCTCAAAAACTCCAATGTAGCTGTACAAAGGTGATGGATTCAAGTGTCTACCTGTAGACTCTGTGTAGGAATCTGATCACGACTGCACTGGTGGTCAGCGTAAAGAGAAAGAGCATGATCCAGTGAGTTGTGGAATACACATGCATCTCGCTGCAGATCCAGTGCCTGTTCCACAAGATGCTCCAGACGTTTCTCGGGAAGCATTACAGAAGGGGGAAGCAACTGCTGTAACTCTTCAAGCAAATAAATTCGAGAATCCTCTCCAGCACCCCTCCATTCAGCTTTATCTAGCAGGATGTCCCGGGATGGACACACGATGAAGCTTGCCAGCTGGTGTACTCTTTGTGTATTGATGTCTAATGGTGATATCTCAGTGCGGAGTGTTTTAAGTGCAGCAGTAGTTTCACCACAATCCAAAAACTCCAGAAACTTTTGCTGTAATATGAGAAAGGATGCAGACTTGAGGGTCTCCTCATCAATTGGTCCAATCATGTGCAATGTAGCTAAACTTTTATCCCATTGACCTGCTAGAATATCCTGCTGAAATTCTGTTACAACTGGTGATTGCAACACAATCCCAGATTCCTGTTCAAGCACTGCACCTGCTTGCTGATAGCCCAGTGAGAAGAGTGCCTGAGTGATGATTCTGACAAATTCAACCTTTCGGATTTGACCTCGAGAGCCCAATGTTTCAACTTCATTAGCAGGTAAAGCTCTGGCCATCGGGGCACCAGAGCCTGCACCTACTGCTCCAGTAGGAAACCCCTCCAACAGGTTTGTTGGAGAAAGTTTACTCAGCTTCAATCGCTTCGAGGGAGGAAGCCCACAATCACTGCTGTCTCTTCCCATGTAAGGGCTCGAATCCAATGGCTAGCCCATATATCTATGTCATTTGCAGACAAAGCACAACAAATGCATCATCAGTTTTGCTTCAGAACTCCTAGGAAATATGTTAGCCCAGCAACAGTGTTGGAAAACCCTAAATCCTCACAATCAAATTGCAACAGCCACAAGAACGCCACCTAACACAACTATAATCAAAAAACTTGCCAAGAGAGTACCACAACTGTACATCATCAATTACAGAGCAAATTCTTGAGCAGATAGGAAATATGGGAACCCAATAAATTGACAGAAGTAGATGGCATTGTGAGAAACAGAGGAGAAAACTCAAACCCTAGTATGAAAATCCCACCTTTTCTGAAGTTAGCTCCTCACAGAAGAGTAAAATCAATCCAGGACAAATTAAGCCCCACAAACAATCACAAACTTCACACTGTGAAGCCAAGTGACAGCAACAAAACACAGAAGCCAGGGAACAGTAGTTTCACCTGATCAGGACAGCAACCTCTTCAAAGCTCCAAGCCCTCAGACAAACCTCCCTAAAAAGAGAGAGCAGGAAAGAGACAGAGAAGAAGAAGAAGAAGAAACAACCACTGCAGTCAGAGATCTAATTCCCACACATCAGCAGCTCAAACAGACAGACCTTTCAGACAGACCTCAAAAGGAATGTACAAAAGCCGTTTGCTCAAGAAACAAGCCGCACACTAGCCACATGAGAAGGGGAAAGAGACAGACTAGTCAAGCAATGTACTCCCAAATATAGAATTGTCAAGGATCCCAATTTCTGATGCACATTCCAACAAATAATGCCAATCAAAACAGCAAAAACAAAACAATAACAAGTGGCATTGAAGAGCAACACCACCACCAGGAAGATGAGCATTCACAGTCTACAATTTGGGAAAATCAGGGCAATAGACACCATGTACAAATCATTTTCTGCAACCACAGAACAACCTCTACTGCAGCTATTGTTTGCTGCTTTTTATATTCTCCCCGAATTTGCAAGATGTAAAGCAACAACACTTATACCATCATCACATCTATATTACAATCACAAACCTGGGCATCGATGACAATACTGCAGAGATGGTAGGGTTGGGGCTCGCATATACACAGAACCAAAATACTAGAAAAAAATGCTCCTATCTTCTTTCCACTTGAAGAAAAGAATACAAGAAACCTGCACACACATACATACACATACAAAAGACCTCGAACCGAGAAACACTTCTGAGGATGGATATGGGGGGGATTCTTGGAATTCTTGACCTAGAAACAAAATTGCCGGAAAATTTCCACAGAGTAGGGGGTTAAAAAAAAATCCTCTGTCGCACAGTAGCAGATGCTACATCAACTCCGAATCCCTTACTCAACAAAACAAAATTGAACAACAACAACCTGTACAACACACAACACCAACCACCACCACCAGGGAATAGAAACACAAAATGGGATGGGGAGGAGAGAAAGTGGGGCATTAAGTAACTACCCCAAAAAAAAGGATCAGCCTTACCAACAACAACAACAATTGCAGCAACAATGGTCCTAGAGAATCTACGAGCTGCTACAGCAGACAAATCCAAGCGGCGAAGAGAAAACCGCACAGTGTGCGACGAAGGAGTGGGGGGTGTTGTAAACCCTAATGACTGGAAGGGAATGAGGCGTTCCTTTCTTCATCTACCCATCATCTATTCATCCATTCATTCATTCATTCATTCATCTCTTCTACCCTTTGTCTTCTCTTGGAAGATGTTGATGATGAACTTGAAGAACTTGGCACCCACTTGAAAAGCAGAGAAGATGAAGAAGAAAGCCCAAGAATGAGAGAAGTGTATTGTGAACTACACTAATTTGTTGTCGGCATGGCCTTTGCTGCATCAATACTACATATCTCAACTTAAATTGCAACAATCTCCATGTTTGCTCATGCATTGCAACTTCTTTTGCATTACATCTATTTTTTGTATCATTGTTATTCTTGCATCACCATTGCTTTTATCAACTCCTTGTTTGTTGAACATTTTTTGTTTTGTTTTTTTTTCCCCTCGTTTTGTTTATTAATGTTTTGGTTGTTCTTTTTAAGTTGTTTGTTTGTGTGATGTTAGCAAGTTCTTTTGTTTTGTGATTGCAACCACATAAACATCAACAATGTTGTCATATTTCACATCTTCAACTATTTCATGGGCTTTTTTACATTTTAGCTTCTTCTACTTCACAATTTTTCATATGTGTGGATGTCTATACGAGGTTCATCTTTTTATCCATTTTTTGTTTATTCTTTTTTTTTAAAAACTTTTGTTTTGTTTTGATGTGTGCAAGTTTCATCCTTCATGTTTTTTCAATGCAAATGTTAGAGTTTCTCTTTTCATTGCGTTTTTTCATGGCACAAGTGTTTGTGCAATTGCAACCATGAACAAGATTCAACATCTATAAAGCAACTCTTCTTTTATTTATTTTTTTTTATTTTTTTGTATTTGTGCTTTGTTTTGTTCTATTTGTTTCAACTTGTTTTGCACTTACGTGCTTTTGTTTTTTACAATGTATACTCCTCTTGATGTAAGAGTTATGAAAAGAATGTATTGTTGTGAATCTTAAAATGTTGTTGATTTTTTAAAATATGTGTTATTTACATCAAGTAATCTACCTTGTCAGTTTTGTTAATATAAATGCCTTTGATTTTTCTTATGGTGTTAGTGATTTGTTATGATCTATTGATGGGTTTAAAATTTATGTTCATTGTTCGAATAATCATGATTAACTATTGATACATGCGTTTTTTATTTTCCTAAGTTACATCCTCCTTAAAAACAATTATTAATTTGTTTGGGGATTTATATTTTTTAACCGTGATGATTTTAATATTTTGTTAATCCATGTTCATCTTATTTTATTATTGATCCTTATATATATATTGTTGTTTTTTCTACATTTAATTGTCATTTTCCTTCTAGTTTTGATTTTGTTTTTGTCCTTTTATTTTTGTTTTTGTTTTTATATATTTAATTTTCATTTGCCTCTTAGCTTTAATGTTATGTTTTCTAGATCTAATGACACATACCCAAACTCCTTGATGATTCAATTGTGAATTCAAAGGTGAAAACATTAGAAAGAAAAAAAGTTGAAATGCGCTCCTTGGTTCACAACACTTCAAGGGTAGAGGGGTGTGCTAGAGTTCCAAGATGGGACTAGGATGAATAACAAACAAATCAATTATTCATACGGATCTACACAAACTAAACAATAAGTTGATTAGTGCATAGTTGGAACATTTTTGGTGCACGGACCAGGCATGTGCAAACACGAATTCACAAAATTCACCACAGCCCGGACTTGAGAGAAACCACCACTGTCACCCCTTATATTATTCTTTGTGTCTGACCATTGGGTCAACATTCAAATGTCATTTTGTACCAAAACTCTCAAGTTGGGGTTTCGAAATTCTTTAAATTGGGACTCTCGCAACTTTGGGGGCCCATAACTCTGAGTGTAAACCTCCAATTGAGGTGAGATCTAAAGCAAAATTGTATCCCTTGTCAAAATCTTTTCAATGGTATGTGGCACGCCACCTACATGAAAAGAAATTAGAACGATTATTGATTTTAAACCTTATTTTGGCCATAACTTATGTTTGAAGTACCCAAATGAGTCATGCAAGCCCATTTTAAACATTTAAGTTCCAAGAACTTTCCAATGATATAATGAACTTCTCAATCCAATGTGTTTTGACCCTTGCAATCACCCTCTGAAAGTTCATGACTCCATTGAAACTCCAACTCCCAAAGTGGGAGCTCACTTGGGAATGTGGGGTTCTGTCGCAACCTTAACTTGGCCAAGTGTGGGGGTGAAGCCCAACACTTGGAAGAGTTGGGGATTTGGAGTCCTCCGGGACTCCCGAATGTTCAGAGCTC
>Ga0116228_10006787_pt1 | contig 10229 bp, 11 predicted proteins | sample S1TSphfallax_2_FD_89694 | JGI IMG/M metagenome (GOLD analysis project Ga0116228, IMG submission 89694) | Host-associated microbial communities from peat moss isolated from Minnesota, USA - S1T2_Fc - Sphagnum fallax MG | ecosystem: Host-associated > Plants > Peat moss > Unclassified | place... | reverse complement strand
TGCCGTACACACTGCACGATATGGCAGCCGATGCCATCGGACTGCTCGATGGCTTGTCGATCACGAAAGCGCATGTCGTGGGCCGTTCCATGGGCGGCATGATTGCCCAGCTCATGGCGGGAACACGGCCCGATCGCGTCCGCTCGCTCACCTCGATCATGTCGAGCACGGGCAATCCTTCGTTGCCGCAGACCGCACCCGATGTCATGGCTTTGATGATGCGTCCCGCGCCCCATCCATCGGAAGACGAAGCAGGTTATCTCGCGCACAGCAGCGCCTTCGCCAGGCGCATCGCAAGCACGAACCGACCGTTCGACGAAGAGGCCCATCGAAACATCGTGCGCGAAGAACTTCGTCGTGCGTATGATCCGGCGGGTTTTGCACGCCAGATCGCGGCGATTGCCGCGATCGGCGATCTTCGCCCCGGGAATGCCGCTATCCGCGCGCCGACTCTTGTCATCCACGGCAGCGCCGATTCGCTGATTCCGCCGGCGTGCGGCGCCGATACGGCGGCGTCCATCCCCGGCGCGGAGTTCATGCTGATCGACGGCATGGGGCACGACCTGCCTGTGGCGCTGCACGATGACATCGTCGCCGCCATCGTGCGCACGGCACATCGTGGACGCGTGGATGACAGCACGAACGATGTCCTCAGTGGTCGCCACCCGGCACCCGCGCAATCACCTTGATCTCGAAGCGGAAGCCATACAGCCAGGTCACGCCCACCGCCGTGAGTGTGGGATGGGGGGCTTCACCCCAGTAGGCCGGAAGGGTGTCCCAGATCGCCTGGAAGGTGTCCTGGGGATCGACCATGAAGATGGTCACGTCCACCACGTCGTCGAACGAGCCGCCGGCAGCTTCAAGAATGGCATTGAGGTTGTCGAAGGCGAGCCGTACCTGGGCCTTCAGGTCCGGCTCGGGCGAACCGTCCTCCAGGCTGCCTACCTGGCCGGAGACAAACAGAAACCCGTTGGAGCGGATGGCCGGTGAGTAACGATTGCGTTCATAGAGGGCCTGGCGGCCGGGGGGGAAGACGACGTCGCGATGCTGCATGGGTATTCCTTCATGGGTCCGCATCCGGACAGGTTGTGGCGATGAAGGCAATCTAGGTGCCAGCCCGGAGGGGATAAACAGGCAACTCTGTCCATCACCGTTTGTAGAATGCGGACAATCGAAAACACCCGGAGGCCCGATGGATCGTTTCGACGCAATGCAGGCCTTCGTCCGCGTGGTGGACACCGGCAGTTTCACCCGTGCGGCCGAAAGCCTGCACATGAGCAAGACCACGGTGACCCAGCTCGTACAGCAACTGGAAGCACGGCTGCGCGTGAAGCTACTCAACCGCACGACGCGCAAGGTCAATGTCACCGCCGATGGCGCGACGTACTACCAGCGCGCGTTGCGCCTGCTGGCTGACCTCGACGATGCGGAAAGCAGCCTGTCAGGCGCATCGGCGTCACCACGAGGTCGGCTGCGGGTGGATGTACCGAGCCCATGGGCACGGATGATCCTGATTCCGTCCCTGCCGGCCTTCCATGCCCGGTATCCGGATATCCAGCTTGACCTCGGCGTCAGCGATCGCATGATCGACATCATCGACGAAAGCGTGGACTGCGTCGTACGAGGCGGCGAGCTTGCCGACCAGTCGCTGGCCGCAAGGCATATCGGCGATTTGCGCCTGGGTGTGTTCGCCGCACCGGCGTATCTCGACCGCGAAGGTTTGCCTGCGCATCCTGCCGAGCTGGAAAACACCCACCACCGCATCGTGGGCTTTCGCTGGGCACGCACCGGCAAGGCGTTTCCGTATGCGATGCATCGCGCAGACGAGCACCTGCACATACATGGGCGATACGTGTTGTCGGTGGATGACGGCAATGCCTACCTGGAGGCCGGGTTGGTAGGCATGGGCATCCTCTGGCTGCCGGAATACATGGCGCATCCATACACGGCATCGGGCGCACTGGTGCCGATCTTCGGCGACTGGGAGCTGGACAGCATGCCGATGTACGTGGCATTTCCGCCCAACCGGCATGTGAGTGCGAAAATGCGGGTTTTTATTGACTGGGTACTGGAGCTGGAATCCTTCCGCAGTCGCGACCCGTGAGACATCGCTGCCCCAGCATGCCCCTCTGTCTCAAGGAGGGCATATGCAGGACACCATTTACTTCGTCCAGGGCTTCCGCACGGTCGGCAGCAGGCGAAATCGCTTCACGGCGCTACCGGGCTTTGCCTGCGGCAGCGCCGATCAGGCACGGCATCGCGTGGAAACCCTGGGCGCCACCTGCGACGGAGTGATCGCCTGGTGCCAGCAGGCCGACCTCGTCACAGGCGAGTACGGAACGCCAGTGGTGTTGCAGCGACTCGGGAACGTGCCTGAATTGCGATGATGCTTTTCCAGGCTGGCAGATGCTTCAGCCAATCAACCCGAATGAACCGCCCCACTGGAAGATCTGGCGAGCGAACAGCAATCCGGGAATGCTGCCGACGAGGCAGATGGGGGCGGCGAGCTTGCCCAACCCCCAGGCGGTCGATACCTGCAAGCCGAAAGTGTGGAGCAGGAAGGGCAGAAACAGCACGACACCGCACGTGGCCAGTGTGCCGACGACTGCCCCGGCATACCGGATTCTCGGGGCGATCGACGCGCGAACCGGATCAGGATCTCGGAAGACCATGGGGCACCTGCGATGTGTCGTGTGGCCTCATGATATGCCGCGGTCGTTTTGGATACAGCAGGCAGGGTCGAGGCCTCGGTTATCGAGGCTTTTCGTCTCCGAGCAGCTGGCCCGATTACTCCGAGGTGGCTGGGATTGACGATAAAAGGAATAACGTATAACTTTTGGGGGATATGAGATTCCCATGCGTGAAGGCACCGATATGAGCGGCTCCAGTCAAACCTCCCAGCTTCTGAGGCTTGATACCCCTCAGGGCGGCATTGCCTATGACGTGGCTGGCGATGGTCCTCTGGTCCTCTGCGTGCCCGGCATGGGCGAGCTGCGTTCGAGCTACCGGAAGATCGTCCCCCGGCTGCTGGAGGCGGGTTATCGCGTCGTCCTGATGGATTTGCGTGGCCATGGCGATAGCGACGCTACCTTCAGTGGATATGGCGACGAAGCCACGGCGGCCGACATGGTGGCGCTCATCACCCGGCTTGGTGGTCCGGCGCTGATCGTCGGCAATTCGATGGCGGCGGGATCGGCAGTGCTGGTGGCGGCCACGCGCCCGGAGCTTGTCAGCGGCCTGGTGCTGATCGGAGGCTATGTGCGCGACCCCCATGTGAACCCGGTCATGCGCGTGGTGATGCGAGTTGCCATGGCACCGCTCTGGGCTGCGACGACATGGAAGGCCTTCCTGCCGAAGCTTTACGCAGGCGCGAAACCCGATGATTTTGCCGACTACCTCGGCAAGGTCGTGGCCGCATTGAAGCGGCCAGGTTACGCGCGAGCGCTTTCGCTCACGACTCGGACACGTCACAAGGCAGCAGAGGATGCGCTGCCGAAGGTCACCGCACCGGCACTGGTCCTGATGGGCGAACTCGACCCGGATTTCCCTGATCCGCAGGCCGAAGCGATCTGGACGGGTACGGCGCTTTCCGCCGAAGTCGTCATGGTTGCGGACAGTGGACACTATCCGCAGTCGCAGCAGCCGACCCTGGTTGGTGACACGATCGCGCGATTTGCAGACAGGGTGACCCACCGTGCCTAGGGCTGGCCTCACTCACGAACGCGTCGTATCGGAAGCCGGGCAGTTTGCCGATGCCGTCGGTTTGGAAGCGGTGACGATATCGGCACTGGCGGCACGCCTGGGCGTTGCCCAGCCTTCTTTGTACAAGCATATTTCCAGTGTCCAGCACCTGAATCGTTCCATCGCTTTAAGAGCACTTTCGGAACTTGCCGTCGTGCTTTCCCGCGCTGCCATCGGCCGCTCTCGGGGTGATGCAGTACTTGCGCTTTGCTCCGCCTATCGAGAATGGGGCAGGGCACATCCAGGCCGGTATGCATCCCTGCAGCGAGCGCCCGTTCCGGGCGACACGGAAATGACCACGGCGGCAAATGAACTCGCCGGAATTTTTCTTTCGGTATTCTCTGGCTACGGCCTGGATGGTGACGATGCGATCGATGCCTTGCGAGCATTGCGTTCGGCGCTGCACGGATTCGTTACCCTTCAGGAGCTTGGCGGATTCGGTCTTCCCGTCGATGTGGATCGTAGTTTTCATCGTATGGTCGCGGCTTTTGAGGCTTCGCTTCCCATGTGGCTATCCGCCAATACGCAATCATCCCGGTCCGCCGTATTACCCGTAGCCTGAGTGGAGTTTGCATGGATATAAGCGCTCAGGAATCGACTACTCGCATCCGCACCGTTCGGATCGATATGTTGCGGATGGCAGCGACCACCTGGTGCATGGTCGCGGTGCTAGGACAGCTGGTTTTCGGGGCGTATATCGCTGCCACGTATGCGGTCGCTTCCATTCATGGTCAAACCGCGGCATGGAACCGGGTCTGGCCGTCGGGTTATGTCCAGGGTGAAACGCCTGGTAACCTCATGGTTGCCGTACATGTCCTGCTCGCGGCCCTGGTCACTATGTGTGGCTCACTGCAATTGCTTCCGGTGCTACGTCGCGTCGCGCCTCGATTCCATCACTGGAACGGCCGTGTATATCTCACCACGGTATTGATCGTCAGCGTGACCGGCCTTGGCATGCTTGCTTTCAATCGCGGGTTTGCGGGAGCTTCGCAGAACGGCAATGTGGCTATCAACGGGGTGCTTCTAATCGCATGCAGCGCATTCGCGTGGGTTGCTGCCTCAAGGCGTGATTTTCGTACTCACAGGCGATGGGCACTTCGGGTTTTCGTGCTGGCGGCGGGCGTGTGGTTCTTTCGCATCAGCCTGGCTGGATGGATCGCCATCAACCAGGGGCTGGTCGGCTTCGATCCGGCCACCATGCGCGGTCCGGCACTGATCGTAATGTCGCTTTGTGAATGGCTCGCGCCGCTGGCGCTGCTCGAACTCTATTTCAGGGCAGAGCAGTCCAGGGGTGTGCTGATTCGTTGGGGGGTGGCTGCTTTGCTTGTTGTTGCGGCCTTGGTGACAGGGTACGGTGCCTATTGCGCAAGTGTGGGGATGTGGATACCTGCCATGCGCGCGACGTAACGCCTGCCGCCTCCATTCTGGGGCGCGGACATTATCTTCCCCCGCAGGCAGCGCGGCGCCGCAGGTACAGTAACGGGATACGGGCTTGGGAAGAGGAGCCATAAATGGCTGAGAATATCGATATCGTCGTTACCGACGATCCGGGTGAGGATGTCCTGGCGCAGATTTCCGGGGCACTCGATGAGTTCAACATAGCGGCTACGGGCATCGCAGATCGAAAGCCACTTGCCGTCCTTGCTATCGACCCTGAAACAGGCCAGGTGCAAGGCGGAGTTACCGGCCGCACCTCGCTCGGCATGCTTTTTATCGATCTTTTCTATCTGCCGGCGCATTTGCGCGGGAGTGGTTTAGGCAGCCGCATGCTCGCAGCGATGGAGGCCGAAGGCCGGCGCCGTGGTTGTTGCTCGGCCGTGCTGTACACGATTACGTTCCAGGCGCCCGAATTCTATCGGCGCCATGGCTGGGTCGTGTTTGGTGAGGTGCCGTGCCACCCCGAGGGAACGGCACGGGTTTTTCTTCGCAAGGACTTATGAAATCCACCCTTGCGCCCTATGACCATAGAGAGTAACCACGGTGAAGATTCTCTTTCTCGTTTTATTCCTTACCCTTCTTGAGGGCTGCGGAACGCAACAGGTGCCACTTACTGAAGCAAGGCCGGTTCCCGCAGAACGCATATTCACTACTCAGCAAGATGGAGATGGCGGCCAGATTCAGTTCGTCAGGGACAAGGGAATGATGGGCGGAGGGTGTGACCTGGATGTTCGGATTGACCGTGAAGTTGTCGCCAAGGTCTCAACGCGCGAAACATTTACAGTCCACGTGTCACCGGGAACGCATATTGTAGACGCTCGCTTTGGCGGAAGCGGCCTATGCAACGGCGGGAGCGCGGATCGCAACGTTCGCGCCTCACAGATAGTGGTTGCATCGGGTGACAAGCTGATCTACAGGATTGCAGTGGATGACCATGGAGTAATTACGGTTACCCCTCGGTTTGACTAAAACAATGCCTGCTTCTGCCTTTCTCGGTCCCAGCTATGAATAAAAGCGTTTATTCGCCTGATCCTCGTCCCTGAGATCCGGTGAGCATACATTCGCCCGCATGTCGGCCCGTCCAGCCACCTTCGAGATCATTTGCTGTCGATTCTGGAGGACCGGCTCGACGAGTATTACGAGCACGTAGTCGCCGGCGGTGATGACTGGTCGTGTCTTTCCGATCCCCTCGGCATAAACGTCTTTCAGCACGAACTTCGATAGGGATGGCTTTGGTGCCTCATCATCAAAGGCGCCTGAGGGTGGACCATGGCGCCATTGATTTTCAGCCTCTAGCGACGCACATGGCGTAAACCGTCACGGCCGTGTCGTGAATTGCAGTGCCTCCCACCGCCCACCCATCACCGGTTCCCGTCGTGGGTTGGTTTAAGCTGATCGTGAGGTTGGGTATATTCTCTGCGGCGTTTTGCCATGTGATATTGCCGTTGCCAAGGGACTGAATACCCGCGACATAAAGCAACTTCTGTTGTGCGCTGTCGATAGAATAGCCGCCGCCTGACGCAAAGAAGCCCGACGGGCAATTGACGCTTACGATTTTTGATTCGCGGCCATGAATTGTGTCGGTCGCCTGCACGAACGTTTGCTGGACGGCAAACGCAGGTGCAGACACCCCAATCGACATTGCTACGGCAGCAAGAATAATCTTTCCTTTCATGAATATCCCCTTGATGCGCCGAACTAGCGCTTCAGGGACCATAGAGTGATTAATTCTTGGCGTATGTAAGCGATCGTCACCGCGTCACGTAGGAAAATACCTACAACTTTGCATGATCCTTCGTAGGTTTATGAGGGCGACTGCCGACGCGCTCGGCATGTCCTTGTCGGCGTACCAGGAGCAGGAGAGAGGGGCGAGCTTCGCCGGTGCACCCCGTGGCCGTCCAGGGCGCTCTTGCTGGCCTGCGCAGCGATCGAGCAAGGCGTTGAGCCTATCCGCTGACCTTGCCGCCCCAAGGCTTCGGCTCGTAAACCTTCACGGTCGGATGACAGTCGACACAGGCAAAGGCCCGTAGCACCCGCTGGTACATCACGCTGAGCGGATAGGACCGATAGACCGATAGTGCTTACGGCAGTAGCCGCGCTGGGACAGGGCGCGGCGGGTCGCGTGGCTGGCATCACGGCCGCCGGCATCTGCGCGGGCGGCGTACAGGGATGGGCGGACTCGTTTCATGGGTCCATTGTCGAGCGAGCAAGTATCAAAGCTCGCAACTTCCGTTCCCGGAATAATTGCGGACCAACTATCGAATTGCGGACCAACGCGAAGTTCAAAAAAACGCGTAAGTCTTTGGTGCCGGAAGTGGGACTCGAACCCACACGCTTTTAAGGGCGGCGGATTTTGAGTCCGCTGCGTCTACCGATTCCGCCATTCCGGCGCGGGACGGGCATTATGCGTGAATCAGTGGACCTGGTCGAGACCCAGCTGACGTTCGCTGCGGTGGTACCAGTCGTCGCCTTCCGGATTGAACACGGCGCACTGGGTCATGCGGCCCGAGTAGATGTGCAGGCTGACGGCCACGGAATCGCCGCTGGGGTTGCGGATGGTGTGGTACTCGTGCGGCGGGATCAGGCTGCCGGCGGAGCCGGGGCCGGCCTGGATGGAGCCGACGGGGCGGAACTGGTAGCGATCGGAGTCGTGGCCGAGCAGCTCGTACTGGACGATTTCCAGCGCGCCGTTCCATACGCCCTCGACGCACCACATGCCGCTGTGGTCGTGGATGAGGGTGCCCTGGCCGGGGCCCCAGGTCATGGCCACCACGCTGTAGCCATGCTCGTCGCTGCGGTAAAGCTCACGACGGGCGTAATGGTCGCCGGCGGTCTCGAAGACGCAGGCCGGAAGCTCGACCTCGCGGGAGCGGATCAGCTCGCAGAGGCTGGTGCGCAGGGTGTCGGTAATCTTGGGAGTGGTGGGCTGGGCGACGGAGGCATCGATGGCATCGATGAGCTTGCGACAGCCAGGAAACTCGACCGTGATCATGGGTGCTGACCTCTTCAAAGCGGTGCCACGCGGGGACGCGGCTCGGTTTCGATGATACCAGCCCCTGTGGAGGTGCGCCTTTGTGAGCGGGTGGGGTGGCTGTGGGGCTGCACGTATTCGTTATCCCGGTCGCGCGCAAGGCGCGCTCCTACAGGGAGTTTAGGAAGCCGCCTATGGCCCGGCTGTAGTTTTCGATGTCTACCAGGAAGGCGTCGTGGCCCTGGGGCGAGTCGAGCGCCACGAATTCGACCCTGGCGCCGGCGGCTTCCAGGCCCTTGGCGATGGTTTCCTGCTGTTCCAGGGGAAACAGGATGTCGGTGCTGACGCCGATCACCAGGGCCCGCTCCACCGCGATCCGGCCCAGGCCGCGTATGACGTCGCCTTCGCCGTATTCGGAGACGTCGAACCAGTCGCTGGCGCGCGACAGGTACAAATAGCTGTTCGGGTCGAACTGGCGGTTGAAACGGCGGGCATGTCCTTCGAGGTAGGACTCCACCTGGAATTCGAAACCGAAGGGTTCGTTTTCCTCGCGTTGCTCGGGGTCCAGGCGGATGCGGGCGAAGCGTCCGTTCCATTCCATGGCCGAACGGTAGGTGATGACGCCGAGCTTGCGCGCGATGCTCATGCCGTGTTCCGGCCACTGCTCGCCGTCGTACTGGCCTTCGTTCCACTGCGGATCGAGGCGGATGGCCTCGCGTTGCAGCGAGCGGATGGCGATGGCGAAGGGCTGCGCCTGTGGCGCGGTATCGACGCTGATGTGCGTACGGACCGAGCCCGGGTGCAGGATCATGTAGGCCAGCGCGCTCATGCCGCCCATGGAGCAACCGGTGAGGCATTCGAGCGTGTCGATGCCGAGCCCGGTCACCACTTCGTAGGCTGCATTGGCCACGTCTTCCAGCGAGAGCTCGGGGAAGTCGAGACGGTAGGGCAGGCCGGTGGCGGGGCTCAGCGAAGCGGGGCAGGTGGAGCCTTTGTCGCTGCCCAGCGAATTGACGCAGATGACGTAGTGACGATCGGTGTCGAATGCGCGACCCGGGCCGATCATGTCCTCCCACCATCCCGGTGACGGGTCGATGTCGTTGGAGGCGGCGTGCGCGCTGGGCGACAGGCCGGTGAGGATGAGGATCGCGTTGTCCTTCGCTTCGGTCAGCGTGCCCCAGGTCTCGTAGGCCACCCGTGCGCCATGCAGTTCGCCACCGCGTTTCATGCGGAAGGGAGAGGACAGGTCATGGTATCGGCGTGCGTCGCCCATGGAATCGCTCGTTCCTGGAAAGCACGAAGCGTAACGCGTCCACCCCACGACCGTCTTGCCCGTCGAACGCATCCACCCCACGACCGCCTTGCCTGTTGTAGGAGCGCGCCTTGCGCGCGACCGTTCGTGGCGAGAACGGCCGGGGATTTCGTATCAAGCGGTCGCGCGCAGGCGCGCTCCTACATGGTGTGCTGGTTGAAGAATGCCACCAGGCTGTGGGGGGAGTTATCGCCGAACAAGGTGACCAGGCTTTCCTGTGCCTCGATGGCCGCAATCGCGCTGCGCTCGAAAAGCACCGCCTCATACGCCGCCAGCGCCGCATCAAGATTCCCTGGATGCTCAACGATCGCCCTGGCCAGTTCGGCGCCGTCCAGCATCGCCAGATTCGCGCCTTCCCCCGATGGCGGCATCAGGTGCGCCGCATCCCCCAGCAAGGTCACGCCAGGCACGCGATCCCAGCGATGGCCTGCGGGTAGCGTCTGGATGGGGCGAAGCACGGCTGGTACGTCGCCATCGGTGATCAGCGCGCGCAATTCGGGCGCCCAGCCGATGAATTCGTCGGCGATGCGTGCGGCTGCCTCTGCCGGGCGCGAGAAGTCGATGCATGAGAACCAGGCTTCCGGCTTCTGCAAGGCCACATACGTATGCAGAACGCCATTCGGCTCGCGGTGCGCCATGATGCCCTTGCCGGGCGCCAGCGCGTACATGGCCCCGCTGCCGACGGCCCGGGCGCTTGCAGCGTGGCGGTTATCGCAGTCGTGCAGCCAGGTTTCCACGAACGACAGTCCCGCATAGGCCGGCGTGGCC
>Ga0116228_10006786_pt1 | contig 10230 bp, 8 predicted proteins | sample S1TSphfallax_2_FD_89694 | JGI IMG/M metagenome (GOLD analysis project Ga0116228, IMG submission 89694) | Host-associated microbial communities from peat moss isolated from Minnesota, USA - S1T2_Fc - Sphagnum fallax MG | ecosystem: Host-associated > Plants > Peat moss > Unclassified | place: USA... | reverse complement strand
ATATGACCAATGACATCACTACATATAAATTCTCTTTGGAATGTCAAAGCACTCTGAACATTTCCATTGAGTGCAAGATTGCCATGGAATGGCCAAAGGACCCTTAGTGAAATGCACAGAACCCACAACTACATGTTTGTTTCAAACAGCAAATGGTTGATGATGAAAATGTGAAGCTCTGCTTACTAACTACAGAAAGAGAATGAGCAGGCATCACAAAAATTTCAAGAGAGGGCAATCTGCCAATATGACTCCTGCTGCATTTTGTCTTATCAACTGGTTCATATCAAGTCTTTGAGATTGTCTGCTACAAAAGAAGTAGCGAAGATGCCAGGGTGAGTTTCAGGCATACCTTTCAATTCTCTTCCTCTTTTCAATCCTCACCAAAATCCCAGGTACTTGAAGATCCGGAACTAAAAGGCAGGTGTGGTGACCTGTGAAATGAAAGGTTTGTACCTAGCAGTGACAACGGTAAAAATTATTGAGCAGAACTTTTTCGGAAGGGGCATATTTCCGCAGAATTTCACAGAAATGAAAATCACCAAACAGCAGACTTCTTGTCGAAAGATCTTATACCAAATGCACGGAAGGTCTTTCACAGCGCATTGGAAATTCCCAATGGAAGAAGAGAAGAAGAATAGGAAACGGAAGGACACAGGCAACTTACCACACACCGGTTGCGTACGGGGTCGAATCTCAGTGTCCTGCTTCTGTCCTCCTCTTGGCCAAACCCCAGAAAGACAGCTCCAAATCAATACAGGATTTTCGCAAATCTCAGCTTTAAGTTTAGAAAGCCAGGCAGCTCAGCAACCCGGTTTCCCTGCACGATGATTTGACCGTTAAGAGACACATCCTTTCTCAAGATTGGGTTGCCGTAAAGACGTGCAGCAGGGCTACTTACTCTTTAACGAAAGCGATCCCGTTCGCAATATTTACCCCCAGATCTTGAAGCAACAATCCTCTGTTCCGCAGATGAATGAAGTTGTCACGGTTTGGCAGAAGCACGAAGGAACAACACGAATAAAATGAGAACAGAGGATATTTGGCTTGGATATACAACGGTGAGGTAAAACTCTCGAGCGTCTGCTCAACCCTAACAAAGGCGAAAACTCTATGAAAGAATCCTATTGACCATCTTGAGTATTGGAAGCTTAGAGACGAGTGGCCCAGCATACACAGCTTGTGCCTTGTAACAGCAACTGGGCTGAAACGTTGCAACGGTGAGCACGGTATTGATGTGAGCGCAAAAACGAAAGAGCTGCGGCGCTAGGCTACTAAGTTTGGCCAGGAGGGGATGGGCAATTGAACAACGCTGAAAACAGTGGAGATGGTGAAATGAAGAGACTTGGAGTGCGCGACGGATCATGGAAGCTATAAAGGGACCATAGAGTTGATTTTCCTGCTGTGCATTATACATCCCAATTACTATTGTTGTCTCAAGCTGCGTATTTGCACCACAGTTCGTGTTCATGTTATACGTTACAGTGCATGTTACATCCAGGTTGAAACAGCATCTACACTGGTACCTTCACCTTCTTGAGTAAGGCCTCCTAGAGCTAATAACTAATGGAGGAAATTTTTAATTTGAACTCAGAGACCCTGATTTAGGATATGGATGGGATATCTATAATATTTGGATACCTGTGTAGGTGCTGGTTGGTTCACCCAAGGCCATCCTTTGGAGTAAATTAAATCCCAGCTAAGCCTGGGTCAGTTGGCTGACACGTTTCAAAAAATGAATAGATAGTTTGATATCGGGACACTGCCGCTCTACGGTGCATGTTACATGCTCATTGCTAGTGTTGTGCCACTACTCCTCCTACATCTTAGCACCCTACTGCCCTACCTGTGACATAAAGGTGAATTCTCTAATAACAATTTCCTTGCAGTGTAGTGCATGCTACACTCCTATGTCCTTGTCATCAAACCATGTGTATTACTTTTTTGGGTGAGAAAGTCTCCCCTTTCATAAGCTACAGTTCATGTTACATGTTTTAAAATTGAATACTTTCTCTCCCTTCTGTTACTGCATTAGTTATGACTTTGTCTTTTCTGGGGACAGAAGAGTCTCTTGTCCACAGTGCATGTTACATATGCTGTCATCAAATCTCTCCTCCAATCACTATTGCCATGTGTTTTATTTTTTGTCCATAAAAAATCTCTCCTCCAGTGCACAACAGTGCATGTTACATCTTATTGAGGACTATACAAGCCTCCAGAGTCCCCAGCCCCCAGCCTCTCTGAACAATTTCATCTTCAAAGTTTCCAGGGTCCAGATCTGAAGGCTCCTCAAATGTGGGTCATATATTGCATCATGTCAGCCTCCTCCTCTCTGGCTGCCATTAAGTACTAAGAGCTGTTAATCAACCTGCAGCTACCTTACATAAAATACTCACCTCCAGTGTGTGTTAGATGATCTTTATCTCAAAATTCCTCTTTGAAAAGGGTATTAATTCTTAGCACTGGGGAGGTGTTGCTTACACTTCAATGCATGTGACAAGATCTTTGTTTACTTATTAACCCCAATACAATAGGAGTAATATTAAATGTGTATATCTGATGGCATATGATGTGGTGGATGAACAGTGACATTGAAATTTACATGATGTTTGTAAAATTACCCAACTGCCAGCCACAGGGCATGCAGATTGCGAAGACCTAGGATCTCCTAAATTGGTGTCTACACGTCTACACTCGAGAGTGTGTTACAGTCTTTGTCTAGAAAACTCTATCAAAAGGGGGTTTTGGGTTGGGAATCAGAGGGATCTAAATTGAGGAATTAGTTCATGGCCAGTAATTCCTACATTTTACCCACACAAGGTGCCACAAGTTCATCCTCGAGGCTGACAGTTACTACCACCAGGTGGAAGACCCTTGGTGTGCTACTTTTGAGACTACAGTGGATGTTACATCTTTGTCATGACAACCACATACAAAAATTGGCTTGGCAATTTCCTAGCAGAAACTCCGAGCCCAATATTCCTCCCTGCCCTAAAAACTAATATTCCTAGAAGTATTGCCTGGATTCCTACACTCTGAAATCCTAATAACTCCACTCACTACTCAAATGATATACAACTGCACTTTAGGGAGGAGGATCATGCTCCTTTTGGGAAGGGGCTACTAGTAGCGGACGAGAGCACTAGGACAATTGGGAAGCGATTGGCCAACATCAACATTGAGAATGTGGGGTACAAGAGGCAAGCACTTGCAGAGCTTCTGTTCACGGCACCCAATGTCACCCAGCACCTTAGTGGTGTCCTTCTGTTTACCCCAATTCTCATCTTCACCTCACTGTGTCACTCTCTACACCTAAGCTCTCCTGCTTACAAAAGGACCTACTGACAAAATTGCTGCCATCCTCTCTGGTTGGTTCTACATAGTCTAGATTCGGAAAGCTGATTCTTTCACTCACTCACCTGTTCAGCAGCAACAAACAAAAGTACTCCCACACTTGGCAAAATGTAAACCCCCATACCCCTTTGAACAAGGAGTAGACATCTCTTATCAGTCTATAGCAGCAATTGTGTGAGCGCTTGAACCAACTATCACCAGCAACCTTGTTGCTTCCAAAAGCAGCTCGAGAGGTTCATGGCTCTCACTTACTGCAGGTGAAACAATATACCATATAGGGTGGCACTGTTTTAGATGAGAGAAAGTGTGGACACTCACAGACTATAGCAAACAGAAATGTAACACATACTGTAGCAAGATGGGCAAAACTCAGAGCTCCTATTCTCCCTATTATCTCAGGACATTTACCCTATTGATGGGGATTGTATACTTTCTTGCAAGGCCAAGAGAAAGACAAAACTCATAACATGCACTGTAGAGCAAGTAACAGGATGTTGGTGGAAATCCCAATTTCTAGGAAATGTCTAGTATATACATGGGTTCAGATTGGCAGGCATCACCAATTTTATTTAGCCCTATGAAATTCATCATCTATCCCTTTGGATGTGGCGTCACAGACGAACATGTGACATGCACTGTAATCTAACATATTCTTGGAATTCTCCTGCTTCAGGAAACCATGGCGTGGCAATTTGCATAGGGCTGATGTTTTTGTGTGGATTTGTGTGGATCTTTCCCACAAAGATGTAACATGAAATGTAGTCCAACCAACAAAGGCGTCAGGAAATATTGGGCTGGGAGTTTATGTTAGGAAATTGCCAAGCCAATTTTTGTATGCGGTTTTTCATGACAAACATGTGACATCCACTATCGTCCCAAAAGCAACATGCCAAGCGTCTTCCACCTGGTGGTAGTAACTGTCAGCCTAAAGGATGAACTTGTGGCACCTTGTGTGGGTAAAATGTAAGAATTACCAACCATGAACTAATTCTTCAATTTAGAGACCTTTGATTCCCACCCAAATACCCTCTTTTGATAGGGTTTTCTAAACAAAGATTGGAACCCACACTCTAGTGTAGACTTGTAGACATTAATTTAGGAGCTCAGGCAACACTTTTAGTAATATTGAGGAAGCTACAAAAGCTACACACAGGCGAGGCAAAGCAAGAGAGGAACAAGGCAAAGCAAGTAGGGCAGTCAAATAGGGCCCTTGAGCAACTTCACACGAGTAGTGGTGAATCCGTAGTGGGTTCACTTGGTATTCTCACCCATTCCTTGGGTTTTTGTGAATTTGCTTGCATGTATCTTCTTCTCATTTTTTTCGCTTTGTTTGTATGTACACCTCTTTTGAAACAATAGTTTTAAGGTTGACAGGGATTAAGGCAGTTTTCTAGATTGAGATTTAGGAAATTGGTTTTAAACCAAATATGTTAGGCCAAAGTTAGGCATGGCAAACCTTGTGGGTAATTCGTCTTTGAAGCGTCACCTTGCATCCTAGCTATCCTAGCTATCTCAATAAGCACCTAATGGAAAGCTAACTATCAACTTTACACCTATGCCAAGTTTTGTTCCATTTGCCCATCATTCCCATGCCTCTTAGTTTACTTTAGTTAGTTCCATCGCCCTCTTTGTGTTGCAACTTTAGTCTTGGGCTTGCAACCAAAGCAAAAGCTTACAAAGGTGTGGGACAAGAAGGAAGCTCGAAAGTTACATCTCATGCTCCCATGAATATAAGAAAGTGTGAAGGAATGAACCCTCACACTCCCAAGTGAACTCCCACTTTGGGAATTAGAGTCCCAATGGACTTTCAAATATTCAAAAAGTGATTGTAGGGGTCAAAACCCATTGGATTGAAGAGTTTGTTAAGTCATTGGAAAGCTCTTGAAACGTAAATGTCTAAAATGAACTCACATGACCCATTTGGACACTTAAAAAAACAAGTTATGGCCAAAAGAAAGGTCGATAGTCAAATTGACTCCCGACCACTAAAAGTCAATAATTGCCTTGATTTCCTTACGTGCAGGTGGGGTGCAACATACTATTGGAAAGCTCTTAACAAGGGCTACACCTTTGCTTTAAACCTCATCTCCATTAGAAGTCTTCAGACAAAGTTATGGAGCTCCAACGTCACAAAAATCTGAACTATGGGAATTTCAAGACTCCCATTTAGGAGTCTTGGGACAAAATGACATTTGGGTGTTGGTCCCGTGGCTAGGCATAGAATATATTATAAGGAGGAAGGTGGTGGCTTCCCCCAAATCCGAACCATGGTGAATCTTGTGAATTTGTGTTTACCCGTGGCTCGTCCATGCACCAAAATGCTCCAACTACGCACTAACAAACTAGTTGTTTAGTTTGTGCAAGTCCATGTGAGTGATTGAATTGCTTGTCAATTTTCCTAATCCCATCCCGGAGCTCTAACATGCCTTCTACCCCCAAAGTGCAGCAAATTAAAGAGTGCGCCCCAACTCCTTTTTCTTTCGTTGTTCACCTTTAGACTCATAGTTGAATCCATCAAGGAGCTTGGGGTTTGTCACTTTGGGTCTGTTGGCCCCCTTTCCATCTCATTGCCACACCCATTAGGAGTTTATCCCGTATCCATTATGCGTTTTTTTTTTTGCAACCTTGTTTTCCCTATCTTTCTTATAGTCATTTATTTAATGTAAAAGGGAGGGGGGGGGGTAGCATGACACCAACTTTCATGCACTTTTCATAGATAATCATATGTTTCACAAGGAGCGTTATTCCCGACTTTCCCATGTTTTCCTCCCTTTTCAACATGGACATGGATTACATCCATAGACATCATTAATGTTTTCCATTTGGGTTTATCGCGTCTTCGTTCTTACCATCATATCCCATATGCACTTTGAGTTGACGTTTAACGAGTTTTGCATATCCCTATATTTTGACTAACATTTAAACATTTCAATGTTATAACATAACATTTTTTTTGTTATTCCCTTCTAGGTGTTTATCCTTTTTTTCACGGGGTGGTGAAAAAGGCCACCAAGAAACTTGCATTCATTTACATCAATACATGGGTGGCGACTTGGAAGCATTATAGGAGGAACACACAATTAAAGCATTTGTTTTAGCCTCTTGTAAACGTTTGGAGTTAATTCCAAATCTTACTTCACTTCCATCAAAACAATTATGTCGTGCATGAGCCTTTGTTCATGTAGGGGAATACACTCGTACAATACATACATTAGTTCCAAACACACATGCAACCCCATCTAATCAAACCACATGAATCCTTCACCTTCTCCACCCACCCGTTGAGGTTGATATCCCTCCTTTTGTTAATGATTTCCATCCTAAGATAAAGGTTACTTTAAATCGACATGCATTTATCTCTACCTTAGTTTATTCACCATGTATTTCTTCCTATCACCCTTTGAGTATAGTGTATGAAATTTTACAAAATTATTTTGTCTTAGACAATTCTATGAGCGATTTCAACCTTTTCTTCGAAATATGTGGGCACATTGTTCAAGGTCATGTTCCACCTTCAATATCACATTTATTTTTTGCATCTCAACTTTTAACATTAGAGAAGTAGTCTAAATGTGTACATCCCATCGTAATCAATGAGGTGACTTATTGTTTAATTGTCCGCACTCTGGCTAGTTGATTTAGGGATACTCTTGTAGAGCATTTTAATCTTCATTAGTTTGTTGTAACGACTTGGGGCAAATGTGAGACTGTCATGACCCTGGTTTTGGGCTTGCGACAAAAACAAAGGCATGGAAAGCTATAACTCAGGAATGCAACCCATGAGTCACATTCACACTCCCAAGAGTGCAAGAGAAAGTGAGGGTGTGAACCCACGCACTCCCAAGTGGACTCCCATTTTGGGAGTTGGAATCTCAATAGAATCTCAAATTTTCAAAGAGTGGTTTGAAGGGTCATTATATCATTGGAAAGCTTCTAAAACATAAATGTTTAAAATGGGTTCCCATGATTAATTTGAATACTTACAACATAAGTTATGGCCGAAAGAAGGGCCAAAAGTGAAAGTGATAATTTGATTCCTGACCATTAAAGGTGGGAATTACCTTGAATTATGTATGTGCAAAAGGTGTGACATATGGTTGGAAAACTTTTGAAAAAGGATACAACTTTGCTCAAGACATCACTTCAACTGGAGGTATGCACAAAAAGTTATGGGCATCGAGTGTCGCAACCCTAGCCTTGGGCTCACGACCAAAGCAAGGGCTTGCAAAGTTGGAAACCAAGAGGGAAGCCCATGAGTCACGTCGCATGCTCTGGGACTGTAAAAAAGTGTGAACACCCCAACTCATAGTCTAGAACTTTTGGAAGATAATGTTGTGGTTTGGGAGATCTCTACATGACAAAGCAAAGCAAAACAAAACAAAACAAACTACCTTGCTTCATAGATAGATTACATGTCCTTTGAAATGTAGGTTGTGAGTTTTACCTTAGACTTGGAGCCAAGGTGACTTTTCTTGATTTTACTATGAAGCTTGACAAATGAAAAGATAAAATGAACAATGTCCAAGGGAAACCCCAACTTTGGAGTCTATTGGCTTGGCCAAGGGTACCAAAGTTGTTGCAACCAAGTAATTTTCATTTGGTCCCACATTTTGAGTACTCTTTCCTGGGTGAAATTACTATGAACTTTGAGTTCCTTCTTGGGGGGAGGGGGGGGGGCTTTCATGGAACATTTCTTGTTTTAACTAATGCTATTTCAAACTTGCCCAATTTAGATATGGCCAGTTTTGTTATTAACTTCGTACCTTCCAAATTCCAATCAATGTCTTCCTTTGGCAGTGAATTTTTGTATTTTTTTGACCTAAAAAATATGATTTCAACCCATACAAAGGATTTTTCCATGAAAAAAAAATATGCCCCTAGATTTCCCTACAATTTTTAATAGATAAATAAAATTTCCATGTTTCTACAACAATGTCCAACAAGTAGCTAAAGAATAAAAAGGTTCTTAAATTTGTTCTACTTTCATATCTATAACCAAATTTGTCTTCTCGTGGCTGATCACCATTTTGGGTATATCACAAAATTGAAAAAGAAATTAATTTTTTTATAAAAAAAACCCCAACCAAAAGAAAAAAATTATGCTTCAAAAAAAAGATTTCATTTTTCTTTTTTTTCTTTTTTTCTTACATTTTAGTTTTTTATATTTTTCTTAAGAAAAAGGAAGTTCCCAATTTAAAATTGTATTGCGAGAAATGGGTGGAACCCTTGTCATGTGCACTAAAGCTACCAATGTACTAGTTCTACTACCTATTATTGTGATCGAAGTGTCAGTCCTACACACTACATGTCATTTCAACAAAACATGAAACTAACTTATTTTTTAAAATTAGGCTTTAGCACTTATGGATAGGAACAAACAATTAGCATTTTATTTTTATTTTTTCCCCTTCACTTTACCCTTACACACCTCAACACTTGCTCAATGATTAGGGCCTTCATTAGGTTGTGGTGTTCAAGAGAAATCTAATTATAATATTCATATTAGTAGTGTAGATCCGATATTATCGATCAATATTTTTTATTCATTTTTTTATATAAAAAATTTGCAAAACCTTTTCCCTAGAAAAAAAAAAACCAAAAAAAAAATTAACTTCTAATACTTTCTATATGTGTGTATGGCCTCCTATAATAGGAGAAATATTCACAAGTGTAGCTTGTGCCATTGGTCGACCATAGTGAACCAACAACCATCAATGCACTAGTTGGTGGTTTTATCCACTAGATGGGTTGCATTTTTTCATTTGGCACCAGATGGGGTTCATCATAATCCATTTGTTTTTGTTGTTGACCATTGTACTTTTTTTTTTGGGTTCTTGGTTGTTTTTCCCCTAGACTTGACCTCACACATAGCTACCCTACTCACCTTCCTACCTTCATAAATACTACACCAACCTTGGTAGCTTATTTATTATCCTTACTAACATAGTTACCCTAATAACTAGTTATCCTATTGACTTAGCTACTAAACTAATTACCTACCTTACTAACCTAGCTACCCTATTAATTTAACCACTATACTAACTACCTACCCTATTGACATAACTACCCTACATACACAACCACCCTATTGACATAAATACTCTACAAACCTAGTCACCCTATTAGGTAACTTGTTTCTTATGTACTAACTTACCTATTTATCTAATTACTTTGCTAGTGTAACTTTTTTCTTACCTACTAATTTGCTTACCTACATACCTACCTACCCTAGTAACCTATCTACTTTTCTCCTTGAACTGCCTTTCTACTTATTAACCTACCTACTAACCCAACTACCTACCTACCCACCTGCCTACCTATCCATTATGTTTACCTACTTAAACCCTAATTAACTACCTACTCACTTTTTCGAACCCCACCCTGTTCAATCCTACTTATCAATTTATTAAGGTTTGCCCTAGCTCACGGATGATGAACATAGGTTCCCATATGTAAGTATTACAAACAATTTATAGTCAAAACAATGCCATAATTGTAGCCATTTTGGTTTAGTTAATCCATATTTTATTAAATTTTCTTTATTTTATTTATTATGAAATGGACATTACAATACATCTTTTAATGTAATTATTATAAGTATGTACTATTGGATTATGGTTTAAGTTTAGGGTTGGGACACATAAATTAATTAGTAAGTTTTTCACAAATGTATAGTAATTAACTTGAAGTAGGCTAAATTTGGGGGAAATTTTTTAGGGTTTACACACATGTGAAATAATACAATTTCATTTTATATCTTCTTAAAAAAAAATGGAAAAAATTAGGTTGGAGAAATCACACAAAGGTAAAAGACTTTTTTTTTTTTGGTTTTGTACGTAATTTATTTCATTATTTTTTAAGATTAAGGTATTTTCT
>Ga0116228_10006785_pt1 | contig 10231 bp, 4 predicted proteins | sample S1TSphfallax_2_FD_89694 | JGI IMG/M metagenome (GOLD analysis project Ga0116228, IMG submission 89694) | Host-associated microbial communities from peat moss isolated from Minnesota, USA - S1T2_Fc - Sphagnum fallax MG | ecosystem: Host-associated > Plants > Peat moss > Unclassified | place: USA... | reverse complement strand
TCATTATTAAGCACTTTCAACATTAAAAGTGTGAATGGCAATCTAAAAAGCTAACATAACATTGTAATTTATGGTAAGTAAGGTTTAAGTCCTAAATAGCTAGCTTGATGTTAATGGACTTAACATTAGAATCCCTAACAAGAAGTGTGAAAACAACTTAATAAGGCGAACACATGATAGGTAAGAACGATCATTTTTTCCTTCATGTAACCCAAAATTAGTATGAACCCATAGTAGCTTTGCAATACTTGGGTCCTTTGTGGTTCAGGCTACAGTAGTGTGAATAGATAATCTTTGGGGTTCAACTCACAATAGTGTGAACGCATAGTAGGTTATATTACTTGGGCCCTTCGGGGTTAAACCCACAGCAGTGTGAACGTGTGCGCTTTGGCGTTACCTCGGTCTGTCGTATTCCCGACGCTTCCGACCCGGAAACCCTAAAGCCCTAAATCCGAAATCGCGAGGAGGAGGAGGAGGAGGAGATCACGAGCGCCTAAATAAAATGCACACACAATTTTGCAAACTTTGTTGCAGCAGATCAAGGAGATTCAGTGGGAATGTAGTCAGGATTTTGGGTTTCACGACAATGGAAGCTTGTAGCGCGGATTGGGTAGTTCGAGCTTCGAGACAAGGGTTCTTGTGAGAGGTGCGTGGCGGGCGGTGATATGGCAGGGGAGCTGGTGAAAGGCTCGTGTGAAGAAGCAGCACCCGTAGCAGCGGCGCCAGCAGCAGCAGTAGTTATGCCGGGGGAGCTGCTGCCTAAAAGCTCCAGTCGCAGGTGCCGCTGGTTCATACTCTGTTTATATACCTCTGCTGCTCTCACGCTTTCTCGTTTCTTCGTCTCCAAATGAATCTAGGGTTTAGGGTTGTGCATGTATGTACTCTCCCTTTATGTTTTGCCTCGACTTGATGTGCTCCCAGCAGTCTTTATGTTTGTGGGAATCTGAGTTTTCAAGGTGCAAATAAACACTCAGCCAAAAGCGGTCGACATATATGTATATTTTTTTCTGACCTAATTCTTGGCCTTGTTGATATAGATGTGGGCTTTGTGGGGGAAGCTCGGATGGGGAATCTCCACAAGACGTGCTACCAGATGCGACCGAGAGTAAAGAGAGTTGTGTTCCTCAGTCACTGCTTGGAAATGGAACTCAGGATTTCAATAAAGCAGATGGATTCGGTGCTCAAAAGGGGTGGCTTGGTAGGCTATTGGGCCCTCTCAGCGAACATGTTGGTGTGGTTGGGGCATGGGTTCATGAGAACTGTGCTATCTGGAGCCCTGAGGTGGGTAGTTTCTTTTCTTTCTCCAGCAAATTGTGTCTAGCATGGTCTTCATGGCTGCTGCTGCAGGAACTTAATTAGGGTTGATTCGAATGCCAAGTTATCCCAAATCATCTTTCTTTTTGAAGAAGTAAGGGTGATTGCAGTCACAGATATGGATCTGTGACCCTCTGTCTGATTGAAACCCTAGAAGGAATTTGCTTTATCCTTGACAATACTCTACTGTTTGGTCTGTCAGCTACACCTGTTCCTATGTAAGCAAGAGTAATACAGCTTTCTCCTAATGGAGTAGTGCATTGCCTCATTTGTTAGCTGCAGTTCATGGGTGTCTGTGGTGCACCAAGAATGCCATGTGACATTTCTGACTTGTTAATAAGTCATTATTTCCTGGTGATGTCGCTTATAAGGATTCCTCATTTCCTCATTTCCTCATGGTAGATGGTGATTGTCCTTATGGCTCTACACATAATCATACCTCCTTTCATGCTGTTTGGATGGACAGAGCATGTTGGAGTAAGCTAGCTAAGAATGTGGGCTGTGTCTTCTGTGTAGGCAGGCTGATGTGTGGTTCCCATGTCCTGTGCTCACCAACCTGTTTGCCAGCTTTGTGTCTATAACTTGATGAGCTGTTACTGACTTGGAAGACTTGTGGACATTTAGTCTAAGATCCATGCTGGTATTTAGGGCTGGTTCTCTCAATTTCTTGCAGGTCTACTTCTCAGGAGTTGGCCGTCTGAAGAATGTGAAGGCAGCTGTTCGACGAGGGCGGTCCCTTAGATGTAGTCTCTGCAACCTACCAGGGGCCACAATTGGATGTCGTGTTGATCGATGCCCCCAGAATTATCACCTGGTGAGAGTTTCATTTTTCAGAATTAGGTCTTCTGCCATTCATTTCCTCATTCCTTAGTGTTGACAATAAGACCCCAGTATGGGGACCTTACCTTCCAGATCCAGAAGTGCCATCTTTCTTGTTCACTAAGACTTCTTTGCTGTCTGATCCAGCCATGTGCTCGCTCTGAGGGTTCTTTATTCAATCATCGAAAGTACCTTGTGGCCTGCTATGATCACATTTACCTGTTCCGATCACGGCGAAGAAAGAGGTCATGGTTATGGAAAGATCATCCCAGGTCAGTTTATGGTAAAGTGGGAGAGGTTGGTTCAATATATACTGAGACATCAAGGATCTCAAAGACACAGAGACGGGCGGCTGCAACTGCTGCACTCTTGAAGGATGTTGAAGCAGAAGAGAAGTGCCTGGAGAAGTCTGGGGAGGATGAAGAGTTTGTGAGACGGGAGCGCAAACTGCTGCAGCGAGATTTAGCAGAAATAGCGCCAGTGAAACTGGGTGGATGTTCAGCTACTACTGGTGGCACCACCAGTCTCTTTCCTGAAGGCTGGGATTCTGTAGCTGGGTTGCAAGATGTGGTACAGTGTATGAAAGAAATGGTCACATTACCCCTCCTTTACCCAGAGGTTTTCCAAAGGTCTCTGACATCAACTTCTTAGTCAGATTGGAGACTGCTATGTTGTCTGTCCATGTTGGGATTCTGAGGTGCTGGCTTGCTACTATGATCCTGGTCTCTGGTATTGCTTTTTGCAGTTTCCCTTGCATATACCATGTCCATCAGTTTATCATTTGTGATCTGTTTATATTTCTTTGTGCTGCTCTACATTTGTTACTATTGCATTGGGGGTTCATCACTTACACCTCCAATATGCTGGTAGAATTCATGTCTGTTCTGTAAACCATTGGACTTGTGTGACACTGATATTCCCATCTTGTCACTTTCTAGCTAAGAGGCATTTGACCATGGGGATTGTCATTTCTCTGGCTAAAAGTCCTTGACTTTGCTGGAGTACCACTTTAAGTTACCATTGCTTTCTGCTCTTGCATAAGCACAGAGTTAGGGTTTAGGGTTTTGGAGAACAGCTACAGGAGTTTAGAACTCAAATGGCATGGGACAGTGATTGTCTGTCGTGGCTCCCTTGGGATTTGCATATTACTTAATCAGGCAACTTAAGGAAGTGAATGTTTGATTGTCAAACAGGCTAGGAATTTCACCTTCCCGAGGGGTGCTCTTACATGGACATCCAGGCACTGGCAAAACTTTAGTTGTCCGTGCTTTGGCAGGGGCATGTGCTCATGGAGGGCAGGAGATTTCTTACTTTGCACGAAAGGGTGCTGATATTCTTGGCAAATATGTTGGTGATTCTGAACGCCAGCTACGGCTTTTATTCCAGGTTGCAGAACAGTGCCAACCAGCTATAATTTTCTTTGATGAAATTGATGGCCTTGCTCCTAGCCGCTGTGGGGACCGTGACCAAACACAGAGTTCTGTTGTTTCGACTCTATTAGCCCTCATGGATGGCCTAAGCTCTCGAGGCTCAGTTGTTGTTATAGGTGCAACAAATCGTCCAGATGCCCTTGACCCAGCCCTTCGTCGGCCTGGGAGATTTGACCGTGAAATCTACTTTCCACTTCCATCAACTGTTGACCGTGCTGCAATTCTTGGTGTTCACACTCGCACGTTGACTCCCCAACCGTCAGCAGAGATGCTCGCTGTGGTGGCTAAAGCAACTCCTGGCTTTGCAGGAGCAGACTTGCAGGCCCTTTGTGTTCAGGCAGCCATGACTGCACTTCGGAGGGCTATACCATTTAAGCAGATTCTGGATGCTGCAGAGAAAGGAAATCTAGGAACCAAATTACCTGATCTTCCTACCATAAAGGTATTTATTAAAGTCTTCCTGGGCCACTATTTTTAGTTGTCTAAGATGTCAAAGTGGAGTAGCATTGCTGTAACTTCTTTGGTTATGACCCCAATAGTTTTTATGGGTTGGTTTTGGTTTTTCTGGAACTGCTTGTCTGCTTACCCTCAAAGCATTAGTGGGGTGTTCCTCTCTCAAATCTCATCAATAGGCTTTTTCAAAACTTGTATATGTATGCACTTTTGTAGGTGAGGGCAAGTGATTGGGCAGCAGCATTAGCACAGGCCCCTGTTCCCTGCTCTGGAAGGCTTGCTTCAGCTTCTTTGAATCAAGTTCCAGAGGCTCCCCTTCCTAGGCACCTGGTCCCTGTACTGTTACCAGCTCTAGTGGAAGTTATTGTCAATCTTGGCGTTGATGACCGGACTTCTCTTCCCCCTGCACTTCTTAAAGCTTTTTCATTGACCCAATGTGTGTTGAAGTCTGCAAGAGGCAGGACAACGATGAGTCCTACTGAGAAACAGATAGGTCTTCCAGGAAACTGGCTTTCACTTGTCAAAAACTCCTTCAAGCGTTTCCCTAACAGCCTAGGTATAGCACTCGAGGACATTTTTGTTAGTGCAGGAATTGTGGGAGCCATGCATCAAGCTTCCCATCCATCCCAAACAGGTGCCTCTGTTCTCTTTCCAAGGAGAATCAGTTTTGACAAGGAAAGTCATGTATTGGACTTGGATTTAGATAGCAACGACACCAGGGGGGGTTCTGTTCCAGGTTGCAGCCAAAAGGAAGACCAGTGCATCGACACATCAAGTTTGCTGGATTCAACTCATAAGCCAAAATGGAGTGGTGGAAGGTTCCGTCTCCTGCTCTTGGGTGGTGCAAAGCATGGGCAGAGATTGGTTGCAGGTGCCATTTTCCTTGGATTTGAAGGGTTGACTCAGATGCGAACTTTGAGCCTTCCTGCCATGCTGATGGAAGGATGTGGAGACATGGAACAGGGTCTTATTCGCATTGTAGGTCAGTCTGATTGACCTCCTGCAAAAATGGGCTATTCCAGCTTTAACAAGCAAATATCTGCCAAAGAGATTGTGTAGTTCAGTGCAACAGGGACTTGTGTGCATCTCAGTAAGTGGTCATGTTGAAGACTGACCTTCAAAGAGTTGTATTATTCTTGTTTGCTGACCTTTCAACTAGATATGTTCAGGAGGCCTATGCTTGTGTCATAATCAAGTGAGGGTGTGGAATGATAGACTAGGAACTTTGCTGATGTCCATCTGTTAGAAACTCTTGCAGGAGAGGCAAGGCGCACGACACCATGTGTACTCTTCATGCCACAGATTGAACAATGGGTTATGCACAAGTTTGTAAATACACTTGAGGTTGAAAAGAAAGTTACCTGTTGCCCAGGTTCCCAGGAGAGCTCAGTTCTGCATGCTGCAGAAGGGAGACATTACTCTAATGGTACAGCTCAGATAAAAGTTGAGCCTCAGGAAGGTGAACCACAGATGGTCGTGTCAAATGCCTGGAATGTGATGAAGCAGCAGTTGCAATCCATGCCACCAGACACATCCATCATGCTTTTGGTATGAACTTCAAGCAGTTCTGAGTTAGGCTGGTAGATTTTGTGATTGTCAAATGGTTGTAGTTCTGGGGTAGTGTCAGATGTGTAGATATATCAGCTCAAATAATCAAGGAATTGCTGTGTTCATTTGAAACCAATTAAGGATGTGCCAGAACTGTGAACAGTAGTACACTGAGAGCAACTTTGAAGTGGTGGGTTCTCTCACAGGCTAAAATGAGGCCAAATTATTATCCCTTTTGACAGTTGATTACTTGTTGCTATGCAGGCAACTTGTGAGGCTGGTGCTGAAGCATTGCCCTCAGAAGTTATAAGCTTCTTTTCTTGTACCACAATGGCTTCAGGAAATTCATCTTCGTGCTCCCCATGTTTTTGCATACAACTTCCCTCCCTGGAGGATATCACAGCAGTGATAGTTCGGGCATCACAGGATGCTGCAAGAGTCATGGCCATTGGATATGCCCAAAAGGCTCTTCAATTGAGAGAGTATTATGCAGCAAATTTTCAAGATAAACTGAAGCTGAAAGCAGCAGGTGCTCTTCAGTCATTGACAGCTGCAGTGCGATTTAAAGAGGAGAATATGACTGCTGCAAGGAAGCTGAACTCAGACATACTGAAAGACCTTGCGAAGGAACTGCGATACTTGGGACAGGATTGGGGAAGGAATCTTGGTAAAATTGTAGGGAAGTCTGAAGCACGCAACATTGCAAAGCAGTTTGGACGAGACCTTGGGTGGGGTATCACAAGAGACTTTGAACGTGAACAGCTGCGGATCCTTGACTGTGGTTTTAGCACAGAGATGGCTAATGGCTTGAGCAATCTTGGAAGGAATAGGAAAGAAGAATCTTGGGTGGACTTGGAGTGCAACTTGTCTGGACAGTTGACTGCTGATGTTCAAGAAGGTCAAAAAGCTTGTAGAGGAGTGGAAGGAGATTTTGAAAGGTGTTTGAGAAATGAAGTTTCTGCAATGAGCCCCAATGGGGAGCCTGCTGTGCTGAATGGCACTGTAAACAGTTCTGGAAAAAATGAACACATGGAGACACATTGCTCTGCACCAGGTGTGAACTTGAAAACTTTCTCATTCTGTACTAAATCCAATTGCCAATGGGTCAATCGTGTGGCAATGCGAAGAGTGTAGGGGTTTAGGGACTTCTCACAGTCTTTCTGTTGTACATCTCAGATATATCTGGTAGTAAAACACACCAATTATAACAATGTTGTTGTCTTCAGCTGAGGGATCCATATTCGTTTGTGCAGACATTAGCGAATCCATGAATGCTTGTGCTCCAGTACAGAACATGGGTCACATTGGCAAACAAGAAAAGGCTCACTCTGAAGAAAGAAAGTCTGAGGAGCAGCATGCAGGGATCCCTCAGGTGGGGATCTTTCAGCACCTTGAGGCATCAAATTCTCCAGAACCCCTATCACGGGAAAGAAAGGTCCTGCAGAATGCAATATCCTTTTTTGGATTCCGACTCTTGAATGATCCACAGCTAGGTGAGCTCCGGAGTGTGACAGCAGTCTTGGGTGCAGCACCAGCTGTTGCTATTCATGATTTCGTGAATGGGAAATCTGTAAACATTTCTGACGGGCTGGACTTTGGACTGTGGCCCAGTTGTGGGCGGGGTTATCGGCAAGAAGATAAGTGCCCACCAGTCAAAACAGTCCGTGGATTGGTTGCTGTGGGCCTTAAGGCACAGAGGGGTTTATATCAAACTGGACGAGAGGTTGAGTTTGAGTTGCGAGGATTAATTGAACTCCTCTACAGTCGGGTACAGGAGAAGATTGATAATGGCAAAGATGGATTGCAATATTTTCATCTTACAACCCAGGCATCTATGCTTGTGGACCTTCTGGCCTCCTGGGTTTATGAAGTTCGCAAGTGAGTCCTTCTAAAGTACTGTTACTTTTTACCCTTTTCAATCCTACATTTTAATGGTGTGTAGTAGGCTTTACAAAACTTCAATTCTTGAGCTGACATAGCCCATCATGGCAGTGGGAATGACTTGTGCCAACAAGCTTAGTTCTAGGAGATTAGATGTGTGCAAAAAACTGTCTGTTGATAGTATCCCAGTTAGTTCATCTGATAGGACCCATGCTTTCAATCTGGTCTTGGCTTTCACTTTTTGTGACTCATCAGTCTAGATGCATACATCTGTTCTTGATGGATCAATCTTCTACAAGCAGAATGTCAACTGCTATGTTGTTGTGAACAGTGGGTATATGTAGAGTCACATGAAAGATCCATGAATTTTCTGCTAATGTTGGTTGAACTGGGTTGCCTAGGCTGGAGGTAGCAGCCAACATGCACAACCTGCCAATATCAAGGAGTATTTCACAGTGTGACCCAAGCACAGATAAGCAGGAGCAAGGAGGCTCTGTCCTAAACGTTCAGGAAAAGGATGGGAGATTTCCAGATAATTCCAGTGATTGTCTTAAACATCCCTCTGTCACAGGGTCACTGGACGGGACTGCTGAAGGTGATCTAGGGCATGCAAATTCTGAGAAAGTGCAAACTTTATGCACCATTTTTTCAGGTGATGCTCCTGTCTTAAATGGGTCTGAGGCAGGTGGAGACATATCTGCAGCAGAGACAGACTCTGTTTTGAAGGCAAACCTTGTCAATGGTGTACTGACACATGCTGAAGTCTCTTTAAGCAGAACAGAACCAGATGGTTTGTCAGCTCATCCCTTGACACCCAAGAATTGGGATGTTTGTACAACTAGTGTTCATCCAGCTACTGCCCAACTTGGTCTTCCAGTGACTGTCCATGGAAATGGCTGCCATCAGCCTTTGAAGGGATCTGTTGATATGGAGACAAAGTTTCTCAGGGAGAACATTGCAGCAGAGCTTGAAGTTACACCTTTGCACAAAGTTGTGAAGAGTGCAGGAGCAAGTTTAGAAAAAGGAGATATCATCTGCTCGTCTGTCGATCAGCAGTGTCCATCAATTCTCTCTCCACTGCAGAGAAGTAAGCAGAAGCAGCAAGCTCTTTGTGTCAAACCAGAGTGTCTTGAACAGCTTGAAACAGTGGTGAAGAACTTTCTAGAAATGTCAATCAAAAAGGAGGGATCGGTTTCTTCAGCTGAGGCTCTACACGACTTGGTCAGTAGCTGTGTAGCAACCCTCATGGCAGCTTCTCAGAAAGTTCTCAGCAGCTTTCACAGAAGCAAAACTGCACAGCAAGTTATTTTTCAGTGGGCAGAGTTGACTTGCCAGTGTCGAGGCAATAAAACTGGCGGACAGGGTCCTGAGAATGGGCAAGGTGTGGATTCCAGGCAGGCACCCATGAATGGCAAAACTCGATGCTCTACTGAATGTACAGCAGTTGTTGTATCTGACGGAGTTCATGTTTCATGGAAGAATAAAAGGAAGCGAAGTAGTATTTCTGGAAATCCATCATCACTAAAAAGGCGTGCAGTGATGTCATGTGCGGAGGCTTCTCATCCTGTACCTGCACCTTCTCTCTTGGAGTTGGTGTCACCTCTGAAGCAGACAGATAAACACAAGGCTTTTATATGCTTAGGTCCTGTGACCAGGGCCATCACAGATTTGATGCCAGGATTGTGATCAAACATAGCATCCAGTCAACTAGCTTGTTGGTTTTTTGGAGTAGCAACTCAATCTGAGGTCCTTTCTACTTATCAGATCCTACTTTCATTTTCTTGGGTACACATCTGACAACTGCAAAGCCAGCCCATAATGTGGTATACCTCATATTATGCACTGGCATCCTTATGGGAGGTTTGAAGCCAGCAGGAGGAAAAAGCAGGCAGCTGCTTATGATGAACTCATATGGTAGGACCAAATTGCGCTGAAGCCAAATTGGGTGGGCAAATTATTGTTCCATCACCAGCACCCAAGATTTCAAAGAAGGTTTCCTGCTAGTGAAAGGTTGAGTTCCACCTGAGAAAGATGTAAGTTGTTGATGCCTGTTGGTGTAGCTGTTGTGGTTTTAGTGCACAATGTTCTCTGCATTGTTGTCACAATTTTATTGAGCTTGAACTTGATGGTTGCCAACATGGCGATTGAGTATTTCCTGATGCATCCAGACATGTGACTGAAACTCAAAATTGGATAATGTTTTGTTCAGAATTTTGAGCATATACTTTTTGTTTTTTGGTCCAATACCCACTGTTGAGAGCTGATGAATTCAGTGGGAGTGGTGGCAGCCAGTCACTGCCCATTCATGATGGAGGTGATGTTCTGATACTTTGTGAGGGAGACCTGCAAGGTTATTACCACAGCCATTTTCAGGTTTGTTTTGGTTTGATTGGAACAGATGCAGCTTTTGGCCAGTTTCTTTTCATCTCTTTGTGGAATTCTCTCTGCAGTCACACTGACACGCTCACTCAAAGTCAAGACTTGGGTTGAGGGTTTGGGGAGCTAGAAGTAGCTTGTGATCAGACAATGTCCCAATTTTTTATCATGCAAATAAATATTCTTCTTGATTTTTTCATTGCAGACATGGGAGCCTTGGAGGCAGTTTTCAGTCACTGATGTGATTCCACCTCATATTCCATTACAGTAAGGATTCCCCATTCTTGTGTTTTTGGTTGCCAACCCCTCATTCTGGACCTTGTTTGTGTGTTTATGAGCTGGTAAGGGTTTTGTAAATCTGCATCTGGTGAGGATGCAGCTATTTGAAAAGAAAAGAAGACCCAAATTGA
>Ga0116228_10006784_pt1 | contig 10231 bp, 6 predicted proteins | sample S1TSphfallax_2_FD_89694 | JGI IMG/M metagenome (GOLD analysis project Ga0116228, IMG submission 89694) | Host-associated microbial communities from peat moss isolated from Minnesota, USA - S1T2_Fc - Sphagnum fallax MG | ecosystem: Host-associated > Plants > Peat moss > Unclassified | place: USA... | reverse complement strand
TTTAATGCCCAAATAGAAATAGATTCCTTGTACAACAACATAAGCTTTTTTATATTTAATATAAAAAATATTTATTCATTTATATCTTAAAAAACTTTCATGATCGAAATATATAAATTAAATTATCTACAACTTTTTGTTTTTGAAGGACTCATAAAATGAATTCCACTAATCAACTACTACAATACATAGGGGGTGCTATAGGTATATGCAAAACATAAATCATCAAAGTTATTAAAGAATTATTTTTGAAAACAAATAATTACAAGGACAAATTATGCATTACATCATACACTACAAATGTTATTTTAACAACTAACCATTCTTTACTTGGCTTATCAATTGATAAAAATATAATTATAAACAAATCCAAAACAATATCAGGTAGTTAGTCCAACATTCAATTTATGATAGTCAATGAAATATCAATGGTGGGTTGTATGATGTTTACTACAATGCATTTAAAAATATGAAAATTAAAATCAAGCATATTGCCATTTGGAGAACTTCATACAATGTTCATGGGAGATTTTTTACAATTTCCACCCATCACTACCACACCATTATTTTCAACTAATTTTTTTATGTCGAGCAAGGGTATCAACATTTTTTAAAAATTGAAACTAGTTTTCACAAAATTGGTTCTCGAAAATTTGAGAACATCTGGTTATCTTTTTTCAGTTCTCAAAAACCAGGTATTATTTTATATTTTTAATTAAATAATATAAAAAATTGATTTGATTTTTTTATAAAAACAACTCTAGCTTTTTGAAAAAATTCAAAATCGAAGGACCTTTGGTTCAAAGTTTTTGAAAGATTTCTGAAATAAATAATCATTTAAAATAAATTCTCCAAAAATCATAATCATTTGACTTGGGCTACCATTAATAAGTACCTACCACCAGATATTAACCCTCCCTTCAATCTCCCATCTCCCAAGGCAAATTAGACCTAATAAGCAAATTTTGATGTGGGTCTAGTGATGAAAGTGTCCTTTTTTTTAGCCCTAATTAAATTAGGTTGATTTAACACCATATCTGCAAAGTTCAAACCCATGGTCCATGAATGATCAACAAGTTCCAATAAGTAAAACGTTGTTCCATTTTGCATAGAAACATAATTAAGTTTGATGCTCATAACTTTTTTCTCATTGCTTGTACTAATTTTTTATGGAGGCTAAACCTTGAGACCTTGACCCAGGTAAGGGGTCAGACCTTACTTGGTTTTCAGATTTTTTTCCTTCTTTTTAAAAACCCTGTTCTCACATCCGGTTCAGTTTTCAGTTAGGGTATCATTCATGATGATACTCTGAGGGAATCAGATTGGAATGCTTGAATGATACCCAAGTGATGCCCACGAGTATTTGTAATACCCGTCCAACATTGGTATAAACCATCTACTTACCTATTAGTTACCTATTTTCCTACCTATCTATCTATATATGAGACCTATTTCCTACAGGATTGGTTACCAAGGTGAAACCAAATATTAATTCAGTTGAGGTTCATCCACAACTGAGTAATAATGGGCATCCAGTGCTGCTGGGTGCTATTGGGAACTTGATGGGAGCAACAACAACAAATCCACCACAACCCACTCTCCCAAAAGCAAAAAATCTGGGCCCTGTGGGTGCATGCTAGCTCACCTCATTGGGTGCCATTATGCCTACCTTTGTTTATTTCCATTTTTTGCCTAGTGTAATGAAATGAGCATGAACATGAGACATAGTGGCTTTGTACTAACAACAGATCATTTTTAATTTCAGATAACTTTGATGAAACATGTACAACAAGAACTTGTCCCAATAACAAAATCATAGAAAGTTGATGGGTTCTTTGCAAATTCATGGAACCACATGGACCCTTTTGATCCGTACTGAAGGGGGTTGAAGCTTAATTCATGATTTCTTGTTAAAAGGTGGTACCTCATGAAGGCCCCCATAACCCCAGAAACCACACTCTCCAAATGGCACCTGATGGTTCTTCTCTGTGCCAAACATTTGCAGGGAAGGTTTACCACTTCTAAATAGGTTATCTTAGAAAGGAGCATCAGATGAGAAGAGTGCATCATGCATATGAAATTCAGCCTAGTTCTCAAGTGAAGCATGTTCCGCAATGGAATATATCAGTGAACAGGAAAAGAGAAATGACTCCAGAAAAGACTCAGTGGTGTAAACAACAGGTATCATCACACAACATTCAGTGACCTTCACCAGCAACATATCTGGTACCTCTGCTACTTTAACATGTTATAAATCTCCATACATAATGCTATCCACTGATACAAAGATCAGGGATTAGTAATCCCCATGCATAGCAACTACAAACACAAATGAAGAATTCATCACCATCTTTTTAAAAATGAGTAAGGTGACCAAAGTAGCTTGCATCATACCAGACAAACCAGCACTACAAAGAAACATTGTTGGAAAGATGAATGGAACATATTTGTATTGAAGGCCCCCTTTGACATCAATCAATGTTTCCCACAATACAAGAGGTAAGAGAAATGTCCTATGCACAGGGACAGAAGCGATAGCAGAAAGCAAGACAAGAATATTCTCAAACAGGTCAGATTAGTTGCAATCAAATTGACTCCAGTGGACAAGATACCAAGAACAAGATACAAGTCAACTAAGGCCCTGATCCTCTTGCTATCTCTCTATTTGCACCGATGCAAAATCCACTTTCCTTGATGTTAGCAATCTGAGTGGGGAAGTTCCTTAATCACATAGAGAGAGGATAGCACTGTCTAAACTTCACATTTCAAACTACTGAGCACTAATATCCTTTTGATCCCTGGTTATTTACATAGTGACCACATGACTGCTGGAATTCAGTACCCTTGTGGTATTACCAAATCCAGAAATTTGTAGGGCAATCAAAGCACCCAGTACAGAGCTCAGAAGAAACTCCAGAATGAGGTTTTGTTGGGTAAACTTATGGGTAGCTTTGTTTACCATAACCACCTCCATAAGCACCATTCCTCCTGTTGCTGCGAAAAGCACAGCAGCCTACAGAGTAGGCAATAATGAGGAAAACAAGCATGACAATGTTTACAATTGCGACCTTTCGCCAGTCCTGCTTGATTTCCTGAAGGACCCCAGCCTTGCATGAAGTACAGTTGAAACAAAGGTCTGTGGCAGTATTGCTCCAAACTGTACAGTCAGGGTCTGCAGATGCTGAAAGAGTGATTCCACTCTCGCTCCAGTCTGTAGCATTCACGAATGCAAAACCACAACTGGAAGGTGGCTTGCAACACCCCGACTGCAATACCCAAAAGAAAACAAAAGATTGTCAGTTTTGTTCTGGTCATGGCAGACTTGTTTGTGACTAAGAGAATGGGGGCAATGGCACATCGCAGAAACCATTGCACAAATACCTTTTCTTGCTGAACAAGAGATGTTAACATACAGTGCATCAAGCTCGGAGCTGCAAACATAGCCTACTTGACCTCCTTGTAAGAAACCCAAAAAACAATAGCAACAGGGTCCAGATGGAACCAATACCTCAATGGGTGTGAGGGAAGAAGCGTTGAACTGGGCTAAGGTCGGGTACTGGTTGTCCAAGCCGTTGCAAACCTTGGCATCGCTAAGACAGCTCTTGATGGTGTTCCAGTTGGATGGGTTATTCACCCTCCGTTGCAGCCAAGTGGAATAGTCCCCGAGGTGGTATTCCTTGTATCCTTTCCCGGACAAAGCTTGGCCAGCACCGGCGTTAGTGACAGCGAAGGCGAAGATGGTGAACACGAAGAGCAGAAGAATGAGCACGAACATGACGAACAGATACAGCCACAAGAGACATGACACTCGGCACCATGCACCGAACACGCCGGCTAACGATACCAAAAGGATAAACACCCCAATGATTATGACGGGCCATTGCAGGAAACGAACGCACACCGTGTTGTGCTGCTTGGCGAGCCAGATGCCGGCTCCGATGATCGGAATCGACAACACGAATGTGACGAAATTCAAAATCCCTGACAACAAATTACTAAAACCCATTACACCAAACCGGAAGAAGAAAACCGACGCCCTGGTGTGTTGTCGTCCCTTCTTCACCCACTCCTGCTGTTTCTTTTCACGCCGTATCTTTTCCCGACTATGTATCTTTCTTGAGCGAGCTTCGTGCTCTTCAAAACTGGTACCAAAACTTGGCTTCCAAAACGACGAATATATAACCAAAAATGTAAATGCAAGCTTACGAAACCAAAATGGCGATGTTGAAACCGTAGAAAGAAACTCCACCCAGAGAGGGAAATTGGCAAGAGCAGTGGAATTGTGCGCAATGGTTGGAAGCGGCGCGAGGGGTGGGAGATATACTCATGGATTGCAAGAGGGGGGAGGAGAGAAGAGCAGCGGCAGCACATGCATGCAAGGAAAACGTCGCTTGTTTTCGCGCTTGCTTCGGAGACTGACACTCCTCCCTCCCTCCCGCGCTTGCTGCAAGCGCGTTGTTGTTTCTTGTGCGCAGCGAATTAAGGGGAGGTGCAGCCTGGTTGAGGTTTCAAAATCCAGGTCTTGACCGCCGCAACGGGCAAAGGGCCAGATTCTCGTCAACAGTGGGGGCACGGATCCGCGTCTCAAACCAGGTTTTCGTTCTAGCCATGGCCTAGCCCTCACCACCTTTGCCCATTTAGTCAACCAGCGGTCGTGAATTTGTCCATTTGCTCTTTTTCTTTTCTTTTAATATATAATTTCAAATATATATATATATATATCTTGTTTTTGGGTGGTCGGCCAACTAACCAGGGGTTAGCCCACACATCAGCTGTCCAAATTGGTAAACTTCACAAATTGTTGTTTTAATGGCCCAAAATAGGCACCATGTGAGCCAAGTTAGAAGACTCACGCGGCGTTGATTTTAAAAGATTCACAGGCCATTGTATTAAAGCTCAAAATAAGCATCCTTGGTTCGCTTGCTTCAGTTCAGTTCAGCTCTTTCCACTGAGTTTCTTCCACCCCACAAAGCACCTACTTAAATTTGTCAACTTCACATGAAGTGAAGTTGTTTCTTTCCTTCACCCAAATAAGCATCCCATGTAACAGCCAGGCACAATTTGTGTTGTTGCCCCAGAGAGAAAAAGGGGAGGGGGGCGGGAGGGGGTTTCTTACCAAATCTGCAACAGTCGAGGTCTCCACTAATTGTAACCTTGGCAGTTGCAAGTGGTTTCAGGTTTTGGGAAGAGGAAGGAAGGGACAAGGAACCTCACACATCAAACCGACCAGAAGAAATAGTTCTATTTCATCCAAAGGGTTTAACCCTAAACCCACTATATATATATATATCAAGTTGAATTTTTCCTCCCCAAAAGGGGCAGGCATTTCCTTTTTGCAAAGAATTTTCCCCTGATACCTGCTGAGTATCATGGGAAAAAGTATGGATTTATTTATTTATTTGCAGATGCTTTACCCTAGGTAATGGCCGAGGAGTGGGGCATTCGGCGCCCTCCACCTCAGGTGGGCCAGGGGAGCTTATTTCAAAATCCCTTGCTCAGTGGTTACCGCCTTGCAAGTGGTTTACCTATGGCTTTCAATCCCACTCCCATATGTTTTTTCTACGAAAAATAGGAATAAAGAGGTGTTGCCCAATTCTAGCCCCGATAACTATGTACTAATCTTTAAGGGGGATTACCATAGCCTAGGACAGTTTCCACATTGACAAAAAATTTCTTTTTTTCTTTTCAAAAAATGAATTCATTTTTACATTTTTACATTTATGTATTTTTTCATCGTCTGCCATAATATTGTGATATGAGTAGTGAAATTATTTTAAAGTGTAGCCTATGATAATTATGATGATTTTCAAAATGTCAACTTCATATTTTTCACAAATTTTCATTTCACTATTTTGAGGATCATTTAATGACGAAACGGACCTTAAGGTAATGTAGTTGAAAAAGTCCTGCCCTGCCCATATGATTTGGCCAGGGTGAACCAGCACCCAAATATCCCCCGGCCTAAAATTGTAGGGCAAGACTGCATTGCCTTGAGCCACACCCCTAGGTACACCTCCCCCACCCTCCTTCAGGTGTGTGCGAAGAAGAGGCTGGACAAAACAAGGAAACTTTGAGAAAGTGGGGGGAGAGGGGGGAGGATTCTCTGTGGGGGTAGCGTCAGAAAGGAAGGGGGGCACCAGGCAAATACACCTGAATGACACATTATGGCATTAACTAGGGTGCCCAGTAAGTAGTGTAATGAATTGGATAAATTTTACTTCCATCTGAAATCCTCATGCTTAACCCCTCAACTTTCATCATAACTTTCAATTAAGTTTTATCTTTTGAAATCCTCAACGGAAAAATGTAATTAAGAGGAGAGAAGCAACTACAAACTGTAAAAACCTGTGCAACTTTTTATAGTATATTTCAAGGCATGCTCCAATTGCATAATAGGTTGTGTGCAAGAAGCAATTCTTTCCCAAAAATAAAAACAATGGGTCGTGTGCAAGAAGCACTTGATCATATTGTAGCGTTGCTCTCTCTCTCAACCTTCGTCATTTGAAGTTCTTATTTTAATTTTTTCAAAGTGTCCTACAATTGGTCCTTGAAGGTTTCGTCTGCAAGGTATGAATCACGATGAATCGTTTGATGGTCAATGTAAACTTGCTTCCACATAGTAGTAGGAATAAATTGAGTAACATGCTTCTTACCTAGGTTATAGTTCACAAAATGTAATAAGACATTGCCATGGTGTTGAGTTGGACATAGTTAACAAGTTGCCTAAGTACCTTTCCTTGTGAGGGACTTTAGATTTATGCAATGCCACGAACTCATATACTTGTGTCTTTGGTACATTTGGCTATAAGGTTGTACTTGAAGACCTTATGGTTGGAGTGAACAAGTAAGATTTCAAGGGTACACAAGTACCCATACATATGTAATCTAATAAACAATGTAAGGTATAAAGTTTAAAAGTCAAGAAAATGGGTTGCATGTGTGTTTGATGTACTAGAGTTGTCAAGTCCAACAAATTAGGGTATTGAATTGAATTATAAACCATACAAACAAGTTTCTACATCATTTATAGACCCATATCTTCCAAACTAAAATTGAATTACCACCCTTCTATAGTTGCAAAGCTCAGGGTAAGGTTTCAAAGCCATACTCAAAATCAACACACACATCCAAGGTATAACAAGACTTGAAGTCGTTCTAACTAAAGTGGATATATAAGGTTTCAGGGGTACATAAGTACCCATACACATGCAATCTAATAGATACATAAGTTGGAAAACTTAAGAAACCAGGGAAACAAATTTAAATGTTTTTTATGTACCAAAGTTTTCAAATCCAAAAATTAAAATATTGAATTGAACTACAAACCATACAAATAGGTTTTACGTCATTTTCCAAATTGAAATTGAATTACCGCCCTTTTACAACTACAAAATTTAGGGTAGGGTTTCAAGGCCATATTCAGAATCACCACATAGATCGAAGGTATCAAAAAACTTGGTGTTGTTTTGCCCACAAACCAAATGTTAGGGTTGCAAAAATATGTAAATACCCATGGACATCAAGTCATCCAAACTTTCCAAATTTATTGAAATATAGAACCAAAAATAGGGTTTAAGGGTGGGTTTGAATGCCCATTACACATGAAAGTTAGCTCCCCATGTGGAACGGTAAAAAAAATGAAGTTTCAAAGCCACCTTAAAACCGAAGTTTCAAATCTTTGTATTATATAGGAAGTAAAGCTTCAAATAATGAACTTCAAATGGTAAATGTTGTTTCAAAGACTGTCTTAGAAGTCCTTGGGTAACAATATTGTGGCAATAAAACACATTGTGATGTTTCACAATGTTTAAGGCTTGTCATTCAAGGGATTCACCCACAACTTTATGCCACACATGACTTACTTAACAAAGTCATCACATCATAGATGGGTCTAAAGGCAATTTTGGGAAGATATGTTCAATCACAAATGCATATGTTAAAGGAGGCAATAGATGTTTTGGGTATTCTTTGGGTTTTTCATGGCTATGGGGCCATTTTGAGGGTTTAAGGTTTGGGGTACAATGCACAATTTTTGGAGTTTGTGGAGGTGAGAAAAGGTCTTCAATTTTTGAAGACAAGAAAAGGCGTTTTGTTTCTAATCTTGGAGGTTCAAAATTGGTTTATTTCAAGGATTTTTTTAACCAAGCACTAATTAAAATTTGGAAATAATCACAACTCTTGCAACAACACACGGAAAATGACACAATAATAGGAGAAATGATTGCCAAAAAGAAAGGTTTTGAACGAAACAATACAAATTCTTCCTCTTTTTCTATACCCTAAGTTCATAAGCCATCTTGGTGTATGTTGGGCTTAACTTCACTTTAATGGATGTTGCAAGTTCTCCTTGTTGCTACAAAATTTGGGATGAGATGGTACTCCTCAAAATTCTTTCTTCAAGCCCCTGCAAGTGTCAACGGAAGGCATTGAAACACAAGAGGTTGTATGGTGATGAAGGGCATAAGACTATTAAAACTTCCAAAGTTATGTAAATTAGAACCAATGAAGTTCTTACAAGCGTAAATTTAAGGCGTTGAAACACGAGAGGTTCCAAGGCGATGCAAGGCATGAGATTATTAGAACTTCCAAAGTTATGCAAGCCATATCCATTGCAAGCATAGAGATAAACATGCAACAAGAAATGAAGGTGCAAGCATAGAGGTAAAAAATTGATGAGATGTGGGCTTCTCCAGGTAATGCATGAGCTAGAAACTCAACATGAAACTCAATTCATGTCAAGTCCTGCTTGAAATTTGAGTTTTGAACTCGTTGGGCTTGTGTGTAATTTTTTGGTACTATCTTTGAAGTTACGTCTTGTAAATGGGCTGAACACAAGCTTTTGGTGCCATGTTTGCTTAACTTTACAAATAACTTTAATGAATTATCCATGAAGTAACCTTGTCTTTTTCACCATATCTTTGGGCTTCCTATCACCCCCTATCCCCTCTTTAAGTGGTATCTATAGAGTAAAAACATTTTATTAAATTTCAGTATGAAATGTTAAAATGTAGCATTTAATGCACAAATTTTGACACTAATTATAATAGTTGTACACATACGAATAATGAAAAAATATGTAGCAGTAGTGGAAACGTTTGGGAAAAAGGAAAGACGTGATTAAACTAATTTATCACCAAAATTGATGGCTTTTTGAGTTTCATCCCCCCTTGAATGCTAATGTATTTTTTTTTAAAAATCTCACCCTATGTATGACCAAATTCAAGGTTCTAGTGTTGTGTTTTTCTTGTACTTTATAGATAATTATATTAATTTATTCTTATACATTGTTGACTTGTCAAAACAGCATCCAAAAACAATGTATAAGTCCAAGACACCCCACCTCGCAAGTTTGTTGCCTTGAATTGTGTTTGGGTTATGTGATGTTCCATTGCCAAGAATCAATACTTACAATTGAGCAAGGGAATCTACTAATGGTTGATTTGTCAAAGATTGTGTTGCCAAGATTTGAACAAGAAATTTGTTGTCCAATATAATTTGGTGTCCAAAATCAAATTTATTTATTCAAGATCCAATAAACAAAACATTTGGATTGGATGAATTATTATTGGAAAAAGATTGTTTAACTATTTTAAAACAAATCTTGATGGAAAAAATAGTTCTAATGATGATGATGATGATTTATTGAAATTGGTTTAGGTAAGACAACTTTAAGTTCCATAAGTCATCTTTCAAATATTCCAAATTTTTTTTAATTGATTCCCAAATAAAATGAATGGAAAGATGTCTTTTCATATTTGTGTATGTTTAGAGTTTTTGTTTTTCCCAACACCATTGTCATAAGTAGATTTTCAACACTTTTTGCACCAATTTTGATCCCATTTTTCTTTAGGTGAATTTGGATTATTTGATCAAATCTAAATCCAATTGAATTTGAATTTAATTTAATTCAATGACATTTGAATTCCATTTAAATTGCATGTAATGTGATTCAATAGTTGCATTTGAATGGAGTTTAATTTCCACATATTCAAATTTTTTTCAATAGTTGATCGCCAATAGTAATGTGCAATAGTGGAGAGCCCAAGTCCAATAAACATCTTGATAATTCATAAAAACAAAGTATAACACATATATGATAAATAAAAGGAACTAGTGGGTACCTGTGACCTTCACACACAATGTGAAGGGGGGGAGATAGGTGAAGAGGTCCGTTCCGTGGGAAAGGTAACCAGGGAAACAAAGGGGATCCCAAGTTCTAGTGTAAATTTTT
>Ga0116228_10006783_pt1 | contig 10231 bp, 10 predicted proteins | sample S1TSphfallax_2_FD_89694 | JGI IMG/M metagenome (GOLD analysis project Ga0116228, IMG submission 89694) | Host-associated microbial communities from peat moss isolated from Minnesota, USA - S1T2_Fc - Sphagnum fallax MG | ecosystem: Host-associated > Plants > Peat moss > Unclassified | place... | reverse complement strand
GTAATTAGGCTAAGTGCATCCTAACCATTAACTTGATATGTACATTTTCCCTTTTTAGTCCAATATGTGCATATTCATATCCACTCAATATAGTTTGAAGTTTCCCATCCATGTATGTACCTCCCCTATTACAAATTTTAAAAGACGAGTGAAAAGCCTATGTGAAAAGGTTAAAATAAAAAAGAATAGTAACATTAATCATCCAATGGGTCATATGGGGGAATTAGCATTTGGTCCAATAAATATCAAATTTGGACTCAAAATCCTTAATTTAATGTAATGACAAAACATGTATGATGTTGAAAAGCAACCTTATTTCTCTCTAGGTGTTTTTACCATGGTTGTAATGTTGGTGTTAGTTCACCTAGGCAAAAGGCCAATTATTTGAAAATTAGCGTATTCACAATATTTCTCCATATTTGGAGTTACTTAGTTTTTGAAAATTGTCACATCCACATTCATCAGTGGAAGAAAATTTAATAATTTAATCCATCACCTTATTGATAAGTAAAATATTTTAAACCCAGGATAATATCATTTTTTTGGAATACCCAAAAATAAAGGTTTGTTGGCATTTGAAGGTGTAGTTGGAATGCCATAACTAAACAACATGGGTCTTTACCTTTACATTTATCATTTATTTAGTTACTTCAACCTTCAATTGTGGAAATGAACAAAATAAAATATTCGTCAACTATTGGATTCTCATTACACATGATATAATTTTGATAAATAAAAAATATATTACAAGGACTATTTTTTTCAATAGAATGAAGGAAAGAAAAAGGGCCAAAGCAGTAAATACTAATTATTCACATCACAATTACAAACTTAAGTCTTATGCATGAAACATCGATTGGACCATGTATGATGCATTGGAACCAAGTTATTAGGTAGTCAAAATGATTATCTTTTCAAAGGAATGGTAGTTGAGTTCATTAACTTTGGTACCTACCAATACACCAAAATAAAACATTTTTGGTTGTGTTTATGATTGGGTGTGTAATTGTATGTGCCACACATGACCACAAGTCCATCAAGGCACATCATTTTTACTTGGCATCTACAAAACCATGTTGATGCCAAAAGGGATAGTCCCTCTTGGTGTTATTGGGAGTGACAATTGTTTTTTAAAACATTTTTTTAAATCTACAATTATTATTTAGGTATGGACAAAGATTTGGAGCTACATTGTTTTTGACATGCTCAATGTCCTTCTTGATGCCCTTATTATGCATTTCAACATCCCTTATCATATTATTAATTAAATGTTTCCCCCCCAAGGTTGCTTGATGTGTTTCAAAACATCCATGATGTCCCTCAACATCCCATGTCATCATCTTTCAACATCCTTTCTAGCACTGTCATCATTCATTGGTGTCCTTCCTAGCATTGTTGTTATCTTTTAGTGTTCTTTTTGGTGCTCCCATCATCTTTTGACACTAGGAAAAAAGCCATTTTTGGGGGTCACCTAGCATGCTTCTTGGTGTCCTTACATGCTTCCTCATGCCCCCGACATCATCCAAGATACTTCCTAACAACCACAATGACTTTAAATGTGCTTCCTGGTGCCCTTAATGTGTCTCACTATGCTTCCTAACACCCGTATCACCTCCCATAGTTTTTTGAACTTGGGTAAAACATTCCCATGACCAAGAACCCCTATGCCAAGTTTAATTTTTACAAAGGAGGCCCAAAATTCAAAACATCTTGGAGGTTGAAGTCTTGTCTTGAGATATCCTGCCAAAAAAAAGACCCCAGTGGTTAGAGTGCACATAATAATCATAAGATTATTTGTATGATATATGTATATATATTGCCATTTTAAATTTTATTGAATGGTTGATAGGTAGTCAGACCTTTGTCTAACTCATTATTTAAACTTTAATTTAAAAAAAAATCATCAATAATAATAATTATTTTGTTTAGTTTGACTATGCTTACATGCTTGTACAAATGCTTGATCAAAGTGACATGCTTTTATTGAGTGTGTAGCATGTAGATCACAAATATATGATGTCACAAGCATGGGTCTTTTTATTTCAAATTCCTCAAGTAGGAGCCCCTTGCAATTATCCTAAGTGGGAAGTAGCGTTTTTGCAAAAGTGCTACTACAAGTGGGAACCCAACAAGTGCCTAGGTCTAGATGTGGCTATTTGTTTTTCAAAAAATGGCCATAAATCCCTATAAATTTCATGTTTTTCTCATTATTTGAAAAACTTCACCTGTTGTGAATTTTTGCCACAAAAAAAAACACTGGTGAGAAGAAAGAATTGGACATTTGCATGCACAATTTGAACCAAAATTTGTGAGGTTTTTAAATATCAAATGGAAAGGCATTGCATTAATTTCAAATATTTTTATTTCAACCACAAATTCAAGTTTTAAAAAAAATGAAAAATGAAAAACTTATAATTGCATGTTTTAGTCTTATATTCAAATGTTTGATTTCATAACTCCATGTAATTTCATCATTTTTAAATTTTCAAAATGTGAGAACACACATTATTCTAAATGATTTATTTAATTGATAAGTTGACTATGTAATCTGATAATGAAATAAATTTCACATGGGGACTAATTTTTTTTAAATGAATTTATAATTTCATGACTATGTGAAGGAAAGAAACAATTGTTATGTATTTCATGAATTATATTACAATGGCATCTTATTTAATAATGATTCCAAAGGAAAATCGAAGGAGCTAGTGGCATCTGAGTTTCACATGGCCAACCTTGGCGATTGTATGGGAAACAGTTCCATTGCAACATAAAAATAGGCAACTCCTTTATCACATGAGAAAATTATGAAATTTTTAGTTATAGATACAACATGAAAAGCTATGAACTTGTACAACAATTCCATCAGAAATTAGACAATAGCTTTACATTAATTGCATGTTTGGGTCATGGCCTATGAAACTTGATAGCACTACAACAAAACATGGGCACGTTCCATGTTTCCATTTCACTAAATTGCCATTCAAGTGAAAATGATAGGAGATTATTTTACATGATCATGATAACACATTTGCATTGTCCCGTCACACAATATGCATGTTCAATTACACATGATGATGCACACATCAAAACATGTGATCAACATTAAAAAATGATTTCATTTCAAATATATATATGTTAAATTTGGTTGAAATAATAATCAACTTGACCTTCAAATATGCAAAAGCAAATTTTAATTCATCGTTCTTCATTACTATTTTTTAAAAATGGTTTAAAAGGTGAAAAAATATAAATCAATCATAAATTTTAATTATTGAATGTTTCATACAACCAAAATAACATTGTCAAAGTATTTATGAAGGTCTTGAGTTTCACATTGAATTTAAATAAATGTAACAAAAATTTATGTTAATTCAAGGAAAATAAAAAGTGAAGGAATATTAAATTTGATTAGTGAAACATGGTTGACTTTCAAAATGATTTTCTTTAAAAACGGTTTGATTTTTTTAAATTGTATATATTTTTATAATATATATTTGAAAAATCTTCAAGATTATGATTTTATTTGCCTCAGTTGAACAAAATTTGAGAAAGAAAAAGTTAGTCAGAGAGTTTGAATTTTCAAACAAATTCAAATTTAAAATGATGGTAAGATTGTTGGCACCTTCTTGTTAACATGTGCTTGTAAGGTTTGATGGTTAGAGCTATGACCAGAACATATGCGATACAATGCATCATAAATTTATAGTTGTGCATATTTTTTTGAAAATACGGACATCAATTTATTTGTTTTATTGTATTTGAATGTAATCAGTTTTTGAAAAATATTTCAGCTGATTTTTGATAAATTGATGTTAGCATTATTTAAATGATAATATTAAATATTAAAAAAATTCAATAACATATTATGAAAATAATCAATTCCCAATTCCATAAATATATTGTCAATAAATAAAACTAGAAATCCAATGGTTAATAAGCATCGGTCCTAGTTCAGCCAACCATTCAATAATTGTTCATATTCCCAATTATGAATTGGTTGTAGTGAATTTTCATGAAATTGATTACAAAATGAGTGAAATATTGAATGAATTAGGTCATTCTTTTTCCATGTACTGGATTGCATTTTTAATGGGAACATGCAAAAGCCCCATGGCAGCTTTCGTTCATCATCCATTTTAGCCATGTAGGATTCCACATGGACTTTTCATCCTCTACCATTTGTGGGGGCTGTGGCCTCAAATTACTCTAATGTAAACGCGAACCAAGAGCCCTCATATTTCATACCAATGAGTGACTTTGGATTCCGCTCGGCCACTGCCCAACTGCTCAAGTGTAAACCGCCCACTAAAAATCAAGTTGTCACATGAAGATAGCCCTCAAATCCTAGAAGAAGAGCTATTACAAAACAATTTTTTTTTTAAACCTTCAAAAAATAGCTATTAAATAATATTAATAACAATAAAACAAACCCTGGAAGAATAACTATAACAAACTAAAATATGTTCCATATTCATATGTGGTAGGAAGTTGGAAACCTTTTCTTTGCTATGGTATGTAGTAGACCTAACATGTCCTATACTATTGGCACCTACTAGAATACCCAAGCAATGTGGGAGGGAGACATTGGGATGAAGTTAAAAGTATTAAACTTGTTGGCAAGGCACATAAGCAAAATGTTTTAATTTACTAAAGCAATGCTTTCAACAATTCAACCATACCTTCTTTGAAGTTTTTCCTTTGTAAGGATTCTTCAAAAATAGAGTGGGCTAGAGATGTCAACAACATACGCTCCACATTTGGACATCACTTTTTATTCTCAAGTGGTGTGGAGTTAGTTTGGTAAGTTTGAAGCAACAAGTAACGGTTGTGTCAAATGTTGAAGTTGTGTTAAAAATTACACAATAGGAATAAATATTAAAAAATAACATAGTTTTAGTTTCTTTTTGTAAATTCATGACAATTAACAACTATAAATGTCATGCTTGTTATTTGTGGGGATGTAATAGAGAATGGGAGGAAATTTAACTAAAAAACATTTATTAATTGCTATCATTGAATTTGGATGAAAGATTTCAATGAAAACATGTTAGGTATTTTGAATTGGGTTAGAGGTGTTCTAGAGGTTGATGGTGAATAAAATTCCCACCAAATCTACTGAAATTATACAAGTTGGTTGATGGATATTTTGTTAAGTTGTCATTACTCAAACTATTGTTGGGGGTGTATCATATTTTATTTATAGCGATCGGGTTTGGGTCTCAAATTTTTAAAATAAATTGATATCGGCTTGAATTTGAGTTTTCTATTTAGGTTTGAAATTCTAGTACTAGTCTAATATCAATAATGTACCAAAAACAAAACACAATAGATATTGGGAGCAATGCTAGTTTTGAAACTTTCATACCAACTTGGTTTTCAATGTTGGTAGTAGTAATAATTACATTCACCATGCATTCAAATCAACTTATAGAAAAAGAAGTTTCATGTGTCCACAACTTCAACAGCCTTTCAAAATTATCCAAAGACCTAGGGACAACCAAGGTAAAGCAATGAAGTTTCATTGATCAACATGTGTCATCAATGAAAACAAACAATTATGTTATTATGTAATTACAAAAAATTGACATGCATGAACTACAACCTATTACATAAGCTTTTCAAATAAACTAGCTTCTTTAATCTCACTTTTATAATTATCAAGAAGATCTTCCTTTGTTACAAAAAAATTCAAACATCATTTTCTACCCATAAATGATTTATTGTTTGCACATCAATAGGCCAATTTTTGTAGATCATGATGAGGGAATCCAAATTAGATGTGCCCAACTTACATCCTCATAACAAAGTTAAAATAGCAACAAAGCCAAATACGTGTTTGGTCTCAATTTGAAAACCATGTATTGCTAAGAATTGCTGAGTTAATAATTTGACTATCAAAAATTGAACTTCATTTTTTTTCATCACTCCAAAGCTTTGGCAATCCATTAGTGTTAACAATTCTTTTAAACAATTAAGGTTCATTCATTAGCAAGGCATGTATGCCTTTTCATTTGAAGTTTCAACATCGAATAAAGAACCATTAAATATTTGTTCAATTTTGAAAGGTGTACGACTACAATGTGGAGCCAAAAATTGTGAAGCCTTCATGACGAGTGGAAGAATGAGCTCCTTATTATAATCCTACACCACCATTGAAACATGCTCCCAACCAATGAATTCTTGTAAACATTGCAAGCTTTTGTAACATGGATCCAAGATAATTGCAAGCATGTTGTGGGCCTTGATTACAAAAAATGTTTTACAAAATTCAAGGAACGGAACAATAATTTTGACAATTGTGCATGACATATAAAAATACAAAATGTCAACTTTAGAGTCAAAGTCACTGCATTGGAGTGATGGATTTGACATCGTACAATGTTGTTATTCTACTTACAACTTGATTGAAATTGACATTGCAACAATTAAGGCATTAAATGAGAGCCAATGTCCGTGTGGTTGATTCAAGACACATTGTTAAATTATTGGATTTCAAGTGGCTAACTTTTTTTGCTATAGCCCAAGTAAGACCATTAGGAACTTTTGCTTACAATTGGAAACTTTGATGTTGGTAACAAATGTTAATTGCAAAAACGTATTCAAGTGTTTTTAAAAGCAAAAAAACACGTGATGCAAAAAGCATTTTCATTAGAGTTTTTAGTTTGCAACAAGGAAGACCCATTTCAACACAAGCTTTGTCCCACTCTTGCCACCTTTTCACACTTTTTTTTGTCCAAGTTATGGTTTTTTTCAATATTACTTGGGTTCCTTTGATACAAATTGTTTTCATTGATGCACACATCTTCTCATAGGTAGTTGCATATTGGCACACCTTACTCATCACATGGCTAAAACATGTGCTTATAAAAGGTTTTTCCAACTTAAAATTTTTAAACTTGTGGCAGTTGAGAAAACATTTTCAACTAGGTTGTTCAAATTGTTGTCTTCATCTTTAACATAAACTAACACCTTGTTAACAATTGAAAGTGAACTAAAAGAGGTTTCATAATTTCAACAAAAGTTGTCCCAAAAGTATTAAGTGTTTCAAATAAGTGAATTGTGATGTGTTGTGGCACCAAGTTGTTTCCAAAATTGACAACCACTGCAAAGGTATCAAAATTGCTCTTGGACATCCATAGATCAAATGTGACACTTACTATAACATAAGTTACTAATGTTGGCAAAACATATTCTTCCATAATCTTTAACAACGACAACAAAATATGTTTTCTTAACATTGACTTTTGAGATGGAAAGTCCACATTTAAATCAAATTGTAACACAAGGCATTGAAACCATGTGTTATCCACATATAAAAAGTGGAACACATCCCTTTGCTATGAAAAACACAAGGTTTGTACAAAATCATTGTTGTTGTGTATATCACTTTTCTTGTAAGGAAAATGAAATCCAAAATATTATGTTATGTTTGTTGAATTCACCAATTTTTGTTTCTTCCTTTGTTGTTTGGTTGAATCAACAATTGTGGCAACAACTATAGCTTTCAAATTTGCCATGTATTTTGCATATTAACTTCATGTTCACTATGTTTCTTCATTGAGGTTATTCCATGGGCTAATGTATATTACACTAGGTTCTTTTTGCAATGTGTTGTGCAACTTCTATTGTGTGAGCTTAAAATTTGATGCCACAAGATGATAAAACATGCACTACATCATTTGAGGTATCTTAGGATCAATGATACCTCCAACTAACCATTTAGTTGAAAAAAGCCCATACAACATAGTTGTGATGGTGTGATGTCCACTTGCGTTGGTTTGTGGTGAGATAAAAAATCTCAATTTCCAAACTACTTCAATTTCTAAAGCAAAATTGTTAACTACCACTTTTATTGACATCACTTATGTAGTTTTTTTAATGATGCCTTGCAATTCATTGGGCACACCTGAGATACCAACACCATAAAAAAAAATCTTGATGTAAAAAAATGTCATTTTCCACTTGAGCACTACTTACAAGTCATAAAATTTTTAAAACACTAAAGTTGCACATAATATTATCATGAAATCAAATCAAACGTAGGTGCATAAAGGCAAATATGTAAGCAATGGAACTTTGTGATGAGGTGCAACATTTGCTTGAAGAAACTCATAGTTCTTTGTGGAAATTTTTGGAATGAAGAAGTAAGAAATTTGACAATAGTGCCAAAATCTTGAACATGATTTTGTGTAATGTAATGGTGGCACCACAATCTTGGAATTGATTTTGTTCAACTCATTCCACAAGGTTCACAATTGCAACATTAGTGATAGCAAGGTGAAAGCAAACTAGGGTGGCTAAATTTTGATGGATTAAAGTCCCTTTTGAAAATCTTTTTTTAATGTAGTTTAAAACTAGCTTACAATATGAATATTTAGATGGTATTGAAATTAACATTTTTTTTCCATTTCCAATTTCAAGTCATGATGTTATAAGACTTTTTTTTTAAATGATGATTTTTAAAAAATTATTTGTAAATGCTTAAAAGGGCTTTAAAATAATTACAATTTTTGGGATTTTGAAAAATCCACAACATAATAAATTAGAATCACATTCCATTAATTTAATGCATCTTGAGTTTCTTAAACATAATTTATCAATATCCCAAAGTCTCAAACACATAAAACTAACATGTTGTAAGATAAAAGTTCATATTCATGAGTTTTGCAAGGCATTATCAAATTTGTTGCCAAAATTCAAAAGTCCATCATTCATTAAATATTTAGGATTTTTATGCATTTTTTTTCATTAAAAATATGCCAACCATATTAACATTACATATGTGAATCCCTTTCTTGATATTTCAATGAAATTATTAACATTTTATATGTAGATTTCAAAGATATGCAATAAAAATTACAAGTGTGACACTTAAAAAAGGATTGCATAATGTGTTTTAACCCAACATATATAGACCATTCGAACATGTTCCCATTTTAACAAAGTTGCATATCATTCAAACAAAGTCAATAAGCAACAACATATTATTAATAAAGTGTAATACAATAATTTATTATGTAAGGTTATTTGATACCAATACTATGATTAATTGATGAAAATGGGATATTGTTATGAATAATGTTTCCAAATTTTTAAACCAAGGAATTTTATTATTGATCATAGTATTAACATTTGTCTATTGATTAATATACAAATATAAGTGTTGTTTTTCAATGTAGATATACCAACCAAGTTTGTTATTTGATATCTAGATCAATATTAGTATACATACCCAATACATATTAATATACATGCCAAACATTGGTTCAAACCAAAAAAATCTTAAAATAAACAACAATTTCATCCCCATTTTGTTTAAAAGAAAGTTTAAAGGAAAATGAAAATTTCAACTTGTTTTGACGTTGATTCAAAAGTCTATCTTTCAACAATTTGTGGGGATTGATTTTTTTTTTCCCATCTTCCTTTCCATGCAATGGATTTTGTCCAATTGTTTCCCAAAAATATATATAAATAAATAGATAAACTTCCCACCTTTGGACCTTTAGAAAAAAACTTAATGTCATTATTTAGAACAAGATTGTGTAAAATTTGGACCTCAAAATAGGTAGGAGGCCAAAAAAATCTACAAAACATTCCATGTATTTTGATATTCCTAAGTTTTAACGACAAGATTTAAAGCCTTATATGTAGGTGGTTATAATCAAACGCTTTTTTACATGTTGGGGAAGGTTGCTTACATGACTTTTTTTATGCATGCTTTAGTCACTTAGATGGCTGCCTTATCATTTTCCTTGTGGTTTTTGTGTGCAATTCAAGTACACAAAATCAAATTGAAGTACAAATTTGAAAATTTAAAGATTATTTTTTGTTCCAGCCACTCCAAGATTTGCAAGTTGAAAAATTAGTGGGGTCTTAATTAGTTATGGATGTTCATTAGGTTACCATTATGGCAATTTTATGCAACAAATCTACATCATGCCATATACACTACAAACAAACTTTCAACCCCCAAGGCCCACACACAACCAAAGTTCAAACAAACTTGAAAGACTTCTAGGCTTTAACCAATCCCACATTTACACAAACATTTGTTAAAGATTTGAACATTTGCACATAAGGCATTGCTGATTGCAAAAAAAAAAAAAAAAATTACATTCAAAAAAAAAAAATTAAAAAAAAAAAAAAATATAAATTAGTTAATCTTTGCTTAATTTAAAATTCATCACAAACATAAACATTTTTAACACACAACAATACTAATATAACT
>Ga0116228_10006782_pt1 | contig 10232 bp, 8 predicted proteins | sample S1TSphfallax_2_FD_89694 | JGI IMG/M metagenome (GOLD analysis project Ga0116228, IMG submission 89694) | Host-associated microbial communities from peat moss isolated from Minnesota, USA - S1T2_Fc - Sphagnum fallax MG | ecosystem: Host-associated > Plants > Peat moss > Unclassified | place: USA... | reverse complement strand
ATACCAAATTCGATTATTTGAATTGTTTTGAAATCCATGGTTGTGATGTAGCCAAAAAGAAGGAATATATGAATTTTAATTATATTTGTCCTTAATGGAACACATAAGATTTTTGGCCACCATCAATTTCACCGACAAATAATTGAAGAATAATACAATTGGGAATGTATCCTTCTCACAAAGTTTGACATTGATCAACTTTGTATTTAATTCCAAAAAAAAGAAAAACCTTGTAAATAAAAATCAAGGATGGGAAATCATCCAGCAAAAGTACAAGGCAAATGAAAACACAAGTAGACACAACCCAAAGAAAAAGAACAAAAGCAAACAATCAACAAAAATTAAATAAAAACCCTATGCAAAAAAAAACTCATGGTTATGAAATGACAATCAATGATAACAAAGAAGACCTAAGACGAAAGAGTTGTCATTTGCCACAAATCAGTTAATGACAAAGGTGCATTAGTACAATGTGTGACAGAAATAAAGAACCCCAACCAATTGCAGTAACCCAGTAAAAAATCATTATGGCTTGTGCACACTGCAAGACTATGGACACATGTTGTCGCTAGTTAGAAACGAGCATTGAGGGGACTAAAGAAGACCATTGATAACGTGTGTTAGTGGTATGTGCACAAGTGATAAAAAATGAATCAAAACAAGAATGAAAAGACCCATATGTCTCAATAGCAAGGGAAATGAAGTCATCACATGGTGCTCACTCAACATATGATCGTGTCTTCTCCTAAGCAGCCATCATTGTTGCATGTGTTCTTATCATTGATGCTCCCTATACCATATTTATGTAAATTGGGTCAATAATGACAATGTCCATGAAAATCTAGAAGTCATCTTTGGTGATAAGGATATTTATTCATCTTCAAACGTGGTAAGAGAAAAGGTGAGAAACCTCCCTTTAAACATGTGTTGCACTTTCTAAAATAATAGTTGTGATAATATCCCAAAATTTATCATGGGCTATTGTATGCTCATTCCCACAAGGGCACCAAAGCAAATGGGTACCTAGATCATCAATGGTATGACCACACTAACATCATGAAAGATGGGCAATCGTAGGATGTAGGATGGGTATGTAGTCTTGTAAAGAAGTGGGATGAAAATAAACAAAATGCAGGTGTGGTAAAACAAACTAATAACCCTTAGACATGCACATGAGCAAAGATGTGCTTGAATGATATTTAAAGGAACATTTACTTGAAGCAAAGTAAACTTTTGCTCATGTAGGTGATCCATCAAAGAAGCTTGCAACTAGGGATAAGATTAAACCACTGGGCTTTCAAAAGGTGGGACCTAAAAGTTGACAACCTAAGGTAACATGGCTTGGGCATCTCGTAATGCCATCTAGAACAAAGAAATGTCAATCTCCACATGTGTTGTTGCATTTAGAAAAATAGGGTGATCATCTTACTGGAAACGAATGACAAGTGCAAAAGGGATCAATGCCCAACATCCCAAGAATGCGAGGGCAACAATTTGAACTACATAAGGGAAGCCAAACTTGTTCGAAGAAATAGGAATATTGCCCCAATGATGAACTAAGTGACCAATAGAACCACCAAAAGATCTCGCAAACAAATAATTTTTCCAACATAGTTATGATATGAATATCAAACTCAACGTAATGTTGCAAAATACATGGAGATGGAAACATTATATGAAGTAGGTAATCAAGGCACTAGGCATAACACAACTAGAGCATCACAAAAGTTGCATAAGGATCTATAAACATAGGGAGACTATATATCATCCCAAGATCCTCTTGAAAAACTTCAACCATAAATGATTCAATGAATGGTTTGGACCCCATTAGTGTGCCCAAAGTACAAAAACCCAAGTTGGGAATAAGAAAGCTAAGAGGAAGCAATTTAGAGCGGTCCAACCCATGTGGAGACCAAGCTGCACATTTCATTGGCTACACTGAAAGCCCCAATGTTCAAAACTCTTGTTGCAATTGTAAAAAAACAAGAACCACATCTTATGTGAAACCTACTATATGTGTATCATCCATTAATGAAGGGAAAACATAAATAAAGTGGGCAATTACTATAGGGCGAAGAGCACAAAGGTGAGCATGAGCAAACAACGTTCCTCCAAATGGGACCCCCTATTGTGTACCTAATTTTAATTAAATGATTATGAGATCTTCATGTCAAGAAACTTAAGAAAAATATAGTGGGGATGGGCATGGATAAAATTGTTAAACAAATGGGAAATGTTGATCTAGAATATTGGGCAAAGATTGTAATTTTTGAAAAATGGTTAATCATGACACTAAATTGAAGGCATTACAAACATCCACCTATAGCACCACCCGATATGGGTGCAAATTTAACATCATTCAAACGCCATGAACCATTATTTCACACCTACCACAAGTTGCTACACCAAACTAATGAAGATTAAAATGTTATATTTAAACTAAATAGCCAGGGTGTGGGTAACTAAGCAATAAGTCACATCATTAGTCACAATGGGAGGTATGTTTTTAGACTTCTTTGTCAATGTTAAAAATTGAGATGTAGAAAGCAAACACAATAATTAAAATGGAACATGACCTTGAACGATGTGCCCACATACCTCGAAAAAGAGGTCGAAGCCACTCGTAAAATCATTTGAAACAAAATAATTTTGTAAAAGTTCATACACATACCTAAAGGGCCACCAGAAGAAAAATGTGGTGGACGAGCCAAAGCAGAGATAAATGTTTGTTGATCTAAAATAATTTTTGTCTTAGGATGGAAATCATCAACGAAAGGGGGGAGATCAACCTCAACAAGTAGATGGAGAAGGCGAAAGACTCTCATGGTCTCATCAAATGGGGTTATAGGTGTGCTTGAAGCTAGTGCATGTATTGTTCAAACAATTCCCCTACATGAACAAAGGCCTATGCATGGCATAATCGTGCTGATGGAGATGGGGTAGGATTTGGAATTGATTCCAAACATCCGCAAGAAGTTAAAGCGGATGTTCTAATTCTGTGTTCCTCCTATAATGTCTCTTAATCACCACCCATGTATTGTTGCAAGTAAGCGCGAATCTATTAGTGGCCTTTCTCGCTACCATGTGAAAGAAAGGACAAACACCAATAAGGGAATAACAAAAAAACATGTCAAGTTGTAATATGGAAAAGATTGGATGGTAATTGAGATAATGGGATATGTAAAGCTTGCTAAACATCAACTCGAAAAGCATATGGAATATGATAGTATGAATGAAAATGAACTAAACCCAAATGGAGAGCATCAATAATGTCTATGGATGCAATCCATGTCCATGTTGAAGAGGGAGGAGAACATGGTGAAATTAGGGGTAACATTACCTTTGAAATATATGACCACCTATGAATGATGCATGAAATATAATGTTGTCTTAAACCCCCCCTTGTAGTAAATAAATGTTTGCAAGAGGACAAGGAATGTGGGGTCACAAAGGAGAGGACCGTATGATGGATACTAGAGAAGCTTCTAGTGGGTGTGGGGGACGAGGCGGAAAGTGGATCAACGGATTTAAAAAGGATGAGGGGATCGGCCGAAGTAAATAAAAAAGGATGGGAATAATGGGCGGATGGATGGAAGCTAGAGCACAGCTAGGCATATAGGTAAAACTAACTACTAGCTTTCCATCGAATGTCTATTTAGAGGGCTAGAATGTTTTGCGATGTTTTGGGGATGGAGAACCCATAGGATTTACCATGTTTATCCCCGCCCTAACATATCTAGTCTAAAATTAAGACCTTAAACCCCAACTTGAAAACCCCCTTAATCCCCTTCAAACCCCAAAAGTATTGTTTTAAAAGAAGAGTAATTAAAAATAAGGATAAATAAATAAAAGGGGACATATGCAATCAAATTCACGAAAACCCAAGGAATGGGTGGGAATAACAAATGAACCCAACTGCAAATTCACCACTACTCATGTGCATGTGGTATTGTTCAAGGGGCCTGCTTGTTTGCCCTACCCCACTTTGTTTGGCCCTACCCTGCCTTTGGCCCACATATTGTCAAAAATAGGTTAGGTTGTACTTTTGCATTTATTGGTCGTTTGAATTTTTTTGCATATTATTGAGAAATTTGAATATTGGTGGTTAGGAAGTTGTGGAGACCCCCCGCCCCCCCCCACCCCCATTCTTCAATTGTTTCATTGTGATCATCAAAAGATTTTATACCTTCTACATGAACTATAAGACTAGAGACCTTAAAACCTTAAACCCAAATATCCTATAACCTCTCAGCTAAGAAACCTTCACCAAAAAATGCTTCCAAAACACTTGATATTCCACTATTGCTTCAACCTAAGGATTGGAGCTACACCATTTAGCTATGGATTTCGATGCACACACTGATTGGTATTTAGTTTTTTGAATTAGTTTACCATCACAACTAATGTCATCATGGCTTGGATTGTTGAAATTAGCATTTTATGCATCAATTTATTGGACATAATGTAGGTCAAGATTGTCGTTAATCCCATCCAAACTCCTATTTGCCTCAACACTTATTATTTCTTCATCATAACCTATAAGGAATTTTGTATAGTGTGAGTGACAATAATAGAAACAAATTGCTTGGGACACATGTAGTTCCAACAATAAGCTACTTAGCACGTTCCATGACCTTCATTAATCTGACAGGATTGAGCAAGCTCCTAGTGAAAAGGAGTGTTGTCAATTAGCATGAGCTTCACCCATATGAATTCGAAAGGATCTTGCTTTGGTGAATCAAAACACTATGGATTACTTTCATGAATTAGGTACCTCAATTTTTATCATGGCATCATAATTCCCATAAGTCTATCTCCAAGTTGAATCCCATTTCAACATTTAAAACAACCACCCATAAGTTTTTACAAGATGAGAATTGCCATTCAAACTTGCATTTTCTTAGCTACAACACCCATATTTTTTTGACCTCCCTAGCTATGACAAATTTCAATTAAAAGCTCTTGTAAAGGTATTCATTTCCTTCTCCAATTATAACTTCCTAACTTCCCTAGTTGAAAATATGAACTTAAACATATCCACTATTGAATTGCAAATGCCAATGATAGACTAGTTCCACAAATCCTTTATGTTTTTCATCACATTCACCATCAACCCATGTCCTAAACATACTAATCACAAAACCCCAAATTTCCAATGTAACAAAAACTTGGAAATCCAAAACAAATCACTTTGAACATTCATTTCACATGTGTTTATAGAAAACAAAATCTCCCCAAAGAAATACACCTTTTATGGTCTAGAAATTTTTTCAATCATTCTCTTCTCCTTGATGAACATCCTTATATTCCTTAAATCCAATATTCCAAAATCCTTCCCACTACAACAAAATATTCAAAGCTAATCGTCATCCAAGCAACCCAATCAATCATGAAAAACAAACAACAATGTTGACAAGCATACAAACACACACCACACAAAACAACAAACTAGGCATTTGCATTTCTTTAGGATTCATGGATGTTGGTTATTGCAAAAACAAAACAAAATAAACAAGCAACACCTATTTGGAGAACAATGTGCTCCCCACTTGGCTAATGATTAATTTTAACAATGATGCATCATATTAAGGTAGGCTAAGTTAAATTACTTTTGTTTTCAATGTTTTTTTTAAGTCACAATGATTCCTAAGTTTCACCTTGATAACTATTGGGGGTTTGTTCATGTTCCTAATAATTGTCAACATGGGTGCACACTTGGGCAAAATTTGCCATAACTAGCTTGACCAACGAACATGTTTTTTCTCGATTGGACATCCACACCCCAATTATATCATGTATTATCAAGTTGCCTTTTTAATTAAAAAAAATTCATTTTGACCTTTTTTTCTTCATTAAAACCTTCAAAATCAATCTTTTTTTCAAATTTTGAATTTCATGTTTGGCAAAGTTTCATCAATAAAAACTAGTGGACCCTATTGTTCTACACCTTGCATTCAATATTACTATTTCACATACTATGGAATGGGCCCATTCCATCCAAGCAAGAACTTAACAAGTGCATTAGGGCAATTCATCATTTCCTTAGGTGCGAATAAGTTCTTCCAAAGCTTGTTTTAAAGTGTAAATAACTTTTGACTATTGATCCACATTCAACCACTTTATTGATTATTGATTTGTATTAAAATTGACATTAACAACATCAAAAAGTAAAATAGAGCTAGGGAATGGTTACTTGTCTTGGAGCATCCCCATTGAGGGGTGGAAAAATGAGTGGTAACATTACTATTTAGGTCATGTGCTTTGACTTAATGAAATATATCCCTTTGTTGTCATGGCACAAGTGCTCGAGTTTCTTACATACATACACAATTTTTCATTAAATTGTAGTTACAAAATGTGTTTTAGTGTGTTGCAAAATTGGTGAAATTTTTACAAATTTTTGCTTTTGTATTAAATCTTTTTGCAAAATTGCAATGCAATGCAAGCTCGTGAAATTCCATGTTGGAAAATGTCATGCTAAAGAAGTTGCAATGCAATCTCTTTAGTAAAAAACGTTTGCTTGTGAAAGGCTTGTAAACAAGCTTTAAAAGAAAAAAATAGATATGTTAAAATGACAAAATTGACTAAAAGCCAGATTCTACAATTAAGCTTGGACAACTTGAGAACAAATCAAATGTTTTACAAAACAAGATTAATGTCTTGCAACTTGTCTTGCAACCCAAATCTTAATTCTAAAATGAATAGTCTTCAAGCTTCAACAACATGAAAGGAAATTGTGAAGAATATAATTTTCAAAGCATGAAAAGAGGGTCAATGATGAAATATGCCTCCATTTCTTTCATGTCCTTGGTATATGTGCATCATTGTTCTCTTTTTCTTTTTCTTAAAATTGAAGTTTCCTTCTCTATATTTTTAAGCTCCATGTTTTAGTATTGTGATTTCAATTGCATTACTCCTTTCTTCAAATCAATGCGTGCAAAAATAAAACAACCTCTTTGTTTTTTTCATTCAAGCTTCACAATGCAAATGAATGAATGAGTAATATTGTTTGAGACTTGTTCAATGCTAGGGCGAATTAGGGTGTCCATGGTAAATGGATTTCTAGTGCCCATAAAAGGCCACTTAAAGCCAATTATATTGGAAGTTCTACATATGGGTGGGTATGCTTTTACATAGGAAAATATTTTCGTAAGGTGTTTGAATAAGACACAAAAAATGGTTACATAAATAATACAAGTGTTATTGCCCATATATAAGGAACCACTATATAATGTGACAATAAGGTTTTTATGTGCAAGGACACAAAACAACAATGTGCGACAATAGGGGAACATTGTGTGTTATTGGTCATAGAAGAGTTGGAATGATAGGTTGTTTTATTATCCCCACACATTTACAATCCAAATGCATTAAACATAAGAGTATTCCATTGCACAAAATATCAAGTATGTTAGAATTGATACATGATGGCAAAATTTTGGGGACATGTCACATGGGACATACTATAATATTTATATCTATATTGTCAAATTCACTCTGAACAAATCCTTGTAAACAAAATTTCGTTTTATATGGGATTTTGATTATGTTCTTATGAAATCTTTTGAAATCGAACATTTGATTTATCATGGTCGATTTGGGAACTTCTTAAATGAGAAATAAATAAAAAATGCACGAAAAGGGTCCAAACAAAGGTAGGGCAAGTGGATAATCGTTTTTTATGATGACTTTTAAAAAATTGAGAAAATTTAGTTACTAAAACATAATAAGTATGTTGCCTAAGAAGGATTGGGTGACAAGAAAAAGGAGCCCTTCAAAGAAAGAATGAACATTTTTAGAATTATCAATAACATGTAATAAATGTATAATTATTTAACATATAAGCATCATTAGAGGCAATATTGATGAGGTTTGGAAACAAAGTTGAATAAATGGTTAAATAATAGTCAAAGAACCAAAATTGAATAACATGAAAAAAAAAACTTCCATTATAGATTTAGATACAAACATGATTAAATGTACACCAAATGTACATTCAATTTCTCATTTTGCAATGCTTAATATACATTTGGTGTATATTAACATACATCATTTCTCATTTTTAGTTAATTGAATTTTTCATGCTAATAGTTGATGACATTATCATCTTTGATGTCATCATTTGAATCAACATTTATCATAATTTAGTGATTTTTTTTGTTGTTGTAGGATTTCAATGGGCAATGTCTTAATTTTATTTTAGTTATACTATGTTTAAAAATAAGTGTAACCATTTTTAATGATATGTTTTTGAAGTTAGTTTTGTGTATATTTTGGATTGTAATATTTCATAATATTTGTCATGGGTATGAAAATAGCCAAGACATAAAAAATTTCAAGGACATGAACATGACAAAAAGGCAAGTCTAATTCTAAGTTCAAACATGAAATATAAAAACCAAAGACAAAAACATGAAATGTGTAAAATGTAGGTTCAAACAAAAGTTTATTATGAAAGCATGAAAAGAGTAGAACACAACTATGGTGCAAGATTGTATCTTAAATTTGTGTTGAACATACTAAAAGTAACCTGAGAAAAACTAGCTCCATTTATAAAATACCTTAAATTAGCTTAAAATATTTTTTAAAAATTCAAACTAACTCAAAATATATAAAAATATTTAAAGGAATCTTCTTGGACAAAACTTAATTTAATTTTGAATGTACAATGGACGAAATGGATGAATTCCATCTAGACAATGTTAATTGTGATGTTGGTGACAATGGTGGTGATGATGTCGGAAGCAATGCTAACAATGATGATGGCAATGATGTTAGAATGAAACTAAGGATGTCATTTATGACAATATCATGAGTTCATTTATGGAATATAAACATAATAACCTTATGTATATGTTGTGCATATTAAATTGCACATTGTCAAGTCATTGGCAAAGGTTTATGATTAAGTGGTCAAATGTTTATTCTTGCACTTTAAAGTTTATTAGACAAAAAAACTAGGGCAAGTGAAAGTTGATATCTATTGATTGTGAATGCCTTGTAAGTTTTTGATTATGATATTTAATGATGATATTATGAACTTCTTAATATGGGTGTTATTGGTGTGACATTTTAATGTGTCTTGTAATCTTACATGCTTTTTAATGAATTGATTAAAATTGTTAAATTTTTTGATAGGGATACATCATAACATCTTTTTGTATCCATTCAACATTTGCAAGGGATGTATTTTTAAAGTAGTCAATGCTTCCATTGACAATTTCTAATTTAGGTTATAAAATATCCATTATAACCACTTTCATTCTTTTATATACTTAAAAAAGAAAGGTGTTAAATATTGAATTTTATTTGTGGAGGTTGTTTGCTTTAATAGTTTTGACATCATTACATATTAAACCTTATTTCTATGTGTTAGTTGTGATAATTGACGCACTCCCAAGTCCCAAGTTAGGTCCAAGATGGGCCTTGGTTTCTAAAACAACAAAATTGTGAAGACTTGAGAGCACGCTCTTAGCTTTCAGCACTAAAAGGGGTAGAGGGGGGTGCTGAAGCTTCGGGATGGGACTAGTATGAGGGACAAGCTTTAGTTACTCATTCGAACCTGCATCAAACTAACCAACAAGTTGGTTAGTTCGTATTCTGGAACATCCTTGGTGCTTGGATAAGCCACAGGCAATTCTGGACTCATAACACTCACCACGGCCCGGATTCGGGGGAAGCCACCACCTTCCCCCCATATAGTGTTCTCTGTGTTACTTCGCGGCACCCACATCCGAATGATTTTTTGTCCCGGGACTCCTAAGGAGGAGTCTTAAAACTGTCCCGGTTTGGACTCCTGGGCCTTTGTGAGTTCATAACTCTTTGTTCGAACCTCGGATTGGGATGAGGTATGAAGCAAACTTGTAGCTCTCATTGAGAAATTTCCAATGGTGTGTCGCATTCCATCTGCACACGCCGGGGTCGGGTCGATTCCTGATTTATAGTGGTCGGGAGTCAAATTGCCAGTTTGACTCCCAGCCCCTCTTTTTGCCATAATTTGTGCTGCATATGTCCAAATGGCTCATGTGAGGCCATTTTCGACATTTACACTTCAATAGCTTTCCAATGATATGAAGAACGTCTTAAGGCGAGGTGTTTTGACCCTTACGATCGAAACTCTAAAATTTTGGGAGTCCCAAAGGACTCCCAAGTCCCCATTTTGGGAGTGTGAGCGTCATCCTCACACTCTTCCAAAAGTGGGGTTGCAACAATAATAGTGTAACAATTTTTGT
>Ga0116228_10006781_pt1 | contig 10232 bp, 8 predicted proteins | sample S1TSphfallax_2_FD_89694 | JGI IMG/M metagenome (GOLD analysis project Ga0116228, IMG submission 89694) | Host-associated microbial communities from peat moss isolated from Minnesota, USA - S1T2_Fc - Sphagnum fallax MG | ecosystem: Host-associated > Plants > Peat moss > Unclassified | place: USA... | reverse complement strand
TGAAATATGAAAGCTGCATGGTGAGCATCAAGCAAGTATGCAACAGGAAAATGCCAGAAAAGATGAAGTAGACTCACTGAAGTTTGTAGTAATTGATGTTCCTATCAAATCCCACAACCACTGCTCCCACCTGCACCCAGGAAGGCCTTTCATCTTAGTAAGAATAAAGAAAAAACCAAACTGTCCCCACACATCTCCATTGGAAGAAAGCATACAGAAAGCATCACTACCTTCAGCTCAATCACACCCCAAAGTCATAGAAACAATGACAGACATCAGATTGATTGTTGAGGAACACATGTTCTGACTCCAAAGAATATTTGCTTTTGCTCTAACAAATAGCAAAATTGAAAGCACATAATGCATACACACGAGACAGGGGAGACATCATACATCCTGGTCATGCTCCATGAAATGACCTGGTGCCAAGTCTATTTTCTTGTCCCCATCTTCCTGGAAATCCAACAACCCAATTACACACCCAACTATCAGATGAAAACCTTCAGATTTGGCATGCTTCTTGGCACAACCTCCATAACAGGTGAAAAGAGAATTCGAAAGGACGACTGAGATGAATACTAGATGCACAGTACTTTGGCACCGTTGATAAGTAGCAAAGATAAGTTAGGACTGGCAAAGGAGAGAGAAGTACAGGGCCTCCAATGTAACTGATGCCAGCTTGCTTGAGCTCCAACTGGATTCCCGCTTCACCAACAACATACACCTAGTAATGCATTCAACATTCCCCCCAAGCAATAAATACAGTGAAAACATGTGTCTAACCTTGCTGTTTGCCCATTCAGAATGGTATTATTATCTTGGTTTCCCTTAATTTGTGATCAGGAAGGAACACTAGAATTCAGCTGTTCATAAAGTGTGTCCAGAGAGAGAAATGCCTGTACCTTCTTGTCTGAAGGGAAGTTTATTGATTTCAAGTAGGCAGCTGCTGCAAATGACGATGCAAATATCTCCTCCTGCAGCACAGTACATAGTTTGTTGAACTCATTGGGTAGAACCAAGAAACATACCTATATTGTAGGCAAGATCTGCAAAAAAACACAGTGAACTCTGCTGCACTTACCTCAGTTACATCAAGACCCAGTGACTCAAACTTCTTTCCATACTGCTTCCTTGACTTGGTGGAATTATTGGTCACAAACACCAGTTTCTTTCCCTACCAAGCCCCAAAACTTTGATCAGAAGTTGCATCTCATGATCTTACATATCAATTTTGCAAATCCTATAAGGATCACACTTCCAAACCAGAATCATATCAAATGTGCATGGGAAATAAAAGAATTTGAATGTCCATAGAAAATCCTGTCCATAGTTCTTCTGAGAGAAAGTGCAGCATGGTGGAAACAAGATTCACCATGCTACGCAGCATATCAAGAGTCTCTGGAACACCATCAATAAGCTTGTCACCCTTCCAGATAACACCTGCACATGGAAACTATGAGAAGCATTGAGCAACCCACATGATCAGAAAACTAGTATCAGATTCTTATCAAAATTTTGAAGGGTTTTATGCACTGCTATCACTTTAATTGAAGCAACTTTCAGTTGAAGAAAGCAGCTTTACACAATTACAGCTTTGTTTACAGGACAAAACGTAACAAATATGGCATGTCCAGAAACTTGATGTCTCTTGTTGCACGAAGACAGCTTTGTTTTCAGGACAAAACTGAACAAATATGGCATGTCCAGAAACTTGATGTCTCTTGTTGCACAAAGACAGTTTTGTTTTCAGGACAAAACTAAACAAATATGGCATATCCAGAAACTTGATGTTTCTTGTTGCAAAATGACAGCTTTGTTTTTGGGACAAAACCTAATAAATATGGCATGTCCAGAAACTTGATGTTTCTTGTTGCACAATTAAGGCTTTTGTCTTCAGGACAGAACCAAGCAAATATGGCATGTCCAGAAACTTGATGTTTCTTCGAGTTGAGGTTGTGAAATCTCCGATCATGTCCAATGTTTCTAACACATTAAGAATGAATGTGATTCAAGGCGTATTTCCCTTTCCACAATCAAAACACTTCCTGGGATATGAGTTCTCCCAGAGCATGTTACTGCAGTGCTGAGAACTCAAATTCAGATTCATTGCTGAGAAGAAGATAGTGAACAATCCCAGCATATAGGTAGGTCCCTAGAGAAACATGGTGCTTATTGATAAAGCTGGCTGCACTCCTTGTAGGATGGTGAAGATGAACATGATCCAACAATGATTGCAGTTTCTGTTGAAGGACATCATTTTTCTCTGAAAAATCACTAGTAGTTGATCCTTATTACGGGCGCAAAACGCGCAGACGGAAAACCAGGAAGGAAGGAAGAAGAAACGGAAGGGAAAAGAAAATCAAACCATCGCAATCGAAAATGAATGTCTTGGCACTGTCTATTAGCTTTGCAGCGTCAGTCAAGAATGGCGCTACGGGCGTTCCTGCGAAGTTCAATCGAATATGAATCAGAACACTCTACTGACTGATGGACTATTGTGACTCTCCTTTTAGCTTTCCATTCTCACTTCGCCTAGCACTCCATTCTAGATTACTGCCAAAAAAAATCTGTACAACAAGAACCTGTCCAAATTTCTAAGAATGAAGTCGCCGGGAGAATGCGAAGTCTTATGGAAGAAACAAACCAGTAGAACTACCATTTTCTTCCACAGATGCCCGCACGGTACTCATCGATCTGTGACGCCAAAGAGGAGCCTCAGCGACCGAAGCTAGAGGTCGGATTTGTAGCGAGGACAGACCACCACAGCGGAAGAATCGCCTCTGGCTTATGAGGTTGTCACTCTGACAAGCAGTACCACCACCAGCAGTAGAAGGCTTTGCAGCAGAGATCACTACTGGCTGCAATGTAATTCTCACTCTCTGCATACACAATCCCCCTGTCTGCATCTTTGTGCTTCTCAAATGCGCACAAGAAGAATCACATTCAAAGAAAGAGCTCCGATACTAAACTTCTCTTTTTTAGTCTAATCTTTTCATTTTTCAACTTGTTCTTCTCTAGACTTTTTTCCGCCACCTGTGCTTCTTGCAATTTTTTGAAAGATGATCCGTCAAAACACGTAATTAATTCATCACGAAGCAAACAAACATATACGCGGAGATCACAGAAACATGACGCTTCAAAAAAAATAAAACTTCAACAGCAAATATCAAAACAAAAAAAGATCACAGCAAAATGGTGACCGCGGTGCGGAGGATGAGCGAATTGCACTGAATGACAAGAAAAAGTGGAAGAAGAAGAAGAGGTGGAGATCTCACCACGGCGACTATGGACTGGCTACTACGATACTCTTGGCTTGTCTTTCTTTGCTGCTTTTTTTCTTTTGTTGAGGAGAAGGCCTTGAGCGCCTTCCAGAAATAGTGGACGCTCACGAGGCCACATCGCCCTGTCCTCAAATTGAGATCTCAAGACCTGGATTGGTGGGGGTTGTAGGGAAAAAAAAAAGATTTGCTGGAACCCTGTCGATATTTTGACTGTTACTTCGCTGAAGTTTTTTTTTTTTGTTTGCCCCATTGCCCATCTTTACTTGTTCCTGTTTCAGTAGCATTCTAGGGATTAGAGTGATCTCAGTACCAGCAGCGAGCTGTTGCACCTGAGACGGCCCTTGGTGATGCAAGGATGGAGATGGAATCACTGAGGTGGGAGCTGAAACAGAAGGTAGATTTGGTCACAACCTTAGAAGTTGACATGAATGTCCTCCAGGAAATGTTGATCGAAGACTTGCAAATGGAGCAAGAGCTTGAATTGACGAAAGCTGTAGCATGGGGTCTCCAAGAAGAGCTTGACATTCGGAACAATGAACCCCTCATGTTGAGGAAGCAGCTGGAAGTTGCTCAGGCGGTTGCCAATGAGTTGGATGAGGTTGCAGCTGAAGCTCGTCAGGTAATCCACCCTTCCCCACAGATTGTAGTTATCAGGCTCCTATTCTGTTTACTTGGCTTTCTCCTTCTCAATTTCTTATCTTATATTTTGGTATGATTCGTGTTTGAAACTGAGGTCAACAAAAGCATTGGCATGACCAAAAGCTGAAGTTCACAAGAGTGTGTTATGGCAGTAGGAGAGTATGTTAGGTCTTCCTTGAATTGGGCAAGAATGTGGTGTGTTCACAGGACCCCTTGCTGGATTTATTTTCTAAGAATTGTAAGAGATCACATATACCCATTAAATTGCAGCACAGAGCTCCTGAGCATTGGTTATCTATGATGGGTGGAGTTCGCAGTCATCCACATCGCACAGATGTGAATTTTCTAACCTTGATGATTGGCTTCTTTCAGGTGTTTCTGATGAGTCTGAAGGCAGGTGGTGTAGCCCTGAATCTGACCGTTGCATTACATGTGTTCCTGATGGACCCATGGTGGAACCCAGCACTGGAACAACAGGCACAGGACCACATTCATTGTCTTGGGCAGTACAAGCCTATGAAGTAAGAACACAAATGCAAAGCTGCAATAAAGCTGTTGGTTGTGTGATGCTGCCTTGTAGGCTGGCATTTTATTCTGTCCTTATTCTCGATGTGGTGAAGAAAGTTGATGTAAAACATAGCTCTGATTGGAACAATGATTCCATGCCTAACCAAGTACTCTCATGGTCACATCAACAAAATCTGAACACATAGCTGTGATTACAACAATGATTCAGTGTTCAGATTTTTGTGATGTCAACATGAGAGCACTTTGGTCAGGAAATGGTCTGATGTTGGAGCTGGAGTGAAGCAGCTGCAAAGCAGAAAGGATCACTTTATTTTTGGGCAAAGGTAACCAACAGTATGAAGGATGATCTGCAAGACATGCTGTCACAAACAAAACAGGCTCAGTTGGAGAATAGGTTGAAGGATGTTGCAGTGTTGGAGGAGCAAATGCATCAGATGCTGTGGGGATGGAAGGCAGAGTTACAAGCTGTCCCTGCTTCTTCATTGCTGGTATGTCCTTCTTTGACATTCTCTTCTCCTGTTGCTCACATCTCTGAGATTGTCAGTGCAAGGTTGCACTCAAACTGAATTTTTCATGCTGTCGTTGCAGGCAGAAACTAGCTCCTTAGAGTCCATAGACACATGGAGTGGTATTGCAGTTAAAATGATGAGGATGATGATGCTATAGCAGCATAGCTTGACATCCTTCCCTTTGGAGGCTGCAGGCATATCCACCTCTCAGAAGGTACTTTTGTAGGGCTTCATTTGCAAACTCGCATATGCAGCTCAACACAGTCCTTGTAAGACACAAGTGCTTGGCTTTTGTTCCAGCTGTTGTTCCTACAAAGCCTGCTCAATGAGATAATGACGGTCTAGTTTATTGTTCAGTTTCCACAAAGAAATGGCTCTGGGTAAAAGTGCTCCAGGCATGTGCTCAGTGCTGATGCCAGGTGGGATTGACCGAAAGATGACCCTCCATTTGCAGCATTAGCAGCTCATGTCAATGGGAGAGTGGTTAGTATTCCAGAATTTCACAGGGTTGCCAACTCCAAGACAATTTGGAATGCTATTCTCTTCTCCTTCTTTTTAATCCCTGTCTCTGGTTCCTTAATTTGGTTAGAGTCATGCCAGAAGGTTGGCCTCTTTCAGCTTACAATTAGGGATTCTTCCACACACCCACTGACCTGAATCCATTTTGTCAGAAAGGAACCATGCACAATTTTTTTTGAACAAGAGACTTGGATTTCTTGTGCATGGTTGCAGTGAAGGCTGACACAATGCTTTCCTATTCCAGCACAACAGCAGAAACAAACTTGGTCCACAATCTCCAGTGACACTTGTGACCATGTCTAAGGTACATAATGAGGCATGCACTGGGGTTATACAAGTGCAAAATCATATTATGTCACTGCTGCATGGAGAATTGCTATGTGAGTAGCTATATTTTGACAGACCATATCATGCATTTGAAAGTGGAGATAGAAGCAGCATTATCAGTCTGACTATGGGAAAGAGGTTGAAGGACTGAAGTGCTCTCACTAAACAGAACCAGCCTGAGGGTTACTTTTAAGTGGTACCTGTTTAAATATGAGCTCTGTTGTTGGACTGACTGCATCCTTCATAGATTGGATCTCAAGAAGGTAGATGCTTCCAAGAAGAATGGGAACCTCAAGGTACAGACAGACCCAACTATTGTATCACTGCAGCATCAAACTGGACAATTATCTGCAAACTGATCCCAGGTTGAGGGGCAGAACATGCTTCCAAGCCTAGCAGACCCACAACATAGCAGTCAAAGGGAGAAAAGGCTCACTCAAAAGAAAACCATTACCAAATGGTGTAGTTCTGATCAACTTGTTAATGCTGCCTTCAAGGGATGTTGGACACTTGAATCACTCAGGAGATAGTCCCCAATAATGCTCCCATGGAATTCTGTGGCAATGATGTCATACTGATACTGTGAACCCAACTTTTCCTGAAGTTTTGTGAACCTGTAGAAATTTGCAAGATTGCCACATGCTCCAGAGATTAGGGTCATTGTTAAATCACCTGGAGGTTGCAACAATGGATCAACAATTGCAGTTTACAGTTTTTTTTACTTCACTCCTTAACCTGCTCTCCAATTGGAGTCCTCCTCTCTGAAGCAGACAATTATATGTAGACAACATGACCATATGAGGTTCACAAAAATATCCTCAATGGCATGTATGCAGTAATAAGATTACAGAATATGGCAGAGGCATCATTTTTGGCAAAGATATCTCATTTGAGTCTACTCTTACAAGGTTCACAGTGTTTCCCCAGGAATAGGAACTTGAGTATCCTGAACTCATGACCTACTTAACACAAGTGCGTGATTGATGCATTTGGCAGGGTGACAAGGTTTGTCATTGAAAACACAATTGACGAGCATATACTCAAGCTGCAGGAAAAGAAGCAACTTATTTTTGAGGGGCATTACTCGCTCTCCCTTTTCATAGACCACACATGGAATGCATCTTGTTGCAAAGCAATTGTCACTCAGGATGGCCAGTCCCATCATCAAGAGTTTGAAAGTTAACATTTCAAGCTAATGAGACAGTCTAATTGACTCTTGACTTCTTTGAGCTTTTGGAAATTCATTCACAAACAGTTTGAAAGAGTGCATCCATGGACTTAAAACCTGTGAGCTCTGCTGTGAAAGAAACATAAGAGGTTTCAGCTCACTTTCTGGACTTGAGAGCTGCATGCTGATGACATGAAGAGAGGCTTTTTCCCCAATGAAGACCTGATCTATGGAAGAGTTTGACATGAATTTTGTTCACAATACATTGCCACAATATATTTGGACTTTTGTGGGAGAAACATAAATTGCAAAAACCATTCAAGGAAAACTATGAATGCTTCATCTGACATGTGGTGAGGGAGCAGGGGAAATGCTGCACAATTCATATTCATATTCCATGGTGCTTACATCTTGCACTACCAAAGCTCTGGAAGGAGCAGGCTTGGCTTTGCCTTTGACACTTCTCAACACTCTTGAAGGTGCCTATAGGCGCCTTCCAAACGGAAAGATTGTGATGTTTCCTCAATCCCATACTGTAAAAGAGATTTCCTGGATCAGAAATGAACCCTTATCCATTGCTATGTTCTATAATCTGACTTGTGTCTTCTGAAGTATTGAAAGTGTGTCAGTTGGTTATTTGATCATATTCTTAAAGAAATTTCCACTGGTTGGTGCATGTGCCTACAGTTCAACAGCCCACCTTAGATTATGGCAGTTAAGGATCAAGCATTATATAACCTGATTATGAGTTCTTGGCACAGGATTATGTGTATGCTACTGTAGCTCATCAGGGACTTTCTTCTGATGCAGAGAGGATTGTAATGTTCACACCACTAGCAGCCTTGATGATGTGTGACTCTTGCAATTTAGTTGTTGCACACTTTTATGCAATACTCAACTGAACCTGGCATTTGAACTTATGGTGTAAGCTGCAATGCACTGGGGGGTGCAGATGGTGCCAATAGCACAGTACGATCACAGATTCTTCACTATGGGGAATGCAACCCTCACTCTTCCAAGATTTAACATGAGGAATGTGCAAAAGTCTCCCTTGGATACTACTCTCCATCTGTATCTTGAAGCTTGTACTTCAGTAATTCATATTTCTGAATACAGCAAGTGTGTTGGTCCAAAGGCTCTTTGACTTGAACTTGTGTTTTTGAATATTTGAAATTGCATTGCAAATGGGTATGGATGGTTTATTAGTCATTAACAAGCCAGCTTGCACGATAGTTTATTCCTATTGTTTTCTTTTGGTGCATATTGAGGGTAATGTATGGTCTTGATCTACTTGACATTCCTCTCTGTCATCTGTTTTGGATCTAGTTCAGAGTGCTGTATATCATTATATATCTACTTCTGACATGAGATGGGCAACTTGAGCTAATCTTGAGTAGATGTTGAAATTCTCACATTCACAGGTAGGAAAGAGAATCCATGTCACAAGTAGAGACTGGTTGAACATATACATAGCTATGCAAGCACATTATGTGATATATTGCAAACAGTTAGGGGTTATCATGTTTGCAAAAGGAATGCTTTCTTCTCTCCTTCCTCTGCTTGTCATGTGATACATAGGCCTTCCTTGTAGAGCTTCCACTTGTTTTATGATATTCAATGATGATGTTGTGCTTACAATAGTGCAAAACACATAATCCTGATTCAAAACCACAGCATTTGGATGCATCTTTCTACAACATCAGCTCTGGGAATTGCAGACATGGCTCACTCTCAAACTGAGTGACCACAAGTAAAATGCAATCTAACAATGCTGGTAGACTTCAAAGATCCTGCAAAAAGACAGTTTTTGGAGGAGAAACAGTTTAAGAGAGCTTGCAAGTCTTGTATGGTATTTTGACAATATACCTATAAGTGCAACAAATGCAGGAACAGGATAATGGCTGCAGCAGACTTATAGGCTAAGACTAAGGAATCTGATGGGAAGGAAAAATGAATGTCAACCTAATCTTGTGTTCCAACTCCAATGGATTGGTACAACTTAAGAGATCTGGAAATTCAAAAACTGAAACATACAATAACACAATATAACACAGCTAGATGCAGTTTTGGCCCACCATTGGGTGCAAGCAACATTGATTTTTCAAAACCAGCTTCATCAAACAAGAGTGATCAACCTGCAAATGCTACTTGATAACATGATAACCATTTTTTTTTCTCCCAGGACACATCTATAAGTATTTTTTTTCTTTAGTTTGGTTGTCAACAAACTAAAACACACAAAAATTCAATAAAAGAATGATGGCCAGAACCATCAGAGGGGAGACAAAAATGGAAGGCCAAAAAAAGGCCAAAAGATGCATGGCCTGCAAGAAACAAAAAAAAAGGAGAGAACTAGTCCCTCTTATGGTAGGAAGCTATCTCACCCACAACCCTCCTAATGTCACATGCATGCAAATCATGAAATCTAATAATAATGAAAGGTCTAAAACAAGCATCACTTGTCAACACAATCTTCCTTTCTATAGTAAAAGCTAAAGCACACTGAAAAGCAATACTAACACGATGCCTGAAAAATTAAATGCAAAAAGAAAAGAAAAAATGATCTCCTGATGGTCTATTGTGAAAAAGATAGGCACATTCCTTAATGAAACGATCCATATCATATCATGCCTAGACTAGTGGGTGCCTTTGGCCTTCGGCCACTGTGAAGTCCCCCGGTTTCTTTAAACCAAGAGAGACACACACAAAGGTGCAAAGCAGCTAATTTTGTTTTTATTTAATTTTTTTTTGTGAGGAAAATCAGTTGAAAAGTCCCCCATGATAATATACATGGTGAAGCAAGCATTTTGAAAAATTTCCTAAAAAAAACTAAATCGCCACATTTCCAAGAGGGGAAAAAAAAGAGTTTTGAAATCGCCACATTTTGAAGAGAAAAAAAACAGGTTTTGAAATCACGGAGATTTGTGGAGGATTTGGGCAGATTCCAAGCTTTCTTGTTTTGAAACGCGTTTATGAAGGGCGTGCTAACCCTAACCCCCTTACCCCCAAGGAGGACGACCGGACGGACAGACACCTAAAATATTATATATAGTGGGTACCCGTGACCTTCGGGCACTGTGAAGTCACAACATCATGGTATCAAGAACAACATCAATTTGCTGTAGAAAACATCTGCTGCGGAAATGCAACTCGCTTCACCTGCTCCTCCTCCTCCTTCCTTCTGATCCAAAGCAGCTGCAGGCAGTGGGGCAGTGGGGAGTGTTTGTGGATTGATTCTGCTGCTGCTGCTGCCATGGAGCT
>Ga0116228_10006780_pt1 | contig 10232 bp, 4 predicted proteins | sample S1TSphfallax_2_FD_89694 | JGI IMG/M metagenome (GOLD analysis project Ga0116228, IMG submission 89694) | Host-associated microbial communities from peat moss isolated from Minnesota, USA - S1T2_Fc - Sphagnum fallax MG | ecosystem: Host-associated > Plants > Peat moss > Unclassified | place: USA... | reverse complement strand
CTCCTTTATCTCCTAAATATTCTCCTACAAACATTTTTTTGTTTTGGTAAACTATTGAAAGTCCCCCTCTTGCCATTTTAATCTTTTAGTTAGGGCAAATCTTTCATGTTCTACCCTTTGTGTTGTTTCCTTAGGCACCTTCAATTCCTTATATGTCATGCTTACAAAAAGTTTTAGTGTTTTTCGGTTGTTCACCTCCTTCAATTTGTGTTCCAATTATCCTTCTCCTCCTACATAACCTCCAATGTAGCAATTTGGTTCTCCAATTCTAATACTAAATTTTGATAATGGTGTTTTTTTTCCTAAGTTTTATCCAACCTAAATTAAACACCTTGGAAATTTTGTAACTTTATTTCCACGCCTTGGATAGTCAAGGCATCCTTCTAGTTGTTAGATTGCAAATTGTTCAATTGTCAGTTCAACTCCAAAAAAATTTATTCAACTTTTGCCTTGCCTTCCTTTCCTACTCCTTTTTTATTGTGACCACTTGAAAAGTTTTTCCCAACTTTCCAACAATGTTGGCATAGTGGTAAAAACTTGTAAATGTCCTCCACCTCTAAATAGAAATTATTAGAGTTTAAGGAAGACCCTACAAATTCTACCGACCTTTGTACATAATTAGAGGGGGGATGTACTAAAAAAGAAATTTTTGATGCCCTAGAGAAGAAGGGGTTTCTAAACCCACCTACATTGAAGGAGTTGTAAGGTTGGTACCATTGGAATTGAATTCTAGTGGGGTATCAAATTTTGGTATTTCTTGGATTAAAACATGCTCTCTTTGCAAATTGTCATGCAATGTCTAAGAAAGGAGAATAAATATGAATTTTGGCTCACTTCCTACCAAAGGAAAACTTGGTCTTACTATTGGTGGAGTATTGGAAATAGAAGGTCTTGTTGAACTTGGATTCTTTGTGTTTATCTTCTTTTTGAAATTAAAAGGAATTTATGGTGATCACACTAATAGCATCCTCTTTCCAAATTTTGGTTCACTTATTGCCAAAAGAAAACTTGGTCTTATTGTTGGTGGGGTATCAGAAATAGAAGGTCTTGTTGAACTTGGACTCTTTGTGCTTATCTTCTATTTGAAATTAAAAGGAATTCATGGTGATCAGACTAATTAACATCCTCCTTCAAGTGACTACAATTGCATTATTTGTTATTAGGCCTTTGTTGACCCAAACTCTAGCCTCTCAGAGTTGGTAATAAGTTTGGTAGTAAAAAAGTTTTTGATACACCGGATTTCAATTTGTTTGATTTTGAATTTGTTTCACCAATTTCCTATGTGATTAATTGGGAGGTCAATTAATTCAATAGGGTTGCCTTCCAAAAGCCTTTTTTGTGTCTATAATCTATGTCTTATTGTCTAGTTCCCCTAACATATCTTCTTCTAATTCTAGTAGTTAAAAAGTTGGGTCCATGGGAAACTAAATGTCCATAACTTCTACAAGGCCAAATTTCAATTCTTTGCTAGGTTCATCTCACCTTGATTCCATTGGCATTAAAAGGTCTCTCAATCTATTGTACATATAACCTAAAACAATTGTAGACCAATTAATATGTTTCCTTTATTTTTCCATGACAACAAGAAGGATCAACTTCTTGTTGACATATGTTCCACAACTCTTCTTGAACATTATTGTTTGGATTAATGCAACATTTGTGTTGCATATTTCCTTTTCAACTATTTCCACCCTTCTTCTACACCACTACGTGCAAGGGTGCCATCAGAATGCACATAATTGTTACTTCCACTTGCTTAATTGGGCAAAGCTTGCTGGTTTTGGCTTATCACACACACAACATGTTCCCCACAACATTTTCAATAAAGAATATTGAAATTCCTTGCATCACTAATTCTATAATTTTAGGGTTAAATTAGACTATAGATTGCAAAATTTCCTTCAAAAGATGTATAGGTCCTAATTAAACACTAATGAACCCAAAAATTTCAATATGTTTAGCCCACTTAATATCCTTGTTAGCAACCCATTTCTAGAACTTGTCCATTTCGATAAAAACCAATTTTCCCTTACTAAAAAATGTAAGTACCAATTTATCTTTTTTATGCCTTTCTATTTTGGTTTCAGTTTTTTCATTTTTGGTGTTTTCTTTTCCTATGTTACCATCTTTTTATCTTTCTATGCCTATTCTCTAACAATCTTCCATTAGAAGTAAAACTATCCTTTGCAACTATCATATGCAATAGATTGTTAATTACATGTGACACATGTAACTATTAAACCCCATAGTTGCATAAGACAAGTTGCACATGATTAGTAGTTACATACGATAATATGTATACAAAAAATATATGCAATAAAATTTTATATTTTATCCATCAATATTGTTCTACAAAGGTTACCCGTGCAATTAAGGTGCAATTACAATGGTGACCTTTTGAATGTCAATTATATGGTGACATGTGGCATTTGAGGCCAATTTCAATATTCATCATTAATAATAAAATAATTATATATATCCATGCAACAAAATGTGAAATTGGATTTTGACATATGTCCATTTGTGAAGGCTAATTATATGGCAACATGTGGCAATTTTAAAAACACTTGATTATTTCTATAATTAATTTGATAAATAGTTAGGCCTTAGGTAGGTAAGTACGAAGGTAGGTTTAGGTTTGATAAACAAGTTTTAAATAATTCAATTTTGTGTTTAGGTTTAACTTTTAAGGTCAAGTTTCTTTCATTGGTTCATCCCAAATGAGATTTGACACTTAGTTTGTGAAAAAAACTAATGCACCTACTTATATAGTGTACAAAATTGAAATGGAGGGCAAAAGATATGGGATAGAAAACGAGTTGCAAATGTAACCAATGTAGTTATAACCTACATGCAACTACTACATGGTACTTATGCTATACTAACCTAGTTTATTTACTAACTATATTAATTATATTATAAGTAACAAAAGCTAATAAATAATCATAATATTGAGAATTATTATTATTATTATTTAATTAAGATGGTTTAACCCTAACACTAAAAGTATAATACTACTATACATAGCATATGTAAATATATTGGGTATATTAACGTAAGCATGTTTGAACTTAAGTCATTATTTTGATGGCACATGTCCATTTTGTACACCATTAATTGCATGTTAATTGCACACACAATCATATTGCCCAAAAATCATATGTTATTAATTTGTAGTTGCAAGCATGATCATCCTAATTGCAAATGACAACTAGATGCACACAATTACAAAATGATTTGTTACATATGATAAGATTTCTTTTAGTGTTTTTTTTCCTATTTTCCACTCACATTTGTTTTCAAAAAATTAAACAAAACAAAAAAATGCAATATATAAGGAAATAACAACAAATAAAATAAGAAACTCCCATTTTATATGTATTGGGAAATGTGAGGTCCTTTGACATACAATCATTGGATATTAAAAAGTCATACCAAAATGTGGCATCAATTTTTGGATAACAATTCCAAACTTTGATGTTTATTGAATAGGTTCCTCATATGCATTTTGATTTAAGGCATTGGAGATAGTTGAACATTAGATTCCTAATCTACAAAAAATCAACATGCCCCCCTATTGGATCCTTTTTTACCATAACCCCATGCATTGGATTCATTTTATATAGAAAATCCCCATCATTGAATTCCAAAATTTGGCTGAAATTGGTATCTAGTTCCAAATTTTCTAGCATTATGGCCTTGATGGAAATCTCATGTGGCAAGTTAAATTGGAACAATTTTGAATAAGTCAAAAATATTGTTATTATAAATTACCTGATCAAATTTTTTTTGGTGTGTGACATTAGAATTGATGATTGGAGGGGAATGTTTGATTTGAATATTAGAAAAAAAAATCAACTTTTGTAGTAGACATTATACAACCACAAACTTGGTAGCCTTATTACTTTCAATAAAAGAGGCTACCATGTAGAAAAGGAACTACCAAAGTGAAAATACAAAAGAGGAAGAAGATCACAATTAATTTATAATCAATAAATAATTCGAGAGATGTTAGTTATTGTGAAATCCAAAATGAACAAATGGGAGTGTGGGCAGAAGGTAAACTACTTTACAAACCCTAGAAAGTACTTCCTCCAACCAAGTATTCCATCATAGATGTCTATCCATTCCATTATAGTTGTTACCTCCACCATCTATTTACAAACTATTCTTATTATCTTGTTGTAGCTACCTTTAATTAACAAACTATTAATTTGCAAAAAACAAGTTTTAAAAGAACCAAAAAAAACTAAACTAATATGAGAGCTATAATATTATACATCAAACTCAAATGAACTACTATCATTTTAAAAAGGAAGTGAAGGTAAATAAATTTATTTATTAAAAAAACATCAAATTCCATAACCTTCATAAACTCATATGTATTGTTTTTCCTTCCAACATACAACCCCTCTTCTATTCCTCCAAAATCTCCTTATACAAACATAGTAGGAATCCTCCTCTTAATCTCCCTTTTCCATAAATCACACAAGGTTTACATTCCACCCACAAAAGTAGGTCCTTACCTAATGTTTCCACAAATCTTTATCTATTAATCACCCATTCCCATAGGTGAATTAACATAATGGCTTCACCTTTTACATAAACTAGAAACAATATGTATGTCTATCACTAGTGACTACCTATTTACTAAAAGGCCAATAGGACTAGCTAACCTTGAAAAAATTCTACCTTTAGTTACATTACAATGGATTGGGTAGACCAAATCTCATCAATAGGAACATTTGTAGTGTTTTTAAGAAAATCTGCACATAGTGAATACAATTTTTAAAAAAATTGGGTAATATTTGTATTGCAATAAATGTTGAACAATGAAACAACATACTCCAATGTTGAATTCCAATTTTTTTCAAAATGTCCATAAGTGATTCTATTGAATAAAAACATGCATTTGGTAATTGAATAGGAGGTTGTTGCATTGTTAATTTCAAAAGAGATGAAAATTTATCCAATTTTGTTATCTAAGTACCTAAGCACACCATTAAAATATTCACTGTAAGGGAATAGATTAAAAATCCATTCCACATCAAGACATTATGTGTTTTAATATTTTATTCCAACATAAATATGCCTTTGTAGATATTAAACTATCTAGAAAATTTTATAGTGAAATCTTTCCACAAACCTCCCATTCTATCATTTTGTGCAATTTTTGACACATATAAATGTTCATTTGTGATTATACCTAGATGCAAATCAAATGAAAATTTTGGATTTGATTGTCAAACATGACATCGTTGGGCTTTCAAATATTCAATAATAAACATTAACTTAAATGCGCCATACTATTTTGCTTCACTTGAAGACATGATAATTGATTTTCCAATAAATAAGATTTGTAATCAAAGAAACAATTTCATATTTCATATTTATATGTTGAAACTAAAGGAAGGCCTTATGAATGCAATACATGTTTGAATGATGAATTGATAAAATTTGATGTGAATGTTTCAAATATTATGAACTTCAATTAAATGGGTGCATATAGATAGAATCACCCTCACCAACAAAAACACTTGTGCACACAATGGCACACAAGATATTTATGAACACATACACCCACACATTCAAAAAATGACAAAATCAATGGGTTCCATCATTCCTAATTATTCCTAATATTGAATAATTAAACCTAATTGACCTAATCATTCATCATTAGGAATAATTGTAAAAGGAGCAACAAAATCTTCACCACACAAATTGGTTTTTATTTGTGGGATAATTTGTTGAATTTTTTTTTATGAACCAACAAGGGCAAGTGTGGGTGATAATCAAAATTTATCAAGAATGTGAATTGAAATGAATAGTTGAACTTGTTTCAGATGAGCCAAATTCAAGAACATAGATTTTTACGATTGTTTCAAACCGTTTGTCTTCAATAGTTAACAACAAAAGTTCATCATTGATTGCAATCAAACTACGAAGAAAGCTTAATTTTTGAATCTTTGATTTTGAACAACAAAATATAATCTTAATCGCCCATTGGAGAAATGATGAGATACATTACACAATAAGTTCCACATATTTTTTGAAATGGAGGTGAAGTAGGGTTGGCTATGGACAATGTATCAATCACTTAAAAAAATAAGGATTGAATATTTTGAATAAGGAATACATAAATAAAATTAATACATACACAATGAAAAAACAAAAATAAAATGAAATTGAGATTAAAAAATGAAAATGATAAGAAACGATGGGAAAATATGGGGAAAAAATTTAAAAAAGAAAAAAAAATATCCAAAATAAACACACAAACACACGATTACACACAACATTTAACAAAAAAATTGAAAGGCATTAAAAAAAACATGCAAAAAAAAATGTTGCAAAAAAAAAAGGGTAACAATAAAGAATAATTCAAACCAATAGATTATTTTTTAAAAATTTACATTTGTTACTTATTAGCTTTAACATGTTTTCCCTAGGAAGGTGAAGGTGTTGGTGTTTGAATTCCAAAGACAAAGGAACAACAAAAAACAAGGAAAAAAAAGAGGACATACTTGTTCAAAAAATAAAAAAATAGACATTCCCCTACCTTCAAACCCTGTATCTTCTTCATTTCTTGTCCATTTTGAACAATTTGAAAAGATATGAGTGTATCATCTAAAGATTTACAATACCCTTTGGAATTATAAAAATAATGAAGCAATGCACAAAGATCTCAAGCTCCAAAACATAAACTATTGTTATGTGCCTAAATCAAACATGTCACCTTCACTTCCAAAAGGCATATCTTGTTCATTCCTTGACTACTTTGAACAATTTTCGTAGCTTTGGATGTGCCATGTGAAGGGCTACAAAATCTTTTTTGAGGTTTTAGGGCAATGGAACAATGTTTAGAGATTTATAAGTCCTTATCCTTAAGTGCTTGTGATAGGCTTGTTTACCCTAACATGCTTAAACCCATATGATTTAAGAACATAGTCTTAATATTTTATTTCATATCCTTTACCCAAAGATGAATTTTCATCAATTATTTAAAGAAAATATTTCATTTTTTAATTTCAACATAAAGCATTTTTAATATAATATATCCTATATTTGTCATTTTAACTTTTTTTTAAAATGATGCTGATAGTAATTTTTCCTTACAACTTTCCATAGTTAGTAATTATAAAATTGATAATTTTTTTTCATAAAGGTGTTTTTTCCCCACTAGGTTCACTAAAAATCTCTTAACAACCATTAGGCAATTTACCACCAAGTTTAGGTGGAAAATGCTTCACAACTACAAGGTGATTTTTACTTCTTTTTTTTAGGTTAATTAAAATTTACCTTGCAATTGTTAGGTGTTTTTCCACCTAAAATTGCTAATATCACCCATTGACCACTAGGCAATTTTTAATCGATCTTGAAATTAAAAATAAAATCACCTCATGATTGCCACACATTTTTCCATTCAAACTTGGTGCTAAATCATGCAGTGGTTGCTAGGCATTTTTTTCATTTTTTTTCCTTTCCTTTTCCTAAATCAAATGAAAATTTCTTTTTGGTGGCCACCAAGTGTTTTTCCACATGAACTTGGTGGGAGAAACATTGTGAAGCAACACACATGATTTTATTTTTCTTAGTTGAATGAAAAAAATCACATAATGGTTCTTTTATCAAAAAATCACTTAATGGCCATTAGGCATTTTTTCACTTGAACATGGGAAAATCACTTGGTGGACAACAATGTGGTTTTTTTTTTCTTGGGTCCAATGAAAATTGCCTAATGACCACTAGGGGTTATTTCATTGGAAATTGGTGGGAAATATTGTAATGACCACTAGGTGTTTTTTTCATTAAACATGACAAAAATTCAAAAAACATTCTTGATGCAAATGCTTTAAAAAGAAGTTTACTTCTCTTAGTGCAAGTCAAGTACTTGATAATTTATTTTGCAATTGAAGAAGGTGAGTTCATGTAATTTCATTAATGAGCTTGGTGTAAATTGTGTAATATTGTGCTTTCAAATATTGATATCTTTTGGATGTTGTTACTGCAATTTTTATTAACACCATAGCACATTAGCCTCCATTTTCCACCTTAAAAAAATGTTCATATTTTGTTCTGAAATTTTTGCTCATTGAAATAACATTTTAGTCAAATTTTTCCTTTCCATTTGCAAACATCAATTGTTTTTCACCCTTTCTATCCCCTCCTTCCTTTACACCAATAATAATAATAACAATGGTAGTAGAACCCCAACTTTGAATAAAATTTTTAAAGTTCTCTAATGGAATTTGTGTGGAAAAACATAAGAATCAACTTAGGTTGGAATTCAAAAATTAACAACACAATGGTCATTGATTCAAAAGTAATGACAACATGCATGTCGTCTTTTTCAAAACCTCTTTCGGATTTTGGTTTAATGCCAAAACAATTTACTGTCACAAAAACATGCCCTTTTGCAAATGTTGTTGGTGCATTTGTATATGGGGTGATTTCACCTTTAAAGTGATTGTGGTCAAAGCTATCATGTGTTCAACAAATCACAATGCAAATATGCATAGCTTAGATCTTCCATGTTATTTTTTGCAATTCAATCAAAGACGCCATACCTATTGAACACCTTTGCTTCAAACACAACATTTAAAATTCCAAAATCCAAATCATCCACCACAACAATTAATATATATTTTTTCATTACAATAGTAGACATTGTGCAAAACAAACAAAAAAGAACTTACTAGAATGAATTTGACAACAAACATGTGAGATAAAACAACAAATGCATTGGCAAAACACATGTTTGAAAAAATACACTTGCAGAAAAAAACAAAAAACAAAAAAATATAATGCAAAATGAAAGCCTAGGCCAAGCACAATGTGCAATATAGTGAGAAAAAAAAGACAACAAAAAAATAATGTTATCTTAAGTTTGGGACAAAATACATAAACCTTAACCCATTATTATTGTTTTTTACCTTAACTAATTTTGACTATCTTTAACTGTAACTTAACTTTTAAAAAAATTATTCATGGCTTCAAAATTAATTAATGGTGTAATAATGAACAAGATATCAATACACAATTTTTAATTGTTTTCCACTTTTGATTATATGTATAATGTGTTTGGTTGCAAACAATGTTATGTTTGTTTTGTCTTTCTATCCAAATTAAGGTTTTTTTGGTGGTGAAATTTCACCATGTTTGTCACCAAAAGAAAAAAAATTGTGTCTTGTACAAAGGATTTATTTTGAAAGAAAGTCCCCAAAATTCACCATATTTTGAAGGAAAAACAAGTTGAAATCGCCATATTTAGACCATAAATTCTTATAATATATGGCAATGTTCCCCCCCAAAAAAATTCCATTTGAGGAGTGTTTTGCATGTTGTATATGAAGATTTTTATAAAAAAAATTTCAACATTATGGTGGCTATTTTCTCATAAATTAAATATATGTTATTGCATTATATGCGATTTTCTATGAGTGAAAGAGAATAAGTAATGATTAATGTTTTTCTAGTGGGCTCAATTCTTTTTTGGCTTGACATAAAAAAGAAGAAAGAAAAAATAAAATAAAATAAAATGATAAAAGTGGGTCAATCAAAACTTGCCAAAAGAATCTCCACATGGTTATCATAATGTTGGCCCTTACATACATGCACACAATGGTGGCTTCCTAAAATGAGAGTTGTAGGCTATTGAAATGACAAACAATAACAAGTAGTGCATGGATTCCAGCTTTTAAGAAAAGCCATTGGATTTTGGGTGCAATGCCAAGTGCATTTATGGCAAATTACATTTTCATGTTTTTTGCCTTTTGCTTTACGTAATGACCAATATATGTACTCAAGTTAGGCAAATGAATTCTGGCCAAAAATTAACAACAATAAACACAAGATATGATACAATATATGGATGAGAAGTCAAGTTTCATCACTTTAATTTGATACTCAACAAATTTTGATTCGATCTTGTTTGTAAAGACATTTTATGTAGTAATATTTCCGTAATGCAAAACATTTGACTACAATAACATCACTCAATTAACTGTGTTTGTAATCCTTCATGTCAAAGCGTGAAAACGTGACTAATTTACCCATTGCCTTGTTGCTATTGAATTGGGTATGATAGTTAAGATCTAACATGACCTTATATTGAATTGAACTTACCAACACATGCAAGGTGGTCATGAATACTAGCCACTAAGCTTAATGCTTCATATGTTTTCCATCACTAAGATGTGGTTAGAACCATATTGAGACGGTCAACCAAAATG
>Ga0116228_10006778_pt1 | contig 10235 bp, 4 predicted proteins | sample S1TSphfallax_2_FD_89694 | JGI IMG/M metagenome (GOLD analysis project Ga0116228, IMG submission 89694) | Host-associated microbial communities from peat moss isolated from Minnesota, USA - S1T2_Fc - Sphagnum fallax MG | ecosystem: Host-associated > Plants > Peat moss > Unclassified | place: USA... | reverse complement strand
TAGTGAATTTCCAATTTACTAAAACCACTTCACATCTTGTGAGAGATTAAAAAAATTGTCTCCAGCAACCAAAATGGGCTTGAAAAATGTAAAGAATGTAACCTATGCTGAAACTACATGGATCTGGATGTGGTAATTACTGAGACTGAAACCTTCCCAAAATCTGCACTAGAGTGACCTCAACTAACAAAACTGTCACAGCAACAATCTCTGAGACCTTAAAGTAGTGGTTTTTCAACAGCAGCATCATAACAACAAAACTGGACACCTAATAATTCTTTGTCATGTCAATTCTCCTGCTTTTCTTGTCCAAAATTGGCTTACACAAGACACAAAAAAAATTCCAAGACTCAGAATCTTGAGACAAAGACTCAAATCCAGAGAGAGACAAGAAGAATTAAAAGTCTAGACACTTTGATTCAATGGTAAAGAAGGCAGGTTGGGGAGACAAGATTAAAAAAATCAAGACTCACTTTGATTGAATGGAAAAGAATGAATGGGTTGAGAAGACAAAAATCCCCAGTCTGGAGATTTTCATTGAATGTGAAAAAAGAAGCTACTAAGGGTTGAGAAGGAAAGAAAAATCTTAAGACTCAAATCTGGAGACCTTGATTGAATGTAAAGGAATGCGGTTGAGAAGACAGAGAAATCTCAATACTCAAATCTTGAGACCTTGAATTGAATGCCAGGCATGGGGTTTCTTGAGACTTTAGACAGAAATCTGAATTGAATGGGGGGCAAGAAGCTAGGGTTGAGAGGAGGAACAAGGGATTAGGCTTTTGGGCTCAAATTTGTCCATATTTGGCCACACGAGGATTGAGAAATTCAGTAGATTTGTCGGCTTGTGTCAAACATAGGAACTCCAAAGTCTCTCCCAAAATAGGAAGCCCCAAGCTCCCCGGAGGTAAAGGTGCCCTATTGTTGGTTGATGTTCTTGCCTTTGATTCCCTCAACAAAACATAATGCCACCAACACCCATAAATAGTTGCCACTACTACTATAAGAATCCCCACTGCCAAACCCACTTTGCTTGACACCAGCATGGAACCACTGTGATTTGAAAATAGTGTCACCTATTTTTGGGTGAAGGCCGCTTGGATTGCGCTAGATTCTTGCAATGTGTTTCAACGACACTAAAAACTTTTTTAAAAAAAGAAAATCTACTATGTTTTTATTTTTGTGTGGATTGGCAAGATATCACAAAAGAAAGTAGGTGAGATAATTTTTAAGATGGAAGAAAATATGAGTAGCCCAATGAGAACTCCTCAAGGCTTGGTTGATTAAATTTCTACAAAATGATTGGCTTGGGGGATTTTGAAAGGAGGAGAAGATGAGATGAGGAGGTGATTGTTTGAGGCTTCTGAGGAAGGATTTGGGTAGGATTTTTTTTATTTTTTTGGTGAAGATTTTGGGGAGATCATTGTGAAGGTTTTGAAGGGCGATGAAGGAGAAGTTGTGGGAATGAGGTTTGTAAATCTCTGTCTTAAAGCAAAATACAAAATAATCCGTTGTGTAATGTATTCAAGGAAGCAGAGTATCTATCTTAAAACTAGGTATGATGGTTGAGAAGGGGGAATGATGAGAAGTTCTAGAGGTCTCAAGAACGGCCAACAATTGTTTTTAAGAATGTGTTTGTGTTTTGTTTGTATTTGGGTTTTGTTGTCTTGTTTTTCAAAAGTGAGTACTCTGATTTTGGGAACTCTAAAGGACTACAGTTGTTCATTAAATCTACAAGGTCGATCACAAAAAAGAGGGGTGTAGTTCTTTGTAAGGATTTTTGAAGCAGATGACTAGGAAATCAATGTGTTGTATTTTTATGTTTTGTCTTGTCAAATGGAACAATGGTGTCAAAGAAATCTGATCATGTGATTTGTGTGGGTCTGAAGATTTTGAAATGAGAGGCCAGTGGGCTCAAGAGAATGAGATCAGAGCAATCTAACCCTTGAAAACATCAAGCCTTTCTATGATGAAAAAGACGATTTTTTTACTAGTTTCTAGACAAAATTTAGGTGACCACTAACTAAGGCCAGTGTGAAGTTTGGAGAGTGTAATTACTGTTCAATATATACATGTTTTGCATTTTGTTTGTTTGCGACCCTTGTTTTTAAATGACAACACCAACACACATGTTATTTTTGTTTTTACTGTAATCCCAATGCACCCGATCATCACCCATTTACAGTTTCCTTAGGCTACTATGATCACAATTACAAGCTAGCTCCCAAAATCCCCTTTCACAAAAGAAAAAGAAAAAGCAGCAGCTTGTGTAAGAAAGGAGTGGAAGCTTGCTCTCGTTGTGGGAGCTTCGTTGTGGGAGCTGTGGATTCTGACAGACTCTGCACTTTTTGTAGGGCTCGCTAGCTAGCTGATGACAACAAGAAACAAACAAAGAATCACAGCATCATGACATACATATTTGGAACACAGTGATTTGATTCCATGCAACACAGTCTTTGCTTCTCCGCCAGTCCAGACTCCACACTACTTATTTTCTTTCACCATCTCTCTCACTTCTGCCTCCTCCTCCTCTTCGTTACTGATCATGAAAATCACACACACACATCCTCACTAGCAAATTTTGTGGCTTCTTCTTCTTCTTCCGGATGTGCTCATGCCCAATATTCCAAATGAGGTATCTATTTTTCGCTTTGTTCTTGTCACTTTTGTTGTGGTTGAAATTCTTCAGGTTGAGGATGCCAGAGTTTAATGAACCCACCTAAACTACCTAACTTCTTCTTCTACCACTTGGGGGTGATTTTTCTTTGGTAGGTGTTAGTCTTTGCTGTGCCTTCTACCAGCCTCGGCAAACGGAGCAAAAATGCTGGGCCAAAACCATTTTGCCGCACCAGTGGAGTTGCTCTTACACATATTAATTCATAAGGCTTGGAGGAAAACCTGGTCTAATACCAAGCAGAAATACGAGGCCTTCTGAGTTTTATATTTCTCGAGACGGATTTTCCTGTAAGGCAAGAGCAGTACATTGAGGCAAGTATCTCTGAGTTTTGGAGCAACTGTGGGTGATGAAATATATTTTCTGTTATCATTCCACCAATTAGCTGAAAACTTGCTTTGTCTTGCAGTAAAAGAAAGTATTGCAGAGGTTAGTGAATAAAAGTAGCAAAACAAATGGCAGCAGAGCATTTCAACTACAAGGATGCACTCACATTCTTTCCTTGCGTTGTTGGGTGAAGAATTATGTAAATGAAACACTTGCTGTAGAGTCGGACTTGAGGGCACCAAAGGATTAATGGGGTTGGATTTTTGCTGGAATTGAATCTCCCTGCTGGAGCCTGCTGTAGTTCAACTGAAGATGAGCGCTCTTTTACACTTACAGTACACCCAAAAGAGATTGATTACTTGTGACTCTTCTTGCTGAAAGCTTGCAGTTCTGGTATTCTCAGGCTGAACAGAGGAAGGTTCAGAGTATGGTGAGAGAGGTGACAGGGTTGTTGAGGAAGTGAGTGGGATATCTATCGCTCTTACCCAACTTCAAGGGTCAATGTAGACCTTTATTGATGTCTAGGTTAAGGTTTTCCTCATCAAGTTCATACCTCCAAAGCCTGGCTCAAATCATATTATATACTTATACAAACATGATGGAGGAAACAAAATGAAACATGATGCAACTGTTGGAAGGCAAATTTGTTACAGATCCGCCCCACTGTGAGAGATTACCAAGCTCTGGAGCTAGTATCATTAAACCCACAAAGTTGCTTAACAACATTGATCTGTAGCACCACAGAGCGGTCACCCAAATCCAGAAAGAAGGTTATATATATATATATATATATATATATATATACTTCACATCTTCACATTTTCAAGAGGAGGAAAACTGAAGAGTTCACCGAAGAGATGGAATGTCAGTGATCATGACTGCATCATGGTTGTGGGCATGTGTGGCTCCTCTTACCACATTTGCACCCAAATAGCAAGTTGAATTTTGTCCCAAAATGTCAATTTTGAAGAAATGCAAGAAGCGCTCAATGAATATGTGAAACATGGAGCTTGTTTTTCCAAAAGTAGGGTATGCTTTACACATACCAACATTTTGCACTACAACTATATGATTTTTATGATTTTTATTTTCTTTTGCTTCAGATGGGTTTTTCACATTTGGAGGGATCCTGATTCCTGATGTGTATTTAGGTGCATTGTTAATTTTGTTTCATAAATTTTTCATTCTTTTGTTCCCATAATTCACATGTGCTTCACATGTTGTTCTCAGTATTATGCCACTTTTTATTTCATGTTAGCGTGAAAGCGCACTAAAATGAGCTAGGGGTGTCCTTTTTTGAGTCCTTACCAAGGAATGAGAATACTTACAGGAAACAGATGGTAGTGAAGTATGTGGCAAAAGTTGAAATTAATATGGGATGATAAAGTTGTCACTTTTCAAAAATTGTTTCCCTCACACACCTAGCCTATCAGCCTATTCGTGGAACCTAGCTTGTTTGGTTGTCACATTCATGACATTTACACAGACTTCTCTTCTTGTCACTCTCCCTTTTTTCACACTATGAGCTTGTTACATCCCGACCTTCTTCATTTTTCACACACTTATGTTCAAGTCCAAGCTTTTCCCTAGCTTTTTTCGGGCTCTTTTTTGCACTTTAGGGTTCATCAATTTGAGCAACTTTGTCGACTTACATTTTGAGCAACTTGTATTTTTGGCTTATGCTTTCAAAAGGAGTAGGGCGACTTCCATTTTTATGCACATCTTTGCCCCAAGCTTAAATTTGAACAAGTTTGCTTGATGTAAGTTTGTAGTGTAGACACCTCAAGGTCAATCTAGATTTCAATTTTTCTTTTCTATCATCTAAGCTAAATTTCCAATTTGATATTATTGTTTGTGTTGCAAAATAATTTCAACTAGTTAGCTAGATATATTTTGCAAGTTATGTCCACCTTTGAATTGTGATTTTTTTTGTTTAGTTGAGGGACTAATAAGCTACTAATGTGATGGTCTTTTAAAGTTTTTAACTTTCAATGCAAAGCTGTTAGTGCATGATGCACCGAGTAATAATGCAAAAGTTGGTCATGCAAAAGTCAATGGGGCAAAAGTTGTTGGAGAAGTTTTTGATGATGGTGTTTTTTACCTTCATTATTAATGTAGAAGTTGTTAATGCAGTTGCTAATGTGGAAACTAATGATGCAATTATTGATGTAGAAGCTTGAATTTTATAACCTTGGTCATTAGGGTCTACAACATGTCTATCATTTTTAATAAGATTTCATGGCAATTAAAGTTTGAGATCTTCATGTTCTACATAGGAATTTGATAATCAAAATAGGTTTACATTACATTTGTTGGGTTTTGGGACTATTCATAATAATTTTGTTCTTCTTGTAGTTCTTATGATTCTAGGTTTCCTATGACAATTTACAAGTTCAACCAAGTTATCAACATGGGATTGATGGGCTTCAACTAAAGATAACATTACAATTGTTGAGATCGCATTTTATGAAGTAAATGACCATAAATAAAATGTTTTTTATACATATTCAAGTGCTTTGATTTTCTATGATGTGGTAGTTTAATATTTGGAAACGTAATAGCTAATTCATTTGCAAATTGTGAATGGTGTTGTGCATGTTTATATTATTAAACAACTAACAAATATAGACATTTTTGGAAGGTCAGATTCATGTATGCCTAAGCATTTCAAATCAAAATGCGAGTGGAAGTGTAGTGAAATCATCAAAATTAAAAGCACAAAACCCCAACCTATAGGCCTTAACTCTAATGGTAGTCAAGAAAGGATCCATGTTTTACCCCACATTGCAAAAATGAACAAAAACATAATACATCAAAGCCATCCAAATCCACCTCTATGCAATTGAATTAAGGGATGGACATTTGCCCTTTTAAACTTTTATGATTCTCACTTTTCAATTTTCATCAATTCCAAATTGTCTAGTGCTACTGAGACAAGGTAATTTGTCCATTTTTTTAGATGAAAATGTCCTTTGAAAGGCCTATATAGATATTGTTTCATATCTAGTTGATTGTTTAAACAATTGGTTCTACTTTTTGCTAATAACTTTGTTTTGTCCTAATCAAGAGCATTTTTTTTAAGTGTCCAAACATTATTCATGGATAAATTGGTACTAAAAATCCATTCAACACTTTGTTGCATGATTAACAACAAACTTTCAACCATTTGGTACTTTCAATCCTTCCTTGTTGTTTTGGAAAATAAATTGTGTTATAAAACCTTTTTGAACCCCTAGGTTTAGTAGTGTGTTATTCACAAAGTAATATCCATTACAACTAACACCTTGGAGTTGATCCCAAGTATTTGACAAAAGTGCCCAACTACTTCTATCAAATAAGTGTTTTTTGAATTTTTTTCATTAAATGATTGATGTTTTACAAAATGCATTGTGTAGGACTAATTCCTTTTGTTTCCTTTTAAATATGTTAAGTTGTTTTTGCAAAGTAATAGATGTTTATTACTCATTATTGACCTCTTGATAAATGGCTCATCATTGGCATTGCTACTTTATTCAAGACTAATACCTTATTTATTGGATTACATGTATTTCTAAAGGTGTTTACCTTTTTTCAAAATAAATAATGTTTATTAATCATTTTCCAACCTCTAAATAAGTGGCTAATCATTGGCACATGAATTTGATTTAGGACAATCACCTTATTTGGTTGATTATAGTTACTATCACAAATGGAGGAAAGGAGACTATTATGCCACAATGTAAAGAGGATAGAAAGATGATTCATGCTATATTGTCCACTTTTGTAAACTATTATGTTAGAACTTTACATTGGAACCTTTAAAATGGTAAGTTGTGAATTCATATGGGACTCTAACTTAGGAAGCTTGAGTAAAAAACATGACAAGTAATAATGTTTACATTTGTTTCTAAAAACTAGTTGTAGTTTAAAGTGAAACAAATTATAGTGTATAAGAAATCTAGTTTCTATAGGAACCCATTATAGGGCTTGAAGAAGTTTTCTTACAAATAACAACAAGACAACATAAACCCAAATGAATAATGCAAGGAATGAACATGATAAAAGGAGTCAACCCATCTTTTTTACAAGCAAATATTTGGTGTGCAAATTTTCAACCTTCTGCGCAACATGTGTCAATCACCAGAAAATAGTATACAAACCATTATGAACTTGTAAAGAACAAGAAACCTCAATAGTGTAAAACAAGACATGTTATGGACTCTTAAAACTACTTATGCACAATGTTGTGCTTTGAAGGGAAAAATGAGAGTGAAAAAAGTTGCAAATAAGATAATGATGAGATATCTAGTGAGAGTGAAAAGATAGAGGTTCTCTAGTGTCACCATGATCATGTTTTGTTATCAAAACCTTAAGTTAACATTTATGGCAAGGGAATGGTGATGATGACAATAAAGGCAAATTCAAATCTAGGAGAAAAATACATGACAATAATGCGAATATAAAAAATGAGTGATGTGTCATGGATGGGGCATGGATGAATTTTGCATGGGGGCACATGGATTATGTGTGCATGGCACCGAAACATAGTTCCCGAACTTTACATGTTTTGATGGGTAGTATGTTTTAGGTCTTTGTTGCTTGAACATCAAAACTTGTGTCAGGTTGCCCACCAAAACTTGACATGTTTCGGGGGGTGATAGGTTTTCAGTTTCAAGTTTCATGTGACATGTTTCGAGGCACTACATTTCCAAGGGTTGAAATCGGTGTTGAATTGTTGTCAAAACATGACATGTTTTGACACTAATTTGCTTGGGGTCTGCATTGCTTGTGCATCGAAACTTACATCAAATCACTTCGAAATGAGCAACACATTTACAACTTGTTGAAATAATGTTGAGGCTATGATAGCTTAATAAATTAAAGAAATGTAAGTACTTTGACAAATAATATACTTATTTGTGAAGTCACATGATTAGGGGGTAGAATGGCCAGTTTTGGCATAATAGGGCATTAAACGTGTAACTGGGAATGGAAATTTTACAAAATGAAATAACTGGGTCTCAAATTAGATTTTCAACCAATTTTGGTGGTAAATTGAGTTTCATCGTGTCTTTCCTTTTCCTTGAATGCCTCCACACTTCTGCATATATTTCTATGCTCCTACCTGTACATCTATAATAAGTACTTTCCACCCTTGTGCATTAGATACCCAGTTTCAACATTTCATGCTGAGATTTAATAAAATTTCATTACTTTGAAGATACCATTAAAAGAGGGGATAGGGGGTGAAAACAGGTCCAAAGACAGGGCGACTTTGTAAAATATCTTCCTTGTAAAAATAAATTGTTAAGCACAACATTGGAGGTTTAAAGTTTAAGGTGAAAAGTTCAGAGGGTGGAATTTAAACTTTTGATTGCTTGAGCCATCGCCCATGGAAACAATGGCATTTTGGATGATACCATGCCAAATCACAACCAAAGGGCCTTTGGTTCCTAGTGTACATGTGTAGACCTAGAAGATGCTTGTTTGAAGACAATAATGCAAGACATAATACTACACATGGTTGCATAATTCTTAAATATGTATACCATTGACAATTGTCTTGAATGATGTATGAAGTTGCATTATTGGATGAAGAATATCCTTAATTACATAATATGCAAACACACATATGAAGAAAAAGGTGACAATAAATAAAGAATTTACTTAGAAATACGACTAGTAATGAAGACAATGGAAAGATATGAAAAATTGTTACTTAGACCTTGTCATGAGAGCATTTGGGCAAATTTCAGCTTCTTGAAAAAAAAAACTAATCTCCTAATTTGTATATTTAGAAACCACAAATTCAAATTCAAATTCAAATTTACAAAAATTTCATCATAAAGATAATTATAGTCCTTAATCCTTAAATCAACTCAGTATAGACTTGCTTTAAACTCTGCAAAGATACCATGCGGATTTACAGATTTTGAAGCCTGCATGATTAGCCTTGTTTTGAGGGGTACTCTCCCAATCATATTTAGAAACCTCACAAGCCTCACCTCAAAATTATTCACTACACATTCCCTTCATTTGCTGCTTCAACCTTACACCCATGTCCACACTAGCTAGCACTGCTTATGCTGGATCAAATAGCCCATTTAAATCATTCTCCTCATCAGATTCCCCTCATTAATTGAGGTTGCCACACTTACTTACACCCTGAATTGATCAAGGATAGGATAACTGGCTATGGAATCCAAAGAGGGAATAGAATACTAATAAACTACAAAAGCCTTAGATGGATGGGAAGATCAATATCATGCTTTTCTAGGAAATTTCCAAGCATACTTTCAACACATTTTGGTACATAAAAGGTCCTTCCTGATCTTCTAGAATTCGGTGTTTTATCCATCCGATGCCACTGTGCTTTCTTTGCTTCTTCCAGCAAGAAATAACACATTTCCAACACATTTCTTCAGAGCATTTATACTTCACTCAGAAAACCCATATTACAAAAGTGCAGGAGAAGATAGTTCCTGCAAAGGTTCAACAGAGGGTTTGATGCTTCCACCTTTGTAGTACACATCACTGCAAATAAGGATGTAGCCATCATCATATCTGACATCTGCATTCTGGAGGTCAATTGCTGGAAAAACAGGCAGTGGAAACCCCCTCTTCAGATTGAGATTTAATATTGGTATAATCACCTTTGCCACTATCATGCGCACTGTTGACTGCACAAAAGACAATACCAAGTGTAGAACCTTCAATTCAAGGTCTTTCCCTCTTTAAACCTCCTGGCTAGTTCATGTAACATTTATTATGACATTGCTGATAAGTCATTCCATTCACAACACACAATCACCTATAAGCAATGAGTCAAGTGATCTGGCAGTCCCACATTTGCCCATCTAAAAACTGTAAACACAATCCCATACATTCAAAAGTTCCTTGATTTACAAATTTAGAACTCCTGTCTTTGAGCAGATGAGAGCTATTATACCTTATGTCAAATTCAATGCACACAAAAACAGAAAACATGTCATCACACAATTCTGGGCATGTTATCTAAATGTTGAGGAAGACTGACAGGATAAAAAATCAGGCCAACAGTACAAAAAGCACAACAAAAACCAAAGGAGAGCATTTAGAATGCCATTCATACCTGCATAAGTTTGACAGGGAATTTCCCAATCTCACTCCATTTGAGCTGGAGGTTGAGATCCTTCAGTGTGACTTCTGCTGTAATGTTGTTCCCAACAAGGCTAGCTATGGCATCCATTGACAAAGTCTGTCACAAACCCCTCACATT
>Ga0116228_10006776_pt1 | contig 10237 bp, 6 predicted proteins | sample S1TSphfallax_2_FD_89694 | JGI IMG/M metagenome (GOLD analysis project Ga0116228, IMG submission 89694) | Host-associated microbial communities from peat moss isolated from Minnesota, USA - S1T2_Fc - Sphagnum fallax MG | ecosystem: Host-associated > Plants > Peat moss > Unclassified | place: USA... | reverse complement strand
TGTTTATCATCTTTCAATTTCAAACTTCCATTGCCAAGTTTTGATATGTGCATCTTTTGACATGTCCATATCTAGGTTTCGTGTTTCTTGTTCCAAGGATGCTTCCAAAACCTTGGCCAATATCGTTTTGTATATATAGGAACCTCATATCATCTATATGTATAGGGACCCAATATAAACATCTCCAAATTTTTGGTTGTTTGTAGATGTTTATGGTCATTGAATGATCTCATCCCACTTCTCTAACTTGGTAAAAAGAGGGCATTTTTTGTGTGTTTATTTCTCAATATCATAAATCCAAAATGGACCATCAATGTGGACTTCTCAATACATTTTAGTGTTCTTTCTAGAAAATCTAGTATCAATTGTTTATGTCCCAAAATTTTGGTTGCGGTTTTGTTGTTCCAAGTTTTTGAAACTTTGGAAACTAATAAGAAGTTTTTAGGTTTGAGGATTTGCAACAAAATTGGCAAGGCTATCAAGTTAAAAACCATGTTTTCATACTATAGCTACCAGATTATCCACACCAATAGGGCACAATATACTGGTTCGTGTAAATTTGAACCTATAGTAGTTTGATGCAACTTCCACCATGAGTGTCGATAGGGTTTTTGCGTTGTTTGCAAATACGTACGATTGTTGGGTCTCATCCAGCTTCTCTAATATGGAGAAAAAAATGCATTTGTCTAGCAGTTTTTTTTATATTGAAGAAGACAAATGTGACCTCTACATGACCTTAATATATTCTAGTCATACTCCTACATAATCTTCATGTTCAACTACATTGGATGTGATTTCAAAACATTCCTTTATAAAATCCATGTGCCCTTGGTAGCACATGCAATTACAAGTTTTAAGCGGCATTTTATGATGGCATATGGATAAAAAACATGTTGAGCTCAAACATATTGAAACTTGACAAAAATTCCAAGTCGAAACATAACAAATGCAAACTTGGCAAAAAAATATAACCAAAACATAACAAAACATTTTATCCCAAAAGAAATTAGAAAGCCAAAACAAGTGGTCCAAAACATGGTTAATGATACCATAGAAACATGAACTATGTAACTTGTTTTCAACATGCACACAAAACATTAAAACATACAACTCAATGTAATGTACTTTTTTTGGAATACTAGGTATTATGTATGAAGAAAAAGAAACCTAAATAAATTGAAATTGCAAAAAACTAAAATGAAGCTTACTACCCAATCATAATTTCAAACAACGTTGTAACCAAACACATGATGAAACTTGATAGAAAACATGGAACCTACAACACAAATAAATCACCTAGAACATGTTCAATGCAACCAAATAGAAATGAAACCTAGTGGAATTCTCTAAAAACATGCACAAAATATGAACAATGGTTATAATACATGTCGTAGGTGAAACTTGAAAAACCAAAAGACTAACAACACCAAAGGAATTTCCAAAACAACAATAGTTATGTCATGCATGATATACCCCATGTTTTTCAAGACCTAAGTTTGGAGGTCGACATTCCTTCACACATGTTTGCTTGTGCCACGTTTTCTTAACATGCCAAAGACATAATAAGATCTTTGTTTTTGGCCACACCTTTTTGCAAGTAGTAAAATTCATGTATTAGGAACAACCACAGTAAAAACAAACTAAGAACTATGAAATTGAAATGAAACTTGTAGAAAGGTGATACATTGAAGCTTCAGATGGCTAATGAAACACAATCAGCCAAGCCAACACATGCAAAACTACCATCAAAACATGACACCACAAACTTGAGCTATGATGCAAAAGGCGCCCACCCACAAAACATAATAATATCAACTGGGCATTCAAAAAACCAAAACATAGATACCTCCATTCATCTTGCAACATAAACATCATAAAATTCTACCCTTTTGTCCAATCTAAAACATGAACTACCATTAGGAAACCATTATGTGTGTAGATTCATATTTGCAACATGAATTATCTAGAACAAATTATAAAAAATTGTATTAAAACACAAGATCACACGTCTTGTAGTTTTGTCAAGTAATTATAGCCCTTGCAACAAGACATTGACATAGATGGAACACAAATTTCAACATGTTGAAAAAACATTATTTTATAGTGAAAAAACTTGAAACAATGATTTCCATTAAGAAACACAATCATTGAAACAGACAAAAATGATGTTTCAATCGACATCATTTTCATGTTTTTTATAAGTTTTTCTCACCAACTTTCTTGCTATGTTTTGAATGTCTTGATTACATAAAGATGTGTCCCTTGTGAGGTAGCCCCCAAACTCAATAACTTGTTGAACATTTTGATTATGTTTCGCCATCACCTACAAAACAAATAATCCTAATCAAAGGATGTCCAAGATGAATTCCTTCGTAGACAGAAACACATGCATTGCAAAGGTTGTCTTGTCTCCTTGCATATTATTCCTGTGGCACACCTCTCTCGCAACATTGAGGTGCTTCTTCTCATAATAACATATTTATGTGATTGGCGGCGGTAAATAAAACATTTTAAGCATGAATGTATATTAGCATTTCTTTTTCTATGAACCCTTGATACTTTTAATTGTAGTTCAATTTTTTTTTTTTTCTATTGGGATGGTTTTACCTTTCTTATTGAGTACTACCTTTTTTAATGTTATATCTTTAATCATCGCAAGCACATCATCGATGCTATCATCTAGTCCATAACCACAATTGTACATGCACAAGATCCAATTAATTTAAAACAATTGGACAACTACAAACTATTATTTGAATCCGACAATGAAATAGACATGCAAGGTAATTTACAAAAGGTGTAACCTTGAGAGTTTTAACAAGTTATCTTAGCATGGGAAAGAAAGTTGTCCTTAGCCATTTATGCATATTTTATTTGAAGTGAACTAGCAATTTGTATAAATTATTTGGTCGTCTTTAAAAAGGAGATCTTGCACATAGTTCAATGAAATATACGTGACCTCAACACCCCACTTCACCTTGGGTCTGCCTAATTTACAATTGTCATACCATGTCAAGTCCTTGCGCATGAAAACACCTACAAGTGAAAATTGAACACAAGTTTAAACACCTTCGAAAATGCATTTGTTCATTTCAAAGCACATACATGATTTTGCATCCCATGTTTCTCTACTTCCAAAGTCATGTTCTAGAGGTTTTAGAGTCACACTCCAAAGGTTCCAGAATCATCATCTAAAGTTTCCATCACCTTTTCCACACCGAGCTACAAAACATGGCACTATGTAAATGTAGAATGTTTTTATGAACATGAGATTAAAAAATCACATCTACTTGTTGCAACCATTACAATAAATGCACCTTGAAAATACATTGGAAAATGTTTTGAAATCATTATTGAAATATCAAGTTTTGATAAACACAATTTGTGGTTGCCACATCAACAACGATTTTTAGGTGTGACATAGAGAGACTATAATGGGTTCTTCACAATAAAAACCTTGTAACTTGAAACATGAAAATAATTATTTGTGATTGTAGATTTTGAAACATGGACTAGAATTCAAAAATGTGTTTTAGATTGCCTTTTCCAAAAACTTATTTTGAAACAAAGTTTCACAACTCTAATTTTGAAACATGTTCATGTTGAAATTAAACTCTAAAACGTGTTTTACAAATCAATTTTTGAAACCTACATATCTCAAAACTAAAATTTGAAACTGGAGTTTGAAATTATATTTTGATGTTATAGTTTTCAATATAGAAACATAGTCCAAAACATGGATTCCCAAGAAGGAACAATACTTGAATTTAGGATTATGAAACCATGCCCAAAAACCAAATTTTCTTAAACATGAAATGGGAGTTTGAAACATGTAAAAATGATAGGTAGCAATTGCGCATGCAATGGAAATTTGGGACATTGAAATTTGGACTTGTTGCCCCAACAAAACAATTTTCTTGAAATATGCATTATGGCTTGCAAACATGACATTGAAAAATAGACTTTATGCGGATAGGAATATTTATTTTGAAGAGAAAAAAAAATGTTCACAAAATATTCTTTAACAAAATGGGGATTGGTTCAAACATTCATGATATTATAGTTTACACAAGTGGTGCCTACATCTAGTATGTACTGAAGCAATTTCAAAACATGGTGGGTTGCAAACAAACTCCCACAACAAGTTCAATTTTAGGCCATGATTCTTGGTCATTTTTTCAATGGAGCTTTTAGTGCCTTTTCTTGCTTTTGGGTTGGCTTTCTTGGACCTAAATTCCCACAACAAGTTCAATTTTAGGCCATGATTCTTGTTCATTTTTTCAATGGAGCTTTTAGTGCCTTTTCTTGCTTTTGGGTTGGCTTTCTTGGACCTTTTGATGGTTGTTTAGTCAATATAAGGGGAACCATTTTTTGCACTTTTTGATTTCTACCTATTTTTGGTGCCATGAGTGGTTTCAAGGGAGTGCCCTTGACAAGGTGTTATATTGTACCCTCTCGATTTCCATTGACAACTATATCCACATCACACTTTCTTTTGGGACAATGACAATGTCATTGTTTATCACATAATTATGTTTGGGGTGATAAGGGATCTTATACCTTTTGGTTGGTATAGTGAACAGTTGCCAAAATGCATTTAGAATTTTCACCTAGAGGTATTCAAATTTTGGAGTTGACCAACCCACCTACAAAATGACAAAAGGCTAGTTGGCATTCAGGAGGAAAACCAAAAGGTAGAGGGACAAATTCAAAACTTATTCACAATGAAATTTGGAATCTAATACAATCATATAAATTACCTTTTGGTAGATGACACACATGTAAATATCCCTCCAAAAACACATAAATGTTGAGACATGATGATACTCAAACATGGATTTGGAGAAACATAAAGACAAAAAATCAAAATTCTCCAAAAATAATCCCCTGAAACATAACTTCATAAAATAATGGCCTTCCACAAACATATGCACCCAAAACATCACTTCGTAATAACAAGGGTATCCATAAATATATCCCCCATAAAAAACAACCAGATCTTTTCAAAAACATGTTTCCCCCAAAATATCACATTTAAGTAACATAACAATCCAAAATGTTTTGAATTTGAAACATAACCTTCTAGTGACATATAAATGCCTAGTGTTCTCATTTCTGAAACATAAAAAACCAAATCATATTGAAGGAAACAAATAAATTGGAAATAAGCATTACGGTGAAAGCAAATTAATTCAAATATGGTATTGTTGCAACCCTAGCCTTGGGCTCACGACCAAAGCAAGGGCTTGCAAGGGTGCAGGCCAAGAGGAAGCTCGGGAGTCACATTTTATGCTCCTGGGAGTGTAGGAGAGTGTGAGGGAATGAACCTTCACACTCCCAAGTGAGCTCCCACTTTGGGAGTTGGAGTCCCAATGGGCTCCTAAATTTTCAGAAAGCGATTGCAAGGGTCAAAACCCATTGGATTAAGGAGTTCTTTATATCATTGGAAATATCTTGAAATTTAGATGTCTAAAATGGGCTCACATGACCCATTTGGACAATTAAAACACGAGTTATGGCCAAAAGAATAACCATGAATCAAATTGACAATTTGACTCCCGGCGACTAAAAGTCGAGAATCACCCCAATTTCCTTGCATGCAGGTGACGTGCGACATACCATTGGAAAGCTTTCAATGAGGGCTACAACTTTACTTCATATTTAATCTCAATCAGAGGTTTTCACACAAAGTTGTGGGCTTCCAAAGTTGTGGGAGACCTAATTTTGGGAATTTCAGGACTCTCACTTCGGAGTCTTGAAACAAAATGACATTTGGGTGCTAGCCTCGTGGCTAGGCACAAAGAACACTATAAAAGGGAAGGTGGTGGTTTCCTTCAGATCCGGGCTATGGTGAGTTTTATGAGTGTGTGTTTGCCCGTGGCTTGTCTATGCACCAAAGGTGTTCCAACTAGGCATTAACCAACTTGTTGTTTGGTTTGTGCAGGTCGATGTGAGTAATTGATTTGCTTGTTATCTTCTTAGTCCTGATCCTAAAGCTATAGCACGGCCTTCTACCCCCAAAGTGTTACAAGCCAGGGGGCGCACCCCAACTCCTTCTCCTTCCGCTATCATCACCTTCCGATTCGCAATTGAGTCCATCAAAGAGCTTGGGGGTGTGTCACAAAATGTCCATTGCATGGGAAACTAATGCAGCCATTGCTTCAACCTATTTATCCTAACCAAAGAAACATGTCAAACAAATTTGAAAGATGAAATAAAAGCTTCGATAATGCCACCTGAAACATACAAACTTTCAAATTTTAAAATAAAATATGGTTTACATAACATGAACCATAAGCATATGTGTAATCTAATTTAAACAACTTGAAACACAACATTGTTTAACTTTCAAAAGCCTTTGAAACATGGTTAGTATGACAACATGTAACCCAAAGATTGTAACACATTTGTTTGAAAATAGATACATTTTTGAGCTAATTGTTTAAGTTTCCATAATGAATGAAACATGGTTAAAGTCACAACAAACATTTGAAACATAAGTAATTCATATTTTAGCACATATAAAAACATGGATAACAAAACAACGAGAGCCTTAAAGATAAATGTAAGTCACTAAATATATAACTTATCGGGGCTTCAAAGAGTTTACGGTTTAGGAGTTGATGATGATTGAAATATGCATAAGGAAATAAACAACCAACCAAAATATAATTATAAGGCAACACAAACATACATATCCTCAAAACTTGACTTGGTTTATTATTTAATTTCAACACTACCTAAAACATTTACAATGAGACAACCAAGCCGAAACATAATTGTAACATGCACCATAAAAATCCAAGTTTTCAAAACTCAAGAAAACTTATGATTAAGTTTCAACAATAAATGAAACATTGATAATGACACAACATTCAACTGAAACATAATTATAGTCATCCCAAAAAGACAAATCTTGAAACTTGAGAGAAGTTATGGTTTAGGTTTTGGGAATGAGGACAATTTGGATAACAATATGACCCACAACTGTAACATAATTGTAAGGCACCAGAAACACACAAGTTATGGGTTAGGTTTCGATGATCCTTCACACATTGATAACGAGACCATGTACACATTAAATGTAAGTGATTTGATCATAAATGTCACCCATGACCAAGATCTATAATGGCTATATGACGGACACATTTCATGAAAGCTCAACTGTAACTACCAAAATATTTCATTTATAGATTTAAAAGAGTTTTGAAACGTGGGTTTGAAATGTGACACCCACAATTGAAACATGGTGCATCAAGTTTTTCAAAATTGTTCCAAAAAAATTAAATGAGGTTTGGAGGGAAAACATAAATGAACTTAGGGAGCAAAAAGTTTTGAACCTTAAGGTTGATTCAATAACAAGAGCGATTAAACACTCATCCAAAACATAGAAAGTTTTCAGAGGATATAAGATTTTGAAAGATGAAAATTAAGGGAAAACATGGACAACGCATAAAAACTAAATGTAACCTAGCTTTGAATGCAAAAGAAAAGTATCGAAACATGACTTGTCAAGGGATTACCATGGATTTCCCTCCCATGAACTTGTTGAATGCCCAATAGGTTATATTGTCGAAGTTTTGCTTCGCACAAATGCATCTAACTTCTTTGCAAACTTGTCCTGTTAGTCCCATGCAAGTAGATGCCAAATGCCAAGTGTTTCAACTAGCTTGTACCCAAACAATGATGTTTTCTTGGAAAGTTCCTAGAACACATTGTCGGCCTCACACAAGGCAACATTCTTGCAAAATGTTCGTTTGAGTTCCAATTTTGTATTTTTTATTTTCAAACATCCCCCATAACTTGTTGGAAGGTGAAATTGGGGTTCATATATTTTCTTGGATGCACTCCAATTGCAATCCCCTTTCATGTTTCAAAGGTTTGCTTTGTTTGGACCTTTCCACACTTTTTGACTACCCTAAATCTGATTTAGACGAAAATTGAAGTTGCAAGTTTCTTGTCAATTTCTTAAAATGCTTTGGAGCTTGTTCGCCTCTAGGTTTTGTAAGGCAGTTTTTTATGAGCCAATCCATGTCCCATGACTTGGCCTACATTGTTGTTATAATTTTCCAAAGGATGGTTATTTTCCTTTTTCCTTTTTCCTTTTATGTTGTATTGGTGGAACTAGTTTTGAAACAATGATGTGATTGCATATTGGTTTTGACAATGGTTCCAACTTCACCTTATATTCCAAAACATTTCCATCCTTTGCAAGGATGATGCCTTTGACCTTGTTTTTCAATGGCAAGTATAACATGAGGGTCAATTGATGATTCTTGTCATCATCCACCGCTTTCTCACAACCCTTCTTTCTATACCCATTGAACCTCATCTTAGAATTATTATTGCAAGTATAATACACACATATGAGCTCATTTCTATTTTTTCGATTGCTCAAGTGGCATTCTTCCAATAAGTGTAACCATTATTCTAGAATATATCTTTCCATGAAGATTATTTTGTCAACCTTCACATTCTCATGATGATGCCAAGTTCACCTTTGACAAGTTCAAAGAATGCGATGAATCCTTTTTTTTGCTTTCCTAGCCATCAACAATTGGAAGGAATTGGTGAGGCTTTCCAAAAAATCACAATACAATGCAATGAAGATAGACCTTTCAAAGACATCCACAAAGACACAACTGTCAAGCTTGGGACATCACACCTTCCAAAAATTACTCCATGTTAACGTTCCAAGACATTCAAAAACCTTCACTCCCAAAATTTGCATTAAACAAAAAACACCTTTGCCAAACCCTAATTGAAAGCTGTAGTTTTGAAAGCTCCTTGCCACGCGGCACAATCAAACCAAAGTTGATGTTATTAATACAAATAATGATTATACTAATTACTTGAACCCTCCTTGGAGGCCTTGTGAAGCAATTCGACAATCCCTATCCCCATCCGGGCTGATTTCTCTATCTTTCCAGCATTTCTTTTTGCTTAGAGCATCTCCACCAATGCTTACTATGCAAGCCTGTGTTGTAAATCTTGGATGAGGTTCATCAGTGGGATCCATTGAATCCATTGGAAGAATGTTGGGACCTTGAAAACATGCACAATTTTCAGAGCCTTGGAAGTGTCTAATAACCACAATGAAATCATATTTATTGATTGTTCTTTGTTTCAATTGTAGTTTCTATGTAACATAGTAACATGCTCCTTTGTTTTGCAAATTCATTACTATGTTGCTTTTAAATAATACAAATTTGAGTTTGGTTTGTAAATATGCATACAATACAACTATTTTTGTGAAAGCCTTTAGAAAAATGAACACTTTTGATTGGTTGAGCATAATGATTAACTCTAGTTGTGGTTTTAATTAGGTTCAGGGATTGAATTTTATTATTTGAGTTTTTAGGTCTTGAAATTTTTATTTATGATAATTGTTCACATTTTGTTTACATTTTTATTAAAGTAAATTTGTGATGGATTCAAGGATTATTTTTAAAAAATTCTATTCAATTTTGAATTTTGGATTTTGGATTTTTTTTGTTTGGTGCATATAGATGTAAACATTTCACAATTCTCTTTTGATTTTTTATTTATTTAAAAGTGATAAAATATTTATGGATTTTAATTATAAAAAAATACAACATTTCTAATATATTTGGATTTTTAATAGGCTTCCAAAACAAATTATGTGCACAATTTTGTTTTTAATTTGGCAAGTTTCATTACCATATCCTATATATAAATTCATTATGTTCGTCTGTCTGTGACGGAGATTTTGGAAGGTGGGGAAAGGGAGAAGCCAATGAAGCAACGGGCGACCCTTGGCGACCCATGTCAGTCTGTGACAGGATGTGATTTTGCCATCACATTATGGTTTTTTTTGCAGTTGTAACAAGATTTGTGACATCGCAATTCGAGCGAAAGCTTTCTGATATTTCTAGCCATCACATTATGTTTTGAAAACAAAATTTTCGCAACATCAATTCCATCAAGAGCTTTCTGATATTTCCAGCCGGCAGTTTGTTTTCAAGATTTCTTAGAATTGCAACAGTAATTCGAACGAGAGCTTTCTGATATTTCCAGCCATCACATTATGTTTTGAAAACAAAATTTTCGCAACATCAATTCCATCAAGAGCTTTTTGATATTTCCAGCCGGCAGTTTGTTTTCAAGATTTCTTAGAATTGCGACAGTAATTCGAACGAGAGCTTTCTGATATTTCCAGCCATCACATTATGTTTTTTTTGCAGTTGTAACAAGATTTGCGAAATCGCAATTCGAG
>Ga0116228_10006774_pt1 | contig 10237 bp, 9 predicted proteins | sample S1TSphfallax_2_FD_89694 | JGI IMG/M metagenome (GOLD analysis project Ga0116228, IMG submission 89694) | Host-associated microbial communities from peat moss isolated from Minnesota, USA - S1T2_Fc - Sphagnum fallax MG | ecosystem: Host-associated > Plants > Peat moss > Unclassified | place: USA... | reverse complement strand
GAAACGCCGGGCCAGAAAGTCATCCACACGCTCGCGCAACCGCTGAAAGCAACCGGTGGCCTCGTCATCCTCAAGGGCAACATCGCGCCCGAGGGCTGCGTCATCAAGGTCGCCGGCCATGAACGCCTGGAGCATCGCGGCCCCGCGCGCGTCTTCGAATCGGAAGAAGCTGCCTTCGAAGCCGTCAACTCCGGCAGCATCAAACCGAGCGACGTCGTCGTCATCCGCTATGAAGGTCCTCGCGGCGGCCCGGGCATGCGCGAAATGCTCGCCGTCACCGGCGCCATCGCCGGCATCGCCGAGTTGTCCAACACCGTCGCCCTGCTCACCGACGGCCGTTTCTCCGGCGCGACCCGCGGCCTGATGGCCGGCCACGTCTCGCCCGAAGCCGCACTCGGCGGTCCCATCGCTGCCATTGAAGACGGCGACATCATCCACATCGACATTCCCAATCGCAAGCTCGACGTTGAAATACCCGAAGCAGTTTTGCAGGCACGCCTCAGCACCTGGAAGACGCCCGAACCCATGTTCAAGAGCGGCGTCTTCCGCAAATACGCGAACAGCGTCTCTTCTGCATCACTCGGCGCTGTCACCAACTAGACCCACTGGAGCATCGCATGGCTGACATATCGAAGCAGGAACCCGACAACCCGAAGCAACGCCCCGCAAAGCTCACCGGCGCAGAAATCCTCTGGGCCACGCTTGAAGGCGAAGGTGTCCGCGAAGTCTTCGGCTATCCCGGCGGCGCGATCCTGCCCGTCTACGATGCTCTGCGCAAATTCCCCATCAAGCACATCCTCGTCCGCCACGAGCAGGGCGCAGTCCACATGGCAGACGGCTACGCGCGCGCTTCCGGCCGCGTCGGTGTCGCCATGGCTACTTCCGGCCCCGGCGCAACCAACATGGTCACCGGCATCGCCACCGCCATGCTCGATTCCGTGCCCATCGTCTGCATCACCGGCAATGTTTCGAGCAAGGTCCTCGGCTCCGACGCCTTTCAGGAAGTCGACATCACCGGCATCACCATGCCCGTCACCAAGCACAACTACCTCGTCACCCGCGCGGAAGACATCGCCCCGGTCGTGCGCGACGCCTTCCGCGTGGCCACCACTGGCCGCCCCGGCCCCGTCCTGATCGACATCACCAAAGACGCTCAGCAGGCCACTGCCGACTTCGATTTCGCCGCCGCAGCCCCGCCCGCAGCCATCGCGCATCCCATGCTCCGCGCCGAGCGCGCCGCCATTGCGGAAGCCGCGAAGATGATTCTCGAATCCAAACGCCCCGTCATTCTCGCCGGCTACGGCATCATCAAGTCGGGCGCAGAAGAACAGGTCCGCACCCTGGCCGAACGCGCAGAACTGCCCGTCGCCTGCACCCTGCTCGGCCTCGGCAGCTTCCCTGCATCGCATGAACTCAACCTCGGCATGATGGGCATGCATGGCGAGAGCTGGGTGAATGAAGCGATCCAGAGCGCCGACCTGCTCATCGCCTGCGGCATGCGTTTCGATGACCGCGTCACCGGCACGCTCGCCAGCTACGCGCCAAAAGCGAAGAAGATCCACATCGACATCGACCCCGCCGAAATCAACAAGAACGTCCGCGTCGATGTCGCCCTCACCGGCGATCTCAAAGTCGTCCTCGACAACCTGCTCCCGCTCATCCCCAAACGCAGCGGAGCGCCCTGGCTCAAGACCATCCGCGCCAGTAAAGGCACAGCCGCTGTCCGCGACATCACCAACCTGCCCGACACCGGCCATCTCTACGCCGCGCATGTCATCCACGACCTGTGGCGTGAAACTCACGGCGAGTGCGTCGTCGCCACCGATGTCGGCCAGCACCAGATGTGGGAAGCGCAGTATTTCAAGCATGAGCAGGCCCGCTCGCTCGTCACCAGCGGCGGCCTCGGCACCATGGGCTTCGCGCTCCCCGCCGGTATTGGCGCAAAAGTCGCCTGCCCGGCAAAGGAAGTCTGGGTCATCGCCGGCGACGGCGGCTTCCAGATGACGGCCTGCGAACTCTCCACCATCGCCCAGGAACAGCTCGACATCAACATCGCCATCATCAACAACGGCTATCTCGGCATGGTCCGCCAGTGGCAGGAATTTTTCTACGAGAAGAACTACCAATCGTCACCGATACTGTCTCCCGACTTCGCCATCCTCGCCTCTGCCCACAGCATCCCCAGCGCGACCGTGCGCACCCGCGGAGAGGTCCTGCCCGCCGTCCGCGAAGCGCGCAAAACACGCGGCCCCTTCCTCATCAACTTCATGGTCGAAAAGGAAGAGTCCGTCTACCCCATGATCCCTGCCGGCGCAGCACTGCATGAAATGATCCGCCGCCCGCAAACACCGCCGCGCAACCCGATCCTCGAATCGGCAGAGGACGAATAATGCTGCATACTTTTGTCGCCCTCGTCGGAGATAAACCAGGCGTCCTCACCCGCGTCGCTTCCCTCTTCCGCCGTCTCAATATCAACATCACCTCGCTTACGGTCGGCGCATCCGAGCGCGCCGCTGTCTCGCGCATGACCATCGTTGCCGACGCGCCGCCCACGGCCACGCATCGCATCATGGCCTCGCTCTATAAGCTTGAAGACGTCATCGAAGTCGACGACATCGATCGTTTCTCCTCGGTCAGCCGCGAACTCGCGCTTATCAAGGTAGCTGCCAATGCGCAGACCCGCTCGCATCTCTTCGAGCTCGCCAATGTTTTTCGCGCTCGGGTCGTCGACCTTGCCCCCGAATCGCTCATGGTCGAAATGACCGGCAGCGCCAGCAAGATTGAAGGCCTGCTGCAGGTCCTCGTCGAGAGCGGCGACACTGTCCTTGAAGTTTCGCGCACCGGCCGCATGGTCATGCGCCGCGGCCACCACACCAGCCGCGTCCTCGAAGCACTCCGCGATACCAGCAGCACCGGCAAGCCCGGCGGCGCGGGCATCGAACCCGACCTGCTCGACCTCGTCCCCGAAGACCTGCCGGAAGAAGCAACCAGCGCCGACTAAACTTTTCGACATCCAAAAACAAGGAAGACACATGCCAAAGACGTATCACGATCACGACGCCGACCTCTCGCTCATCCAGGGAAAAAAAGTAGCCATCATCGGCTACGGCTCCCAGGGCCACGCCCACGCCCTCAACCTCAAAGACTCCGGCGTCGACGTCGCGGTTGGCCTTCCCGAGAGCAGCAAATCGGTCGACAAGGCTAAGAAAGCCGGCCTTAAAGTCCACTCCATTGCCGACGCGGCCAGGTGGGCCGACGTCATCATGGTGCTGGTGCCCGACCAGTCGCAGGCCGACGTGTACGACAAGCACATCAGGCAGCACATGACGCCCGGCAAGACACTCATGTTCGCGCACGGCTTCAACATCCGCTTTGGCTTCATCCAGCCGCCAGCCGGCGTGGATGTATCGCTCGCCGCGCCCAAGTCTCCCGGCCACCGCGTCCGCGAAGTCTTCACCGAGGGCGGCGGCGTCCCCGGCCTCATCGCCGTCCACCAGGACGCCTCCGGCCACGCCCATGCCCTTGCTCTCTCTTACTCCAAAGGCATCGGCTGCACCCGTGCCGGCGTCTACGAAACCACCTTCAGTGAAGAAACTGAGACCGACCTCTTCGGCGAGCAGGCCGTCCTCTGCGGGGGCACCTCCGCACTCGTCAAAGCAGCCTTCGACACGCTCGTCGAAGCTGGCTACGCCCCCGAAATGGCGTACTTCGAATGCCTCCACGAACTCAAGCTGATCGTCGACCTCATGTATCGCGGCGGCCTCGCGTACATGCGCTACTCCATCTCCGACACCGCGGAATACGGCGACTACACCGCCGGTCCGCGCATCGTGACCGACGAAACCCGCAAAGCCATGAAGCTGCTGCTGAAAGAAATCCAGGACGGCACCTTCGCCAACAAATTCATGGCAGAAAACCGGAGCGGCCGCAAAAACTTCCAGGCCATGCGCGATGCCGAAGCCGCGCATCCGATCGAAAAAGTCGGCGCAGAGCTGCGCGCCGGCATGCCCTTCCTCAACCCGGTCACTGCGGAAAAGCAGGGAAACCCGCACGCCGAAACTGTACCTGCCTGAGGATCTTTTTGTTCGCCGCGTAGCAAAAGGGTGGCCGTCACGGCCGCCTTTTTTGTCCAGGTTGAAATACATCCACAAGCCCGCTGTAGGACAATAACATCACCCATGGAAACGCAGACCCAGACCGCCGCAAAAGATCAATCGAGGATCGATGTCCTGGTCGCTGCGCTCCAGAAAGTCGCCCCCCTGCACGGCCTCGCTGAAAAAGACTACGTGTGGCTTGCCGAACATGGCGTGGAACGCCACGAAGATGCAGGCGCCGTTCTTTTCGAGGAGGATGCCCCGGCAGACAGCATGACCATCCTGCTGAAAGGCGAGATTCATGTCAAACGCCAGCGCGGCGTTGCCGCCCTCTTCATCGGCCGCTCAGGCCAGGTCACCGGCACCATGCCTTTTTCGCGGATGAAGCAGTACGGTGGACGCGGTTTCACCGTCGCCCCCACCTGGGCGCTTGAATTCCACCGCAGCCTCTTCCCCGAAATGCTGGAGGCGATTCCCGCCCTCGCCGACCGCATCGTCGGCATCCTTCTCGACCGCGTCCGCGAAGTCACGCGCATGGAGCAGCAGGCAGAAAAGCTGACAGCCCTCGGCAAACTAGCCGGCAACCTCGCGCATGAGTTGAACAACCCAGCCTCCGCTGCACAGCGTTCCGCGGATGGCATGTTGAAGGAGCTGAGGTTCTTCGTTGAAAACTCTCTCAAGCTCGGCCATCTGTGCCTGACAGAAGCACAAACATCGGAAGTGCGCGAGTGGCACATCGCCATCATGGAAGAAGTGGAACGCAGCGGGCTCCCGGAGGGACTGACCATCGCCACGCGCGAAGATGCCATCCAGCGCTGGCTGGGCGAACGCCAGATCGGCGAAGGATGGAAAATCGTCCCGGAACTCGCGGAACTCGGCGTCACCCCGGCGCAACTGGATCGCCTGCCCTCATCCATCACACCATCCACCGTGCAGGCCGTCCTGCTCCAGATCACCTCCGGCCTGCGCGCAGAAAAAATGGCCGAGGCCATGCTCGATTCCACTCAGCGCATCTTCGGCCTCATCCGCGCCATCAAGGACTACTCCTTCATGGACCAGGCGCCCATCCAGGAAGTCGACGTCCCGCAAGGCATCGAGAGTACGCTCATCATGCTGCACTCGCAGACGGAACACGCCACCATCGAACGCGAATACCAGCCGGACCTGCCGCTCATCTCCGCCTACGGCAGCCAGTTGAACCAGATCTGGACCGCACTGATTGAGAACGCGCTCGAAGCCACTCAATTCAAGGGCAGGATCGTCATCAAGGTCCGCGTCAGCGGCGTCATGATGCTCGTCGAAGTATGGGACAACGGTCCCGGCATCCCCGAAGCATTGCAAGACCGCATCTTCGAGCCCTTCTTCACCACCAAGGGCCCCGGCCAGGGACTCGGACTCGGACTCGACGCCGCCATGCGCGTCGTCCGCACCCACCGCGGCTATCTCACTGTCGAGTCCAAACCCGGCTCTACCTGCTTCCAGGTCCGCCTGCCCATCGCCCCCGCAGAATCCTACTAGGATCGATCTTGTCATCCTGGCCCGAGCGCAGCCCCCCACTCTTGTCATCCCGACCGGAGCGCAGCGCAGTGGAGGGACCTGCATCTCCTACACCCCGCACACCCCCAACTTTGTCATCCCGACCGGAGCGCAGCGCAGTGGAGGGACCTGCATTTCCAAACTTCACACCCGGCGCCCCACACCCCTGACACTCTCACCGGGTTGTACGCTCGCTCCGCCTTAGCAGAAACACCACACCAGTCAGCAACGCTCCGCCAATCACCCAGCCGAACTGGTACCAGTAGAAAAACGGAAAGCCCCACAGCACCGGATCATGCCGCGCGTACAGTCCCGGAAACAAAAGCGCCACATACGGAATCAGCAGCAACAAATCCCGTACCCGCAGACCCCTCGACTTCTTCTTAGCCGGCATCATCAAAACTCCGCCGCAACGGCTTCAACACCGCCGCCCGCTTGCGTCGTCACGCGGTCTTCGTAGTCTTCCTCACTGGTCGCATCACCAAGCCGCTTCACCCGCGCCGCATCCAACACCAGCGTCAGCAGGATCGTAATCGCCAGGTTCAACGTCAGCGCATAACACCCCGCGTAGGCCGGATACGTCCCGCCAAACAAATGCAGCGCATAGGTGGATCCCTTCATGTGCAGCGACATCTCCATCCCCGTGCTTGCGGCCATCCCCGCAATCCAGCCAATAAGCAGCGCGATATGGTGGAATCGTCGCTGCCACAGGCCGAAAACAATCGCCGGAAACGTCTGCAGGATCCACGCTCCTCCAAACAACTGCAGGTTGATCGCATACTGCTGCGGGAGAAAAATGATGAACGGCAGCGCCCCCAGCTTCACCACCAGCGAAGCCAGCTTCGCCACCTGTGACTCCTGCCGCGCTGTCGCATCTTTGCGCATATACGCGCGATAAAAGCTGCGTGTGAACAGGTTCGCCGCGGCAATCGACATAATGGCCGCCGGCACCAGCGCGCCGATCGCAATCGCCGCAAAACAAAAGCCCGCAAACCACGGCGGGAGCGCCCATTCAATCAGCATCGGGATCGCCATATTCGCCGTTGCCGGATGCAGCCCCGCGACCAGCGCCATCAGCCCCATCAACGCGATCAGACCCAGCAGCACCGAATACGCCGGCAGCAGCACCTGGTTTCGCCGGATCGCGTCGCCGCTCTTCGCTGCCAATATCGCCGTCACCGAGTGCGGATACATAAACAGTGCCAGCGCCGAACCGAGCGCCAGACTCGCATACGCGCTATAGCCCGACTTCGGCAATACCAGCGCCGCCGGCGGATGCTTCGCTGCCAGCAGCGGTCCCGCTGCCGCAAAGATATGCGCATATCCGCCCAGCTTATAAGGGATCAGGACCACGACTGCGCCCACCATGATGTAGATCATCGCGTCCTTCACCAGCGCGATCAGCGCCGGAGCGCGCAGTCCGCTCGAGTAGGTATAGAGCGCCAGGATCAGGAAAGCGACCAGCAGCGGCCAGTCCCCTTTCAATCCCATCTGCGCCAGCACTACATTCATGCCGACCAGTTGCAATGCAATATACGGCATCGTCGCCAGGATGCCGGTAAACGCAACGGCGAGCGCCAGCCAATGGCTCCCATAGCGCCCACGCACAAAATCGGCAGCGGTTACATATCCATGCTTCCGGGAAACCGCCCATAATCGCGGCAGGATCAGAAAGCCAAGCGGATAGACCAGCGACGTATACGCCAGCGCAAAAAAGCCGACCGACCCTGCGCCAAAAACCAGCGCCGGCACCGCAATCACCGTATAGGCCGTATAGAGATCGCCGCCCACCAGGAACCAAGTAATCAGTGTCCCGAAACTGCGCCCGCCCAGCCCCCACTCGTCGAGCAGGTCCAGGTCACCCCGCCGCCATCGAGACGCCAGGAAACCCACAACCGTGACCAGCAGGAAAAAAAGGGTGAAGACGGCGAGTTCTACCTGGTGGGTGTCCATTGGCGTGCGGAGATCATCTTAGCGCAGAAACCCAAATCTCAAATGCGAGGCCAGAAGTAGTATCCGACCAAACAGAGACCAGCGAGCAGATTGGCCACAACATTCCCCCAAAATGACAACGGTTCTTCCGTGCAGTAGACCCAACCGTTAAACCGTACCCAGACTTTGCCCGTAAAGGCGAATGTCGCAGACGCCAAAATCGACACGGACCCGAGTAGGAGGATGTACAGCGGCGGATTTGGAGGAAGCCGCAGAATATGCCTCAAAGAAGTGCGACCAACGGGAGCATCAGCGGCGCAGCCGCCCCCGCCCGAACGGCCAGTTCACTTTTCGATTTCGACGCCGCGCCAGAAGGCGATGTGGTTCTTGATGTTCTTGGCTGCGGGCTTGGGATCGGGGTAGTACCACGCGGCATCCGGGTTTTCCTGGCCATCGACGAGCAGGCTGTAATACCGGGCCTGTCCCTTCCACGGGCAGGTCGAGGTTGTACTGCTGGTCCGGATGTATTCCCGTTTTACCGCGCTCTCGGGAAAGTAAATGTTGCCTTCGACGGTCTCGAATGTGTCGCCTTCAGCGATCACCTTCCCGTTCCATGTTGCTCTTGCCATAGTTCTTAACGTTTCTCTCTCTGGCGTCAGGTCTGGTCGCCAACACATTGCACACGAGCATAGTACATCCGCGGACCCGCGTTCGGCGTCGGATGGCGGTCAGTTCGATGGTGGCGCAGTCACCCGGAACGCGCCCGGGGCGTCGCCGCTAATCCATCTTCATCGTCGAGCCGGTAGGCGCAGCCTTTCCGACCTTGGCGACTTTGGTGATATGCACGCTCATGGCCGCCGTATCCGTGGTCGCGATGACCGTCACCGGCTTGCCTTCATCACCCTTGATGGCGTCGGGGTTATCGATCGCCCAGACCTGTTTCTTCTCATCGTCGATGAAGACAGGCTTGGCGCCGCCAGCAATGCACTTGGTCACGCAGGTGGGATCGGCTGAGGCAGTGTTGTGAGTTGCACCGCATTTAGAATCACCAATATAGCCCATCAACTTGACGGGTTTTCCCATATCGGCAGCGAGAGCTGGCAGACTGCAAAGTGCGAAAACGGCGATAAGACGTTTCATTGGATCGCTCCGGACATCTTCCAGAGTATGCTACTTGTTACTGAAAATTAGCAAGCCGCGGCGGAAATCGCCTTCCAGTGACGGCAAAGCCTATGCCACCCTGCTCGCTCCGGAGCGCTGGCTTTCGAACGCCCGCGTCAGGCGTTCCAGGTGCGCACGCGCCCCGGCATACTTCATCACCACCTGCTCTGTCCGCACCAGAAATTCCGGCGTATTCACCCGTATCTGCTCCAGGAACGGCTGGAACTTGGCCAGCAGGAACACATTCTCCCCATTGCACTCCGTAAACAGTTCGCCATCGATCGCGCCGCGAAGGACGAACGACGCCGCCATCTCCCAGTAGCTGATCACCTGCCGCAGGTACTGGTTCTCCTGCGATCCCCATGCCCTGAGCACACCAATCACATCCTCGGCAGACTGGGGATCGAACTTCACCGTCAGCCACAGCCGTGCAGCGCGCATCGTCTCTTCACGCCGCAGATCATACAGTTTCAGCAACAGTTCCGCGTCCGCGGTCGATGCCAAAGAGGTCGATTCCATGATTACCGACTATCCCTTCATTGCAGTCTGGTTTAAACGACGCTTTCCGCCGCGTTCGCTTCTTCTTTTTCCACCCGCTCCACCACAGGAGCATCGCCCAGCCGCTTATTAAAGATGCAGTTCACCGTCGCCGGCTCCTCGACCTCGCCCTTTTTCTTCCGCTTCTTCGGCGCTGCTTCTTCTTCAGCAGAAGGCTTCCGGTTATTCGGGCATGTCAGATAGACGCCCGACTTCAGCGTCTTCTCCAACAGATACGGGCTGTGGCACTCCGGGCATTCCTGCGCAACCGGCTTGTAATTCGACGTGAAGTCGCACTTCGGATAATTGGTGCAGCCGTAAAAGACATTTCCGCGCCGCGCCTTCTTCTCCGCGATCTCCCCTTTGCCGCACTTCGGGCAGGTCACGCCGATCGTGTTCTGCTTGATGTACTTGCACTTCGGATACCCGCCGCAGGACACAAACTCCCCGAAGCGCCCATGCCGCAGCACCAGGTGATGCTCGCCGCACTGCGGACACATCTCCTCCAGCGGTTGTGGCGGCTTCTGCTGTTCTTTCGAGTCGAGCCGCCGCGTCGTCTTGCACTCCGGATAGCCGGTGCATGCCATGAACGTCCCAAACCGTCCGCGCTTCAGCACCATGGTCTTGCCGCAGTTCTCGCAGTACTCCTCGCCGCTGTCGGTGTCCTGCGTATCGGCCGTCTCCAGGTCCGGCAGGTCGATCACGTTTTCTTTCGTAAACGTGCAGCTCTCGGGGTCTTTTTTGTCATACGCGCTGCACGCGAAGAACGAGCCGAATTTTCCCCACTTCAGCACCAGCGGCGAACCGCAGCGCTCACAGATTTCATCCGTCGGCTTCTCCATCCGCTTCACATTTTCCATGTGCTTTTCAGCGTGGAGAAGCTCCTTCTCAAAGTGCCCGTAGAAGCCCTGCAGCAGCGTCGTCCAGACTTCTTTCCCGTCTTCAATATCGTCCAGTTCTTCTTCCAGCCTCGCTGT
>Ga0116228_10006773_pt1 | contig 10237 bp, 9 predicted proteins | sample S1TSphfallax_2_FD_89694 | JGI IMG/M metagenome (GOLD analysis project Ga0116228, IMG submission 89694) | Host-associated microbial communities from peat moss isolated from Minnesota, USA - S1T2_Fc - Sphagnum fallax MG | ecosystem: Host-associated > Plants > Peat moss > Unclassified | place: USA... | reverse complement strand
TTTTTGCTATCAACCGCAACAAGATCACTAGGTGTGCCAGCGACAAGAGTGTGCAGGGTATACGGCCGCACCGTGCAACTCCACAGTTAGAACAAGACGGAGAGTAGAACAACAAGGAAGTCAGGCAGTTCCTTCAGTACTGTGAAGAAAATCTGACAAAACGACCTCTCTTCATCCCTGCACTTCCTGGGAAAAGAAGTAGGAAGTGCTTACCGAGGCTCATCGCCATTTTCTGCTCCGTGAAACCCATCGAAAAATCCATACTCGTCGGAGGATTGAACTCTGCCATGGTTTCTTTAAGGCAGCACCAATATCACACAAATCCCCTCCTCCTCTTTGAAGCCACAACCGACCGGCGACGAATGTAGGAAAAACACAACACCGATAGCAGCAGCAACAGCGAGACCTTCTATCTTCGGCAAACGCTATTCTGAGGCTAGTCGGAACCCCGCGAAAAAAAACCGGATCAGAGGAAGTATTTTTTCCAGGCTCACAGACGACACATGCAGGCGTCCTTCTGACGCTTTTTCAAAAACTCCAAAGAAAATAAAAAACAATTCTCCGGGCAACAACTGCTTGCGACTCCGGCGTGAAACATGCCCCGCGACAAACCTCTGATGCACGAAAAGTTCAACAGACGCGAGATCGGAGAGATCGGATTCCGAACACCTGCAGGCAAGGGGAGATGGTGAAGGCGATTGCCCTCCAAGCAAGCTCGCGACCACGGGACGAACGTTGCTGGTGTTTGGTTTTGCTGTTCGTCTGCAGCAATTGTGAATCCCGGAAATGCAGTTCTCAAAAACAACACAACAGAGCCAAGAGAGCCGAGGACTGCTGCTGCAACTATCAAGGTCTTCTTCTATTGTTGCGAGGTTTTGAAGTCTTTTTGTGTAGTTGTTAAGACTGTCAACAGGAAGGAAGGAGGAGCTACAGACACATCACGACAGCTCAAGGCTTGGTAATGAGCTCCCAGATTTGCTTTCAGAGAAGATATCAGCATCAGCCATACAACTGCAACAGAATATCCTGAATGTGACGAGCAATACCGTTTGAGCTCCTTGGAGATTCTGCTAACAGGATCAGTTTGATGAGAGCCCAGGGAATGACATACAGGGTTGGCAGCAGATACTACACACAGCAACCTCTCCACTTGGAAGGTTTGGAGTTCTGCCTGCAGTATGGCAACCGTGCAGTGGTTTCTTGCAGCTAGTTGCTGGATTTCACAGTGTACATGTAATTCTGCCGTGCTGGAAATTGGTTGGTTCACTTTCATAAAAAACGCAGGATTCCTGGCAACTTGATGTCATTTATTGGAGTGCACAGCAGTTCCTGCGTTAGGAAGATGTGGAATACTGCACATCACTTCTGCTGCCCTATATCAAGGCTTATCTAATCAAGCACAGATTAGTAACACTATCGTATGAAGGATCAATTCCCAATTTGCAGATCAAACACATCCACAACGTATCCCGCAGAAATGAATGGGGAACCATTCAAAGGTGGCGTAAAAATTCGCCATATTTGCTTTCTGTTTTGCAACCTGACATCCAACAATTCCAGGGCACGATCAACTTGTAGAGGACCACTGGAGTTGCTTGCGCCTCATGGAAAGCCCGAGGGATATGTTACTTCCGTGAAATATCTCCAGACCATTGTGAAGATAGTGGCATTACCAATAATCCCTGCAAGAACAAAGACCATCCTTGAAGTGATGGAAGCAATTGGCATCCCTAACTATGATCATTCTCCTAACTATCTTTGCAATGAACTTGGTGGAAGTGTGGCAGTCTCCACATACCCACAGATTCTTGAGAAGGTGGGGTGTTGTTCCAGGAGGTGTGCAGATGAGACCAAATGCAATAGTCAGTTTCTCACTATGGTGATGTAAATCAAACACCTTTTCTTCATCCTCTACATCATGCAAAGCAAATTTTGTATCTGGCACATGCCCAGCAGCTTTCATCTAGCTGAACAACCTTTTAGCTCTGCATGGATTTCAATCATTTGAGGATCGTCTTGATCATCTACTACAATTGTATGCACTTCATTATTTACTTCAATCCATGTGCAACCCAACTTTTTCTTGACATGCCTTTCCTGTCTCTGTTGCTGAACCTTTGCACTGAGTTCCCACTTGCCACCAGCAGCATAGCTGTTTGATAGCAGCACATAGCCTACGGCATTTCTTGGGTCTACTTCAAGAACTCACTTTACAATATGTTCTACCATCTCTACATCACCATGAATTCTGCAAGCACCTAAGAGTGGCCAAGAAAATCAACCATGCAAGCATAGTGATTCCCTGTTGGGAGGATACTGTAAACTTTACTCATGGAATTAAAGTGGTGCAGGCCTTCAAACAGCGGGCCTACATGACTACAAGCTGACACTATTTATCTCCACACCTGCTTGACACATCCATTTGAAATGCGCAAGAGCTTCCTTACCATAGCCATGCATGGCAAAGCCCTTTAGCATGGCTCTCCAAGAGACAACATTTTGTGTGGGCATCTTGTCAAACACTCTCCATGCCTCCATGCTTCCACATTTAATGTAAATGTCAATGAGGCTATTGCCCACAAAGAGATCTGAATTGGAACCACTGTCAATTATACATTCATGAGCATGCCTGCCCTCTTCAAGTGCTACTACACTGCCAAATGCATTCAGGACCCCCCACAAAAGTGACTGCATCTGGCTTGACACCTTCTAGTTGCATTCAGTGAAATAGTTCGAATGCCTTCTGCCCTCGCACAGATTTCACATATCCCAGAATCATGGCAGTCCAAGAGACAACATAATGTGTGGCCATCCTGTGGAACACTCTTGAAGCATTTTCCATTCTCCTACTCTTGGCATACATGTTGACAAGGCTATTACCCACAAAGACATCTGACTCAATAATCTCTTCATGAGTGTGCCTGCCCTTATCAAATGATGCTCAACTGGCACATGAATACAGGACCTCTAAAAAAGTGACAGGGTTTGGCTCCATCCCTTCATGTTACATTTGTCGAAATAGTTCCAATGCCTTGTGCCCTTGCCCATATTTTGCATATCCTAGAATCAAGGAAGACACATGTTTCTTTGTGCAGAACACATCATAATTACAACCAAGAAAGCTATATTGTCTTCCTTGATCAACAAGAGAGTAGTTCTCCCCAATTCTTAATTTCTTACCTTCTCTGATCTATCTATTATCCCACCACTGCCAAGGATCTGAAAAGAAATTCCACCCAAGTTCCTTTCTCTGCCTGCACGAGCTGCAGACCTGGATGCAAAGATACAATTCTTTGATGCCAATCCCATTGACAATGTCAAAGGCTACAATTCGAATAATTTCACTCCTCTTATGACAATCATAGTAGATGATGAAAAAATAATAATTTCAAATTCATAAAAACGAATTTTAAAAAAAAGGGAAAATTATTCGTTTTGTTCACTTGGAAACTGATCCTAGGCAATGTATTATGAATCAGAATACACACCCATACTCCCATAACCTGTCATTAGCCCAAGTAAAAAATGGTCATAAATAGTGTGAAGAATAGAAACCCTTCAAAAAATTTCTATTCTTCACACTCTAGTCCTTTTTTTCCTTTTTTTTCACTACTCCTCCTTGAGTCCTTGTCTTTCTCAAGCACCAGAAAGCACCTTTATGTGTCTCCTATTGTTTAGGCACCTTTCCCCTTGCATGTACTTATAAAAGGGGGGCCAAAGGGAAGGCATCGGCCTTCTATTTTAGGGAGTGAGGGCCTTGTGATGAGCATCTTTGATTGGCCCATCACCAAAAAGTTAGTGATGGGCAGCTCAATTTGATGGCCCGATTTTTTTGGCCATGTACCAATCAAAGATGCCCATCACAAGGCCTCCAGCTCCCAAAATATGTGAAAATTTCCTGGATCTTGTTAGAAAGAATCAATGATTTTATTCTTGAATGTCAAGTTACTTAACATGTATGCACATAACGGAAATAGTTGGTCTATTGTTGATTTAATTAGGTATTTTGGTTGAAAAACCTCATGTGGTGGACAATCCACATGTGTAAGTGTGGAATTCATCATTAAATGTACAACCTTTTGTAGACATGGCTGTCAAGAAACAAATACATGGCAAGTGCTATTTTGGTTAACCACATGAAAGTTTAAAATTCCTAGTCCAAAGGTGTCCCCAATTAGAATCAATTACATACTCCCGATTAAGGAGAAGGAAATTTTATAATTTTGATGGAAAGGTTCTTTAAACTTTTATTTTTCGAACTACACAAATATGAAGACATCTTTATTTTCAAAAAAAATATTTTGACATTTGAATTTTGATGTCATTGTTCAATTTGGCTCTATTTAAATATTTTTAAATATATGAATGAGTGTTCTACATTGCAAATTTGGACGTTAAATTCATGGTGGGCTTGAGAAGAACAAAATAAAGTGTTGTTCATGATCATGTAATGAAACTAAAAAGTTTTGGTTTCCAGAAATTAAGACTATATAAAAGCAAGTTGTTTGTTGATCTTGAGATTTAGTGTTTGCATCCAAACATTACAGTAAAATATGTGCAAATAAAGGAATATCGGAAGATAAAGTCATGAAACATGGGGCACATTGTTTTGTTATTGAATGGAACAATTGGAAATCATTCGAGATCTGCAAGTGCGATGTCTCTTCAAGCTTGTCACTTTTGTTGGAGCAGAACATGTGTTGTCCACAACATTCACAACTTTTGGTGTTTGAGGTTGTTTTAAGGTTGCTTGTATAGTTGGTGGCTTTCCTGCACCTCACACCTTTCACTTGAAATATCCAAGTTGTAGATATGAAATTGTGCCCAAAATATGAGTGGCAATTGCCTACATTTTAACACTTAATAATTCACACGAACATAAATTGATCGTGGTTCCATCATTTGCTAGCTCATCAAAGTGGTAAACCATGAAATTATGAACCACATTTCCTATGCATTCTCTCTTGGAAGTCTTGCAATAAATAAGTAGAGGATTGATGCATTATATGAGTGATGGTTAGCTATTTATGTATGTTATTTTCATTAAACAAGGATCGAGTAAGTAATGGACCTATGATTGAACGAGGAGTGTATTGCAAGCTGCATGCATCTCTTTGTAGGTACATCTCTGCTAAATACTCAAACACTGCAACTCAATGCTAATCAAACATTATTATGATGGACTTGGAGGAATCTTAACCACAAGGAAAACATGCAAGTATCTTTTTAGGTAATATTAGTTCTACAAAAAAATTAAAAGGGTGTTTCTAATGAAAATTTCTGACATTTTAACACACCAACTTGCAATATTTTAGCTTGATATTGGCAATTGGAGTTATTAGCTTGCCCAAAAGCAAAATATCAAATGTGAGATTTGTATAGAAAGTTGGAATGATTGACCTTCTGAAACATAAAGATTTTGCTTCACACAAATACGATAAAATCGAAGCCCTAGGTCACTTGCCAAAGCCTCTGCTTCTTGCCTATAGCAATCGATGAAAAACATGTAAATATTGGCAAGTTAACATTAATATCAAAAGGTTGTTCCAAAATTATTTGGATTTAAAATGAAAATTGGCCAAATGTCAACCATTGGATTAACAAAAAATAAAAATTGCAATATTAGATATAATGACTCTACCTTGAAACAGCAGCATGTTCAAGCAAATCGACCTTATTTTGCACCAACACCATGGGTACAATCCCACACTCTTCTTCAACCTATATAAAATGTAAATGTAGTTTAAGGTATTTATGGAGACCAAGATCATGACTTAGTAAAAATGAGAACACGGGGACACTAATTAGGGTTGCAGTTGAATCCCACAAATCCATATTCTCATGATTATTGCTTCTCAATAATTTGTCACTACCTATATGTATGCTAAATGTATGCTGAAGTCAGCTCCTGATAGGTTTACAACTTCATGTGTTACCACCTCACAATTTGGCAAAAGGTGTCGATCAGCACACCCTTCAATCAAAATAACAAACCTAGTACATAGTTGATCCTTGTGTAGAATGTCACATGTTGGAGGATCTATACATGTTTATTAGGACAGGAACAACCTTGTGTTTCCATATTGAAATTGCCTCAAATGATGCCCTATCGGTGGTGGAGAATGCTAGCACGGCTGCCTTTGCACCTACATAAGAGTGGATTGTCATATGTTTATATCATTTGATTCCATTTTGGTAGCTTCATAGCATAATTTATAGCTTTCTTTCTTAATATGGTCATCTAGGTATGTTTGTACATTTCAAAGCATAATTTCCCCCCATAACCATGCACCTACTTTGACCAAGCAAAATTACAAAGAAAATACCTCGGTAATATGCACGAGTCATTGCATGAAATTGCTCTTGGCCTGCTGTGTCCCATAACATGAGCTTCACCTCTTCCTCAAGTCCTTTTATGTACCTGACAAAGTCACAACATAAGCTTTTCTTTGAAAACCATATTGCAAAAATGTATGCATCCCAAACCCTAAGCTAGAGAACGAGAGAGGACATTTCCACACCAGGCAATTGTAAACAAGAGCCTCTTCATCTCACTGCTACTGACCCCTGACAGGGGTGGGCTTTTTACGAGTTACCAGAAGCACAGACTGGAATGAGTCACAAAGATCCCCTACCACAAATCAAAGGGGAACATTGTCTTAGGAGAGGCAGTGCAAAATTTTGTATTGATTTTATTACTGTTTATTTATATCCCATTTCTCAATTTGTATGGAATGGAGAAGAGAGATTTTTTTGTTTACTGGTGCTTCTCAAGAAAGTCCACACCGATTGTTTTCTTATAATTGTTGCAGTATTGCCCTTTGCAAAACTGACGAATCATGCTTGTTTTTCCTACATTTCCATTCCCCACCACTACCACCTTCACTTCCCCTGCACAAGCAACCACAAAGGTTCACAAATGAATTAAGTGAGCATTGCTTTGCATAATTGCACATCATTCTTAAAAACCATGAAACTTTTAAGGTAGTCTCCAAAGGGAAATGTAACATTGTTGTGATGGTAATCCATTGGAGTCTTGTTCAACAAGCTTTTGTTCTATAGTGTTTAGAGGGAAGGAATTTGAAATTTTATTTATGTCAAATAACACAAATTAATTCCTTTCTTGACACAATTTGAGCATTCTTGCAATTAGGTTTAATTTGTTAATGCCAAAGTTTCCTTTTGCTGCTAGATTTGCTTTTGGAAGGGGAATAGGTTGTGGGTAGGGACAACTCACTTTCAAAATCCTCCTCCTGCATTATTGCCAGCATTTAATCCAATGCTCAGGATTTTAGCAGGTGTAAAATGCAACATCAAAGCTTCAATTCAGTAGAGTTATGATTCAACATTTGCTCCAATACCATTTAGAGTTTTGGCACTCAAATTGTCCTCCAGAAATTGAAAAAACCATAGGAATGGTTCAGCATGTGATAGTTTTGGCTCTAATTCTTCATCAGCCGTTTGGCATGTCTCTGTTTGCATGTCAAATTAGGCAATAAGCTTGCACTTTATGAACCTCCACATGTTTGTGGAAATACCTTCAAAGGAGCCCAAACAATGAGCATAACAATATTTCCAAATAGACAAGAAAAATATTCTCTTCATGAATTCTGCTTGGAAATTACAATTTTCCTATGACCCAATCTTTGGTTCTCAATTGTTAAAGTGGTGGGCTACTAATTTAATGTAATAAGACAATTCAGTGATTGATATTTTGCAACAAAACCTTCACTTGAAGAGCATATTCTATTGTAGACAATTTCCCATTTGAAAGGCTATCCCAATGTTCAAGTCAACTGGCACAGGAAGCCAGAGTTGTGTGGTTTGAAGCATCCATGGATGGACTCAAAACAGGGGTAGTTATGGTCCCTGGCTCAGTGACAGTTCTATGGAAATATTTTGTAGGGTTAAGAAGCTTGGGAGTTGGGGTCCGGTTCCAGTATCTATGCAATGGGTATATTTGTTTCTCAAGATCCAAAAATGTGCTCTTTTGTTTCAACCCTTACAGATCCTCAAGACCCTTAGAAGAATAATTTTTCTATTAGGGTTTTCCTGGATTTAAGAATCTTTGCACCCTACCTGCCTCAAATTTGTTGGATCAGATGAAGTCACCAATTCTTGGTTGATTAATCTTTGGCCCTCAGCTATGGACAACAAACATTTGAGTTAGTCCCAGCAGAAATTCTGGGATGTTATGAAACTAATTTTGTGAGGCCAATATGACTGAAAATTTTCATGCTATTGCTGTACTTCAATTTCGAGGATGGTTATGAATTTTTTTCAGTCATTTCCAATTTACACCTCCATCTTCTTATGCTTCTATGATCCCCTTTGAATCCATGATTTGCAAATACACCTTTTGCTCACACTAATCTAGATTCACTATTTGTATACCAATGGTAATCATCATGTTCATCATCTTTGACGTACCACCATCTTTCTAGGGGGGCAGTGTAACAACTTGTGTTGAAAAGTTCGACAAGAGAACAAAATTACACTACGAGCAACCAACTACAAATCTGAATACATGGAGGAAATGGGTCTATGTTGACACCCTTTTGAAGGTAGCTTGAAATACTGGCTTCAACAGAGGATAGTGAAGATTCAGGAAAATATCTTGTCAGTCATTGCCTTCTCCTGCATAAGAATTCAGCAAATTCTGCACTCATCTTCAGAGATGCGACTGATGATAGTTATAAATCAAGAGCTTGGTTGAAGATTTTCACTGTTAACATATCAGGTGAAATTGAGATTGTTTTACAAGTAGGATTGAAATTCATCCATCCCATGTGAACAATTTTGTCATCTCTCCATCGTGGTGCAGCTAGAGTAATAATTACCAGCTCCTTGCTTGAGAATAACCATAGAGACTTTTGGTGCTGAGATTTAGCAAGTTTGAATGTCATTTTGCTAGAACTAAAACAAAATGTTAGTTTGCATCAATTGATAAAATTCACCAGATTAACTTTGAAATTGAATAATGACTGCCTTTGGCATAAGAGAAACTTCAAAATGAACAACTAGAGTACTATTACAAATTGAGAGATGCAAAAATTAATAACATGCAAAAAGGCATGATTGGTTTCGCCAATGTAATTAGGATGATGTTTGCAAAAGATGACCCATCAAAACATCCTCCGACTGACTTGCACACCAACACACACAAGAAGATAGATGCATCCAAGTGAATTGCAATTAAGAGTTTGGAAGAGCAATTGAAACTTTGATTAGGGCTATATAAAGTTTTTCAATTGATTCTACATTTCATTTCTAGCTCAATCATTCATAATTGAAATGAAAAATTGTTCAACATTTTCAATTGAGGATAAATTTTGAACTACAGTACATGTTTCAAGCTGTGTTTATTTGTTGAACAAGACCTGTTTTGAGATTTGCTTGTCACTACGTTCTAGATGTCTCATGTCTTTCAATAACTAAAAACCTTTCATCAAGTGCATGATTTTGCATCATGGTGTTTTTTTTCTTCTCTATCACCTTCCAACTTGGGGCATCATATATTCATCTACAATTGATTTTTATTTTAAAGTCTACAAATTGTTATACATGTCTATTTCATTGCATCTAAGGAACATACTATGTAATATACAACAAGTCACCAAGTCAAGGACAATAGCAACATGTACATCAATTTTTTCATGAAGTCCATGAAATGTCTTTTTAAGAATTCCAAAAACATTATCAACTAAAACCTTCCCCTCTTGTGTTTTTTTATTGTACAATGTCTCAAGAATGTTAAGCTCCTCTTCTTTACATGGTATCATGATCCAATCAATCAAAGGGTACCCCTTACCCCCAAACAAATAAAAAGGGATGCCATCTTGATAACCTATTTTTGGATTGAACAATTTATGGTATTGTGCTTATGCATAGAGACCAAATCTTTGAAGAACCCATGAATCATTGACATTCTCAAGTTCTCCCACAAACAAATCAATGAATCACTTCCAATCATCAACATGCTACAACATATAGTCTTGTGGTAGTAATAATCTTCATTGAATGACCTTGTAAGTTTAGCTACGGCAAAATGCGTATCATTTATAGCCCCAAGGACACTTGGAATTCTACTAGCCTACCATAGGGACTATGTAAGTTATCTATGGGTTACCATATGCCTATGGGTTATGTAGGTTACCTATGGGCTACCAAGGGCTACCTTATATAATACTCACAAAATACAATCTTATATATAAAAGCAATAATGGTGGTGTCTGTC
>Ga0116228_10006772_pt1 | contig 10237 bp, 12 predicted proteins | sample S1TSphfallax_2_FD_89694 | JGI IMG/M metagenome (GOLD analysis project Ga0116228, IMG submission 89694) | Host-associated microbial communities from peat moss isolated from Minnesota, USA - S1T2_Fc - Sphagnum fallax MG | ecosystem: Host-associated > Plants > Peat moss > Unclassified | place... | reverse complement strand
GTTAACCCAATGTAAGGCCAACCATGAACTAGACATTCATGCAAAGCACGGTAGTAATTGTTAACCCAATGTAAGGCCAACTATGAACTAGGCTAACTATGAACTAGACTTTCGTAAATCACAACACAACTAGGCAAGGTGGCCAATCCTTGGGTGTAGAAATGCTTTGCACCTCACACAAAGTGTGAAACACCTCACACCTACCTTGCATCCCATGCTTATGTAGGTGTAAGGTGAGTCCACAATGCACATAGAGGAAGCATCTATCTATTAAGGAAGGTAGTTAGTTAGTTAGTTGTGTTTGTCATGTTAAGATTTCTCCCAAACAATGGCGCCCCCAACTTGTTCTTTATATCGTTGGAAAAACTCTTTGACAAGCATGGATGACTTTATAATATTTAAACTTTAAAATGCAAGAGTTATGAAATAATTGGACAATTTTGTCATTAAAAATTGTGTGAAATCAAAAGTAATTTAAGAAAAATAAAAAATTGAGGCACACTTTTGATATTGTTGAAATGTGTTCAATGAGTAGGATTTTATGGAAATGATTTAATACATTTTAGACCTATAATTATAAGGTAGGAGAAGTTAATTTTGAGTAATTTTCACACTATAAATTCAATAAAAATTAGACTAATTGGGTATTGAGTTCACACTTGGGCCAACATCACACTAGTTATTCGTGGATATAACTTTTTTTTTTTTTTTTCAAATTTGTGGGGTAGGTGGGTTGCTCATCATCCACAAGTGAACTTGGCAATTCGTAAGAAAGGAAGTATAATTTTTTTTTGGATTCTTTGTATATTTTGACATGTTAGAACCATTTTATTTGGATTTTTGGCGATTTTTTTTTTTCAGAAAATCACTGGGTGCAATTGTATGCATTTTATCAGAGAAATCATTTTTTTGGTGATTTTATTTTAATTTTTTTTTTTTTTCCAGAGAATGCATTTGAAGAAAAGCTTGGAGAGACGTGTTCTTTGAATAATGTAAGTAAACTGTGTTTTTAAAACTGCCCGTTGGATCACGGGCAAAAAAGCGACTGACCGTCATTGAGCACGAGACGCGTCACCGGTCCACTGAGCGCGCGGGTACACATGGAAAGGGCCTGGGGGGGGGGAACGGTCACAAGCCCACGAAAGAAGAGCGGGAAGCTTCGTTCGTTTGTTACACTCGCGGGAAGTGTCGAGCTCTTCGCAACCCACAACAGCAAGAGCTTCTCTGCATCTCCTTCTCCTCCGATCTGTTGCTGTTGCCGATCGCTCTTGCATCGTCTGCTCATGCTGCTGCTGCGAGTGGCGGACGTCTCTTGTCGAATTTCTGGTAAGCTTTCAGCTTTCTTTTGCGTTCATTTTTGGATTATAATTCGCCTTTCTTTCGTTGTTTTCTGCTTCTCAATATATCGGATGCGGTCCTCCTCATCGCTGTCATTCTATGCGATGCTTGCTTTGCGGTTGGTTTTCTTGTTCTGGCACGTTTGATTTCGGTTGTCTTTTCATTTCTTTTCTGGTTCTGCCAGGTTTTTTGGTCTATAAATTGGCCTTTTTCTGGTTGTTTTCTGCTCCTCGTTACATCACATGCGGTGCTCATCGCTGCGATTCTATGCGATGCTTGTCTTGTTCTGGCGTGTTTGGTTTTGGTTATCTTTCATTTCCTTTCCGACTCTGCAAACTTTTTTGGCCTGTAATTAGACTCATTTTCTGGTTGTTTTCTGCTTCTCATTACGTGGGATGCTGTGCTCCTCATCGCTGCAATTCTATACGCTGCTTCTTGCTATGCGATGGCTGTCTTGTTCTGGCGTGTTCGATTTCGTTTGTCTTTTCACTTCCTTTTCGACTCTACAAGGTTTTTTTCTCTGGAGTTTTTATGCGCGTTTTCATACTTGCCTTCTTCTACCCTTGTTAGTTCGTTGGTATTCGACTCAGCGTCCATTTGTGCTTCCTGAGGATATGAGGTTTGCGGTTTTTTCTATTTAGAGATTGTAATGGCAAAGAACCTCTAGGCCTGGAGAGACTGTGCATTGCAGTTCGGTTCTCGGTTAGTGCTGTAACAGAGAAGCCAGAGCTTCACTTTCAATTCTCCACATGTTCTCCTGAATTCGTCCCGGTTTTATTGCATTGCTGCAGTCTTTCAGCATGGTGGACGCTCTGTGCACAAAACCAGCTGGGAAGAAGATTCCCGTAGACCTTACTGTAGCAAGGAGATAATTGAAGGTTCCGATTGCAAAGTGATCAATTGCAAGAAGAGGTGATGGAGATCATGGAGTTTGGGAGAGGGAAGAAGGTGAAGCGTGTGACTGTCTGCTGCTCAGGGTGGCACAATTGCTGCTCACCAGGAGCACATCAACCAGCTAGCAGTGATGAGAAGAAGTTTGAAGGATTTGCAAGGAGAGTCCCACATTAGAGAGTTGCACAGATTCATATGATGACAAGTATGAATGAACGGTTTGTGAGAAATGTGGACACAGTAACAATGAGCAAGAAATTCTGTGATGGCTGTGACAAAGGGTTTCACATTTTCTGTCTCTGCCCTGTCCTTGTGACACTGCCTCTTGGAGACTGGTTTTGTCCTCTTTGTTCTCCTGCTGCTCTTGTTCGTGGTATGCACTTGCCCTATCTCCAATCATTTGTCCTCTTCACGAAACTTGAAGCTTCTTCTCATGAATTTGATTCAATATCATACTCACAAATCCATGATCAAGCAAACAAGTTTGAGTCCACAGTTCCTAGATGAAATAATACTCAACAAATGAATTCAAGTTTCATGTGTTTCAGTGGTCAACAGTGCTAGGACTGGGTCAAGACTGAAGCCTGCTTTTCAACAGGCAAGGCTAATTGAGTCTCTTTTTCTTTATCTCTTAAATGGGTATGAATCAATACAATTCAACCAGATATCATATGATCTTTTTGGCTTTGAATCTGAAAATATTACTTAGACGTTTTCTGTGTAATGGGTAAGGGTAGTAGTGTAATGCAATTAATCCAGCTACTTTTTTCAGTGGCCCTAATGACAGGGCAGGTTGTGCATGCACATTTTTGATCTTTTACATCATTCTTCTTGGAATGCAGAATTTCCAAAGGTGCAGAAGAAAATTAATGACTTTTTTTGCATTCTAAAGCCATATCAAATTTCTCCAGGTAATGCTCCATTCACTCATACTTGGCATGATGTTGGCTACAACAAAAACTGCTACTTTTTTACATGGAAAGTTGAATCTGAAGGATTCAGCTATGCTTAAGATCTCCTGTATTTTTGTTTTCAGAGGTAGGATGTGGGTAGGTACGGAAGCGGCATAGACAAAGTCTAAGCTTGTGCAGGCAAAAGAAAAGCCGGCAGTTGTTGCTGTACACCCTGTGCTTTGACCCTCATTGGCGGCTTGAACAAATGGCCTCATTGGCTACTGCCCTCACTACTGTGGGTGTTGTGTTCATTGATAAGTTGTTATACAGCTTAGCTCATCGAATGGCTAACAATGCTAAGCTAGAGAAAGGCGGAATGCAGGTTAGTCATTCCCTTCTGCTTCCTTGATTTGGGTGTTTGATAAAACTGGTATCTTTTTCTCCTCTGTGAAGCATACTATATTACACATGAGATGAAGTGCACTGCAAGAAAAGAGAGTGACAGGAAGAATTTGGGTCTCATCAGGTTATGGGGAAGGAAGACAAGGGCACAATGGAAGCATGTAAGGCAATGTGCAGCCGTGGTGAATGGCCTCCCTTGATGGTCACACATGACTCTCGCCACAGGTGGTATGTATTTGCCCTCTCCTGAATTGGCTTTGAATTAACCCATTGATTCATCCCATATACATTTGATCCTTCTAAATTCTTGTCTCCTTGAAAGCTCATTGCATCTTGAATGTGGATACTATCGATTTTTTTATCAGCTATGTCTCTTGAGTGCTATCCAACATCATGACGGAGCCTCCACACATTCCTTCTGGAAATGTGACAGAGACTCAGGATGCACATTTTGTATAATGATTTGCCCAGATTAAGGCTTGATTATTTTATGCTATCTACAACCACCACTGGGAGCTGGTGAAGGTTATAGGTTAGGTAGTCAAGGCAGATTGTCACTGCTATGAGTACCCACTGATGAAGGTGATGGTCTGTCACTCTCAGTAACTCTCATAAAGTTATGACTGCACTCATTGTTCTGTTATGGTCAAATTGCTTTTCTGGGAAATTTCTCACCAATTTCATAGATAACTGGATCCTTGTAATTGGGATGGCCTTGTTTTTGTATTATTTTTGCAACATGGCATGCCTCTCTAGCAATTGATAGAAACCTAGGGAAAAATTGTGTCACCTTTGCCCCCAAAATGCCAATGTTTGAAGGTCCAATTTTCAGAGGGAGATGATTCAAGTGGTCAAAGAAAGTGTCATTGAGAGAAGAATGGCTTGATGAGAGCAGCAAACAATGAAAGTGAAAGGAGAGATAAGTTAAAAAGTTGAAATCAAGAAGGTGCCCTGGGAGGAGGATGTGGGTTTGTTGTGGAAGCATATACTCTTATAAAAGACATGGCCATCATCTGTGAGTACACAGGCAAAGTGGATTTTATACACTGTTGTACACATGATGCAGGTAACAGCATAATGGGGCTGCTCTTTACAGAGGATCCTTCTGAAGAGCTTGTTATATGTCCAGACAAGTGCAGCAACATTGCCCGATTTGTCTCTGGCATTAACAATCACTCACCATAAGTCTGTCAACACCCTTGAGCTACATGACAGAAGTTGCACAGTTTGCTATAAAGTTTATCAGCTATTGTAGTGATCTACAATACCACAGGGAACAAATATTGTAGTGATCTTCTAAAGGATGTTGCCTAAACCCTAAACCCATATCACCCCACCAGCATGCAAATTGCTAAAAACATTTGAGATCTGCATGGTCATGCAGATCTCAAATGCAGATTACAATTTACTGATATTGAGAGAAAAGCTGATGATAATGATGCCAGGGAGGGGAAAAAGAAGCAGAACTTGCATTGGGTACGGTATGATGTTGATGGTGAGCCACAAGTCTTTCTCATTGCTATCCAAGATATCCACCAAGGGGAGCACCTGTACTACGATTACAATGCCTTCCAGAAAGAGTACCCAACTCAGCACCTTGTGTGGAAAGAAAAACACCCACATCCTGCATATGCATGTGGATATATATGATGAAGAAATTGGTGACGGATAGGATGTAGGTAAGTGCTTGTACTATGACTACAATCTTTTCCAGAAGGAGTTTCCAACTCGTAACACTTTGTGTAGAAAGAAAAATATCCATATCTCGCATATGCATGGTAGATATACATGGTGAAGGAACTGGTGATGGGTAGGATGTTGTTGCGCACCTCCCCTTTTGCGAGTTTGTAAGCAATCTGGAGCACAAGATTAGAGGTAGATGCTTGCGCAAGCTTGTAATTTTATGAGATGCTGTGATTGTACACACTTGAATAATTTATAGAGAGGTAACAGTAATCTCTTTTGCTTGATGCAGTAGTTGGGTTTTGGTTTTGGTTACAGAAATCCACATCTTTCAAGTGGATTGATTTCTTGCTTCACACCTTTATACGAATTGCACAGCATTTGTATGTATGGATGTGTGTTTTCAGCTCACCCTAAACCCTTGCAATATTTTAGTGTTCTTCCTAATACCCTGCCATTCCCATGGTCCACACTATCCCCAGCACCCTGCCAAAGAGGGGTTACTATGAAAAAGAGATCTCATGACCAGTGTTATGCAGGTATATCGTTTACCTGAATGTACCCACCAGGTACAAATGAGGCATATTATTTATCTTACCTTATTTTTTCAAAATCAATATGCCTTAATTCAATGCATATTCAAAAACATATAAATCTGAAAAAATATACTTGTTTCGCAACCTTGGATATGTTCTCAAACTCGGGTAAATTATTTAGGATAAATATCACCCAAACCTTAAAATCAAAGCTTAAATCCTAAAATCATTGCAATTGTTTCTAAAGATCATTGTGCAAGGTGTCGAATTTCTAGGGTTGCGCTCAAGATTTTAGCTTCATGTTCAGATTTCTAATGTGTTCCAAGGTTCATGTTCAATTTTCAAATGTGCTTCATGTAGTTCATGCTTAAGTTTCCAAGGTTGTGCTTAGGTTTCCATGATTCGAGTGTGCTTCAAGTTCATGTTAACGTTTCCAAGTTCCTAATGTGCTCTAAATTCTTGTTCAAGTTTTCAGGTTTCCAATGTGCCCCAAGTATTTCATGTTCAAGTTTCCAATTTTCTAGCATGCTCCAAGTTTTTGCTTAAGTTTTTAGGTTTTTAATGTGCTTCAAGTTCATGCTTAAATTTCCAAGGAGTGGGTGTAATGGTGTTCAAGTTTCCAAGGTGTTCCATGTTTGCATTCATGTTGCTCAAGTTTCTAGTGTGTTCCAAGTTCATGATCCAAATAATTCATGGTTTGGTTTCTAGTGTTTCCAATGTTCAAGTCTTTTAATTTGTGCATTAAGTTGTTGAATAGGTAATTTTCTAGCAATTCATCTTCAAGTTCCAAAGTTCATGATCTTTATGTGTGGGTGTGTACCAAGTTGTCAAACAAATAACGAATCAACGACAATGAGTTACAGTAGCAAGTTGAAGGGCAACATCAATTTGAGCAAGACTTGCAACAAATTGAGTGTCAACAACAATTCGAACTAGACTTGTAACAAATCAAGTGGCAATAACAACTCGAATAGGACATGAAGTAAGGTTTAACGGTCCACATGTCAACAAAAGTTCAAGTTGTAGTAGGTCTCCAGTTCATCCATTGGTAAGTCCTAAAATCCCAGCAAATAAAGTAGGTTTCATTTCCAATTTGTGTTTCCAATTTAGTGTGTGTGTGTGTGTTTTTGTTTTTAATTTCCTTCAATTTGTGTTCCAATTGTGTGTGTGTGTGTTTCTAATTTCCTCCAATTTGTGTGTTTGTGTTTCCAATTGCCTATGTGTATTTTGTGTGTGTATGGAGAATTGTTTTTAATTAAAGTGTTGTTTCCAACAACAACGTTGGGTTTTTAGTAATACAATAAAGGAGTCAAAGCATTTGTCAAATGTAGCGTGAAATTATACGATGTCCATTTTAAAAAACAAGTTTATGTAATGTATTTATTCAAATTACTATTTTTTTTGCAATTATATTTATTTGTTAATGATGTTGGTCTTCCACAAATTTAAACTCATTTCATTAAGTTTTGAGAGTCCTTTCATGCATATAAAACACTTAAAACACAGTCGTCAAATAATGTTTTTAGATTTGAATGTCCTTTTTGTTTATCAAATGTGCACCATTCATTCTTAAAATTTGAAAGGAGATTCATATTGATGATTAAAAGTGTAAAAGGAGTTGAAATTAATATTTTAAAATTATTTGTTACACATATTTACACATTTGGTTCAAATGTGCTTTTGGCCTTTTAAATTACAAATTTTGATAATGTGTCTTTAACAAAAGGTGTTCATTTTTATATAATGAAAGGCATGGATAAATTTTATGGAGGAAAAAAAATTAATGAAATAGTTTATTTCATTGATTTCTATCATGTTGTCTTGAAAAATGCATAAATTATGTTCAATTTTCAACTTTTATATGTTTAAAAACTAATTTTATGTAATAAACTTTTTCTAAATAATGTAAAGTTCAATTTAATATAGAATTTCGGGATGTGTAATTTATCTTGGAGATGTAATCACTTATTATACTCAACAGATAATCATTTTGTCTACACTTCTTTTTTTTGTACTTGAAATTCATTAATGTATATAAGTAGATAACATTGCCAAAAGTTGGGTGAAATTTTATATATATTTCATAGTTATGAAATTCTTGGTGCGGGAATGTTATGGAAGCCCAAAGAAACATGAATTTTAACAAATTTTATAGATCAACTGGTGAACATTCGGTAAACATTCGTGGGCATGTTAGGCTTACATTATTAGGCTTGTATCCTGGATGGACAAATCAACCTGTCCTAACTTTACCATCAAGCAGATTCGGCAGGACAGCAGATACCAATGAAGTCACTCTCTAGCAAATGCTGAACGAATCTTCCTCAAGCTTTTATATTGTTGATCAACTTTAAAACATTATCAGACTTCTATCCTGGATGGACAAATCATCCTATCCTCATTTTACCACCAAGCATATTCGACATCATACCACCCAAAAATATTCAAGAAACAAATGCATGCAGTCAAACCTCGCATCGGAATTAGTTGAGCTGCATACCAGATCTGATTGGACTACACAAACTAAATTTTTTTTGACCCGACTGCAAAATCTAATAGCTTTAAAACTTTCTTGAGCTCCAGCACACCAGATTCACAAAAAAAATGACACAATCCAATATTTTGCCAAGCTCACCCGTGCTTCACTCTTCCTCCAATTCCTCCTCTCCACTGTCCCATGCCACCATCTGCTCCTCATACTTGATGTTGTTCACCTTGCTGATCAGACGCAGGTTAGAGAACACCTCCACCAGATCGTTTGCCCTGTCTGGTCGCAGACGATTGCGCTTTTTGTTATGGATAAAGTCGTAGGTGCTCCAGTTTCTCTCGCACACAAACGCGCATGAGATTTGGCTTAGCACCTTCTGCACCACGCTCTGCAGCTCGGGGCATTCTGAGCCAAATTCCACCCACCACTTCCAGCCTAGCAACTTCTTAGCACTTGCCTTAACGAACGGGCGGCCAAACTCTCCCTCCGAGTTCCTGTACTTAGTTAGTTGTTCGATTGCCTTGACCTAATCCTCAACGTCAGGCAAAAGCTTCTCAACAATGTTGTGAAACCCTCGCATCACTTCTACGTTGCTATGCTGCCCGTTATCTGGAGATTGATACTCCGAGTCAAGAACATACCCAGCGGCATGCATGTCGCCGTGCAGCATCTCCCAACGCTTCTCCCAGATTGCATGCACTTGTGCATACTTCTGAGCAGAGACCTTGATCCCAGGACAGTACTCCGAGGTGCCGTCCCTCAGGGCCTCCAGTTCCTGTCCGCAATTGAACATTGCCACGTAGACCTTTCTTGCGATTGGCACCCCCCGATTGCACTCCCGCAGCAGAGCCACCGTCCCCTTTGTCAATGCTAGCACCTCTTCTAGGTTTTTCTAGAATCCACTCCGCAAGACACAGTCCCTCACTTTGTCCCCGTCATCCGAATGATTGGACTTCCCGTTCCACTCCCTCCACTCCCGGACGACAACCAGCTCTTGCAACACCTCTCTCACCTCCAGCATGCGGTCCAAACATGATGAAGTTGGTGGCAAAGCACGTGTCCCCCGGCTTCAGCAGATCCAGCGTAGACTTCCCGCGAAACAGCACCTGACTCTGGCGGTGATTTGTGATGAATTTCACCACCGCCTTTGCCTCTACAACCACCTCTGCAACCCATGGTAGCTTCCCCACATCTTCAAGTAGCAGGTCCAGACTATGTGGGGTGCACGGCGTCCACGTTATCCAAGAGAACTCTTGCTCAACCAGCCTGCCAGCAACTTTGCAGACTGTCGCACTATCTGTAACAACTTGGATGATGCTGTCTGCACCAACTTCCCGGATGCAATCAATCAGCTGTCCAGCAATATAAGCAGCGTCCTTTGTCTCACCCCCCGTATCAACCGCCTTGAGGAACATTTCCCCCTTCGGAGAGATAACGAGCATATTTAACAGAGGGCGCCTACGCACATTAGACCACCCGTCATTGGTAATCGTTGCCCCTGTCAGCTGAAGAGCCTCTTAGAAGGAGGCCAAACCATCCCGACATAGCTGCTTCTCACGCTCCAGAATGGTTGTTCGCAGCCTGTCCACAGAAGAAGGCCATGGATATGACTCCCCAAAGCTTGTTGTTGCTGCCACAGCTGCCTTGAAGTGAGGATATTTTGCTAAACGGAAAGAGAGCCCATTGGCATAGAATGCTCGACCTCAAAGCTAGTCAACCTTCGAGCAATCCTGCTTGGAGAAGGCAGCCTTCAAGGTGCTTTGCTTCTTAGGTTTGACAGCCTCCCCACTGGACAGCTTGTCAAGCTGCTCAACATTTCGCTTCTTGAACTCCTTTTCCTTCTTTTCCTTCTCCAGCTCCTCAAACTGGTATGTAACCACCGAGGGGACTTTGTCACAAGCTCGCACACCAGATCCAGTCCACCCTAGAAGATGTGCACGAATCCTGGTTGTTGTGGCGGTGAAGACAAGTTCACAGTACTTGCATTTGACCTTAGTGCTTTCCCC
>Ga0116228_10006771_pt1 | contig 10238 bp, 7 predicted proteins | sample S1TSphfallax_2_FD_89694 | JGI IMG/M metagenome (GOLD analysis project Ga0116228, IMG submission 89694) | Host-associated microbial communities from peat moss isolated from Minnesota, USA - S1T2_Fc - Sphagnum fallax MG | ecosystem: Host-associated > Plants > Peat moss > Unclassified | place: USA... | reverse complement strand
TGATTTATTATATTATATTTTTATTTTTTAATAAATTTAAAAAATCAAAATTTAATAAAACATTAGTCATTTAAAAAAATTATAATAATAATATGATAATACATTAGAATTTTAGTAATTATATAATTATTTTTCCTATCATATCATCATCATTTTCATCGTTATGATCATTATGTAATAAAATGTTACTATTTTTAAAAAATTATGAAAGATAATATTGAATTTTAGTTTTTTATTACATGTAATTAATATAAACATATAATATTAATATTAATGAACGTCATTTTAAATTAGTTTTAGAAGTATAATAAGATGGTTTGGATACACTTGTAATATGGGCACAATATATTTAGTAAATATTTTACATAAAATTTTAATATACTCAAAATATACATTAATTAGTGTAACTATTATATTTAGGCTATTTATGTTAATACTATTATTTGAATACACATGTAATATGGTTGTTCATATATCAAAATATACATTTATAAATATTAATACACCCAATTATATTCCTTAAAATTCACAAAATACACCTTTGTATATTCATAAGGTTGCAACTAAATTGGTCACATTTGCAATTAATGGGACATTAATTATTTTTCTTGGATGAAAATCAAACTAAATGTTGTTCATATGGAAGGATGAACACCAAAATAATCGGAAACTAATTGTAGTGTAATCACAAATATGACCAACACAAGAAATAGTTGCAAAAATGTCCAAATGTAGTTGCAAATAACTAGTAGTTGCATGTAGTCACAAATAGAGTGGTTACATTTTGGCCAATTTCTACTAGTGATACTTATACCACCTATCCAACTCACTACACAGACTATTGAATAAAATTTGTGCCTAATCGACCATCTGCCCCTTTTCTGCTCTCACAATGTAATAACATTTTTGTTGTTAAAATATTATACCTTCTCCCTTGATAAATGACAAATATAATGGCAAGATACCTAACAAAGTATAGTAGACCCAAACTTTTTGCATTCCATTGATCTGTAAAAGAATTTGAAGGTGTTAATCTATAAGTTTATAATGCTTGAATTACTAATGGCTTACTAACTTGCCCTTTTGATTCTTCTACATACCCTTTTGCACACACTCCAAAAACATCTACAATCAATTGTTTAATGATTACATACACCTTATCCTTATGCCCAAAGTAGATACTTGTGCCCTTGATCAATAATCCAACATAACATCAGGCATCAACACTTTTGACCCCATTAGAAACAAAGGAACAAGCCTTGCTTTAGAAGCCTAGTCTTCTTCGGCAGCAATATCCTTCTAGTTCTCCATCCTCTCTATATGTTTGTGATAGTTTAGTTTTGTCTATGTCCACACGAAATGCTTAAGATCTGGAATGTTAATACCTTTCTCTACAAGTGTAATTATGTCCAGGATTGTGCATCTTCTCTTTGCTATTACTTCCACTTCACACTACTCCATCTCCATTAGCCTTTGATGTGCTTTTGCCATTGTTTACACCTCTTTAGTTTTTTGTATTTTCAACTACACTTATGTGAGTAATTGTTCTTCCTATGCAACAATGTTTTCCTCCCTTGCGTCCTTTTGCATTATTTGTGCCTCCACAAAATGATGCTCCTTAGTTTCATCTTCCTCCGATTTTTCAATGCACACCGGATCTATTAATGTAGCTCTTGGTCCTATCTGTTCTCTTGCATGCCAATGTCATATGCTTTTGCGCAAAAATTCAACTATAGATGTTCTAGTTATATCTATGTCTTGAATTATTGTTTACGCAAATTGTATCTTCTCATTATATGCCTTCCCTTCTACACATTCCAAACATGATGAATGCGACAACAACCTTACAACTAATAGCTGAATATTCAACATTTTTTTTCTCTCTGCTCTTTTCAACTCCTCTTCTACTTCTATTCATTTCAACAATTATGCTTCCTCCTCTCGCCTTTGTTTATGCTCACTCCTCTGATCTTCCTTTTCCCTTACTATTTGTTGTAGTTTTTCAATTGCACTTTTTGCATTCATATTATTGCGAACTCTAAAACTTCAAAAATGCGCACAACTTCAAGCAATAAACGCAAACTGCTTTCAATGGTTACCTTCTTTTTTTTGTCCTTAAACATCTTGCCTATCTTATTCATTTTTTCATCTGCCCACCATTTTTTAATTAATGCATGATCCTCAAAATTAATATGGCCCATCACTACAAGTTTATGTGTCCCTTGTATAACCACGTGGAAACACATAACATCATCATTATGAATGAACATTGTAAATTTCATCTTCTGATTACTCCACATCCATAATTGCCCTACATTATTTGTATTGACTCCACTTCGTTCACCTTATACACCTTTTATTGATTGTGAAAACACATATGGTGATTGTGCCACAATTTTGATGATTGTGCGAACTTTTGATGACCAAGCGAATACTGCTACAATTACACTTATACGCTTAACATATTATTTGTAGATTTTTACATCCCAATTTTCACACTATTGTAATTATTGTTCTTTTGCAAATAAAAAATAAAGACTTTATTCACCATTGGATCTATGATCTGTTCTTTATCTTCATCATTTTTCATCTATGGTTTCTGTATTTGACATCCTTCATTGTCCTCCTTTGTGTCAGAATTCACCTCTTGAATTCCACCTACACTCTATTCCCAATATACTAGCATTTGTTGTTTTGTTTTTTGAACTTCAGATTCCATATATTTATAAGGTTTGAGCTTATTCACATTGACCAACACAAGGTTAGTTTCAAACTTTTCAATAATCACCAATAACACATTGTTATTTGGCAACACGCACTGTATTTTGTATGGTCCAAATCATTTCCTGGTAAACTTCCCTAGGTGTGACTTATTACCCTTGGAAACCACATAACGTAATCACTAAAACTAATTTATTTTTCTAGATTCTTTTGTTGATTCCATAATGTTCTATTCCATTGCTAAATTCCTATAGTTTTTACAACTTACATTTTAACTTCCTACAACTTTTCAAGCTTTGTAATTCTACTAGTTAAAACTCTCACCGAAGTACTATTTCATTGATCTCCACCAACAACTAAAACGATGTACTCTGTGGGCATTAATGGATGTAATCCATACACTAATTAATATGGTGTATACCATGTTGCTACTTTGTATGAAATTATGTATGAAAATAACATTGTAGACAAATGTTCATCCTAATCTACTTTATTTTTCACTAACTAACTTGGTCAACGGTGTCCCAAGTACCTTGTTAATAGATTTAACCTTCTCATTCCCCTAAGGATAATAAGTTGTAGAACTCACATGTTTCATCAAAAAATGATCTATCAAATACTTGATGGCATCATTAATAAAATGAATTCCTTGACTTGTGACTATTATAAAAGGAAATCCAAACCTAGTTAATATGCACTCATATAAATTGTTGTTGTGATTGTTGTTGTATTAGTCTTCAATGCTCTTGCTACCACCCACTTAGTAGCATGATCTATGGCAACAAGAATATATTTGTTCCTTGTATATCTCCATGTTGGCTTAATTGGCCCCACAAAATCAAGTCCCCATTTCATAAATGGTTCCTTTAGAAGACTTGTGACTACTTTTGTAAGATTTTGAGTTGCCAATCCTCATGTTCTTTAACATGCATCACAAGATTTACAATAATCATGCACATCCTTGTACATAGTTGGCCACCAATATCCAACATCCAATATCTTCCATCGTGTTATCTCTATTACAAAATGCCCTCCTAAAGGTCTTTCATGTAGTTTTTTCATCACCATTTGTGCTTCTATTGTTGTCAAACATTGTCGCAATTTGTTGTCTTGGCCCATTTTGTACAATTCACCATTCTTTAATGTAAAAGGTTTTGCTATCCTAACCAATCTATGTTTTTATTGCATCCATATGTGCCCTCAATCTATCTTATTTAAAAAAAATCTTTTACATCATTCAGCCATTCAGGCCATGTATAAAACAAACTTGCATATGTGGTTTTATTAGGCACACTTGTGAGTTCTATATTATTTAATAATCTTGACAATGCATATGCAACTACATGAGTTTTGTTTAACTTATACATTATTATGAAATCATATTTGAGGAACAATAACAACCATTTAGGTATTCTCCTTGAAACTTGTGGTTTGTTGACTAAATAGACCAATGCCATATGATTTACATAAAAAACAAACTTATTGCCTAACAAATAATGTTTAAACTTGTGCAAAGAAAAAACCATTGCTAAAGTCTCTCACTTTGTTGTGCTATAATTATATTTTGTTCTATTCAAAAGCCTAGAAGCATACACTATTGGTTGATCACACTTCATTGTTACGTTATGAGACAACATAGCCCCCATAGCTAGCAAGGACACATTTATATGAACATGAAATTCCATCTGCGAATTTGGTGATATCAATATCAATGTTTCAATATACTTTTGTTTAATCAATTCTCAGGCCTTCTGACATTCCTTTGTGCAAAGAAAAGATTATGTCTTTGTGGTTGGTTTAGTGATAAATGCCATAATTGCAACAAAGTTTTTTATAAAACATATGTAAAATTGTGCCATCCCATTGAATACTTGAATTTTGTTGGGGATTCATAGGTGGGCATGTTTACGATTGTTTGTATTTTCTTTGGATTTAGTATTTTCCCTTCCTTGGAAACAATAAAACCCAAGATCATCCCTAAAACTATAATAAATGCACAAATCTCTGGATTTTGGACTAATGCCATATTCTTTGCACTTTTGAAAACATAGTTTAAGCTTTTGCAAATGACTTTCCATGTCACTATACATCATAAAGTCATCTAGAAATATCTTCGTAAATTTGTCTAAATACTTTGTAAATGCTTTGGTCACGATTCTATGTTTAGTAAGGAAAATTTGGTTTCAATAAAAATCCGGTAAAAATTTAATTTTGATAAAATCTACCTTAAACATCAAGGTGAAAGCACATTACAAGGGGGCCATTTTGGGCATTTTCACAACATGTATGTATTGTATATTTTTGCAAAACATGTATTGTAAATCAAATAATTAATTATCTAACAACTATTTATCTAAATTCATTAACTAACTATATAAGTTTCATGAATGCATTCAAACAATTTAGATAGTATTTTTTTCAAATTTAGGGCAAAAATTTACTAAATATTATTTGCATTATTAATAACTATCAAAATAATTTTCCAAATACTATTACATAATTTAGATAATCATTCTACATAATTAATTCAGTACAATTTTTTTTATAAAAGAATGTCCAAATATGTTACATTTTTAAGGAACAACATCCAAATCACCAAATTTTCAAGAATAATGGAAAAAAACAATGATTTTGGTGAAAAATTGCAAAATGTCTAGAATATTTGTTGCGAAATCAAACATGATATGTAACGAAATCCTACTAAATTATTATTCTCAAAATTTCCAATTTTTGACATCACAAGATCAATTTTTTAGAACTTCCATGTATTAAGGTTTAGGCTATTGTCAAAAATAGATGTCATTCAAACGTACGATTGCTCCATCATTATTTTCGAAATGGAAACTCCACTGTCAATTATCAAACTTATTATTACAATAGGGGCGGAAACCAAACAAAAACAAGGTTCTAAAATGTTTTATTGCAATGACAAAAATCATTCATCCAAAAGCTCAAGGTGCATTTGAATGTGGAATACCATAGTAGAAATGAAATATTACAACAATGAGTTGCAACAATAGTGCTTTGATTATTTTTCCATTCAGTGACCATTTCTTTTCCCATAATATGTTACACGAAAAACTAAATAACAATTTCTTCCCTCAACCTAACCAAGTTGGTATCAAGAGCATTTTGACAATTATGCACAACAACATTGAGCATTCACATGTTTAGGTTTCAAGTTCCACATCTCACCTTGTTTTCCCTCTTTACATTTTGTCATATTTCTAATTTGTAAACCTAAAATTCTTGTTTTTTTCTCTTTAATTTCGTATGTGTTTTCTATTAGTCATGATGCACCTTCCATTAGTTGTTGAACATTGCATTCATCTCACCAATTTCCTTAACAAAGATCTTTGACATGTAGGGGGCACAAAACCATTGTAGGCACGAATCAGACAATTTGACCCACTTAAACACAATTGCGAGGAATTCATAGAACATTAACAATCTTCTAAAAACATCTATTTGTTTTCTTTTTCGGATTTTGCAGCAATTTGACGTTCAAATCAATGATATTAGTAAATGATACAAACATATTGTCATTATGTTCAATTGTGTCATATATTGCAAGTGCTTAAGGTTTAGAGTTGAAGGTTCTAAGTTACCATGTTTGTCTTGTGTACAATTTCATCCTATTATAGTTTGTAAATTTTACAGACAATCATCATTTATGATAACTAGGTGTGGCATGAATATTACCAATTTGTAATTACATTGGACTTTGTAGAAATCCAAATAATATTCAAAGCTAAATGATTGATTAGTTTTTGGGATTAAGATGTCATCTAAAAGTTATGTCGACAACCCAAAGGATTAGATTGGACAACTCTGACTCCATGAAGCTATAATTCATATCTGTAAGGTAAAAGTTCAAAAAGCCTATTTCTTAAGGTCGAATAAACACTACATGTTTCACAATCCTCAAAATTGCAAAACATTTTTGAACAAGCTTTTCATCTTGCATTTAGAAATGTTATAGTGCTTACATTGGAATACAGGCTTTTGCTATTCATCACCGTAATTTGATTGCTTTTATTTTCCAAATTATTGGAGACATTATATTCTTGATCTTTTTTTGGATTCAACTACGAGTTTTAAAAGTTTGTATATAATATCATGAAACATGATTCATCAAAGATAAGGAAAATTTCACGATTGATAACTTTCTATTAACAACAATAACACGATTATATCTATTTTATATATTCCACATATCATCAAAGATATGGAAATTCACAATTGATAACATTTTATTAACATAAATAACATGATTATATCTATAATATATACTCCACATATGATTTTATGAGGTCAATTTGATAACATCCTTGATTCAACATGCATTATCACAAAATTAAGGCATGTTTCATAGTTGAAAAGTGATATTTTTTCAAAAAAAATATTTCAAAAAACATTTTTTCAAAAGTATTTTCCAATGAATTGCACTTCATGTAGAGAAATGGAAAAACTCTTGACATGTGTTAGCCATTTTTCCAATTTTGAAGGGTGGAAAAATGCATGGTAGGTGGCATGCATTTTTATAAATTTGAAGGGTTAGCATTAGATATTTTTCCCATTTTGAAAGATGGAAAAATGCTTGGTGACCTTTAAGCATTTTTTTTATTTTGAAGGATGAAGAACAACTTGGCGATCACCAAGAGTTTGTTTGATTTATAAACATGAAAAAACACATGGCAACCACCATGTGTTCTTTTGATATACAAGCAGAAAAAAAATCCTAGGGCCACCATGTGTTTTTTTTAATATAATGATTAAAAAGACGCTTGGTGGTTAACATGCATTTTCTCAAATTTTCATGTTGTCAAATGTCCAATGGCTATGAGGTGTGTTTTTTTTTTCAATTTTGAATAGAATTGTAATGCCTTGTGGTCACTAGGCTTCATTTTTTAATTTGAAGAGTGTTAGAATGAGAGGTGTTTTCCCCTAATGGCCATATAAAATGTTGAAAAAACTCCTAGCTGTTGCCAAGCGTATGAATCATGTGAAAAATAGATCAAAAGCCACAAGGACGACATATATTTTGGGTGAATTGACATGCTAGACACCATTTGGAATGGGGAATTAGACTTGAAGGACAATCTTCGTGCTTTCCTTTTAGAATTGTTGAAATGGTTTACGCACTAATTAGGTGTTTGGCGTATACTGATGAGATTGATTTTGATTCTATGTTGCTTGATGTTCCCCCAAGATATGGCTGATGTAATCATATTTGGGAACAACGTTGGCATTTGGAATTCAAGAGATAATGAAAAGGTGAAGATAAGATTGCAGTCCGACCCCAAGGAGTTAATGGTTTTTCCCTACCGATCGGGGCTCGGCCCTCACCACCCCCATGAGGATGATCTACGGGGTTCATGACAACGCCTCTTGGAACTTGCAAATATCCATCTCTTATTCCAATATATGTTGCTTAAGGGGAAGATACTTGCTTAGTAGTTTTAATTGAAGGTGTGTGTGATGCCTTTGAGGAGCATAAGCTTTTTATCCTAATGCTAGCTACTAGGTATTTCAGGTCAATTATTGGAATGGAAGTATATTGGCCCTTGAAGGATTTATCCATGGATAATGTGATTACTAAATAGTTTGAACAATGTTGTGCTACCACATATGGGTGTAATAATCTAGGGGAAAAACGAGTTTTATGCCATGAGAAAAATTTATGCAAAGTTTTTTTAGAGAATGTTGATGAAGTTGAAGATTCGAAAGATGTGCGAAATGGTTTTCATGATAGGGAGATTAATTAGGCAATGTGTTATATGTTGGACGTTCGTGTAAAAAGTTCTATTGAAGGGTTGTGAGCCATACCGACATGGCCATGGCCGGTAGTTTCAATTTTTAAGAATTGCATTAGGGATATTCAAGTGGGATGAAGTTATTAGGGATTTTTAACAACTTTGTGTTAGAATAAGGGTTGATAAATGCGCACGGTGTGTGGGGGGTTGTTTTCTTTTCTAAAATATGATATTGGTTGGGTTGGTTCTTTTCTTCAACAAAAAGTTGGTAAACCATAGTTTTAGAACCTCAGTGGTGTGATTAGGGGTGAGAAATCTCTAGAAGGTTGGGGGGAGAGAAATAAACACCAAAATTCACGGTGTGCAACAAATCATTAGTTTTGTTTTAGTATTTAACGAATAGCAAGGATGTTGGGAATTTATGAAGTAGGTGAGAGGGGGTCAGTGAAAGGCCCAATAGAGATAAAAAACAATTTTCAAATCGTAGGAACATAAGATTAATTCGAATCAACTTAATGATTAAGCAGATAATGTGATAGTGCGCAAATGGTAATAGGAGTTTCATAAGGATTGAAAAATTTATTTAGATCATGAATAAGCTCAACAAGGAGCTACAAATATATGTTAAGTCCTAGGCTATGCCATAGTGATAGTTCATAATTGCAGGAAATCTAGAACGTGTCGAATGGTATGAACTAGGTAGTCCGCCTTGCTATTAGGAAGTAGTCGACGAATCGGACCACGCAACCAATAATAGTGTTTGATGCCAAGAACTAAAGACTAAGTGAAGATAGAAGTGTCTTTGGTTTCGTAGCAACCTTCAAAAACATTTTTAGGTTCATCACCAAAAGTAGGGTCGACTTATAACAAGATCACCGGGGTGCAGGAGTTTAGCAAAATATGATAGTACCAAGCTTGAGGGGGTTCAACTTCAAGACGAGCACGCACTTTTCGAGGTTCGGGTTCTTCGTCACGAGGATGCTGCGTTAGGGTCAAATTTAAAGATGACTTCGAAGGTGGTTCTTCATTCGCTTGTGCGGCTTGGGTCCCATAAGATGTGACAATGTGCGACGCCATAATTTCAAGGAAGAAAGGAAAGATCTTTAACAAAATCAAATCAGCAATGGAGGTGGGGGGGAATTGTGACATCAAGATATGCGATCGTAATTTATAGGCCAAGGAAAAGGAAAGGAATGCGTAAATAATGGCCTAGGACCATGGTAAAGTAAAACCTTAATGTCAAAGGATAAAAAATGAAGGTCTAAATGAAGTTGCTTGGGGGGAAAGTGGGAAGAGGTAGAAAAGAACCTTCTTCTTTTCCTTCCATTGGCCACCAAACAAAGAACCTTCTCCTTTTCTTTCCATTGGCCACCAAGTTTTTGGATCTACTTTCACCTTCGTTCTCCTTCTATTTAAAAGGCGAACTGGGATGATCGAGGCTCCTTCTATTTAAAAGGCGGATTGGGATGATCGAGGCTCCTTCTTTTCCCCGAACATAATTTTCAATTCAATCTTGAGGATACTTGTTCCTACAAGCTTCTTGAAGAGGAAAAGAATGATGAGCCTTGGTAGTTGGGAAGAGGAAAGAGAGTAGAATGGAAATCTTGTAATAATTTTGGAGGAATGGGGGTGAGTAGTGATAGTATTGGGAGGTTGTAACCTTAGAGAAATTTCACAAACCCTTTCGGGTTTCTTAGTGTAACTTCTTGCTGGTTTAGTTAAAAATCCTAAGATTTGGTAGGTAGGTGTGCTTAGTAGTTA
>Ga0116228_10006769_pt1 | contig 10238 bp, 6 predicted proteins | sample S1TSphfallax_2_FD_89694 | JGI IMG/M metagenome (GOLD analysis project Ga0116228, IMG submission 89694) | Host-associated microbial communities from peat moss isolated from Minnesota, USA - S1T2_Fc - Sphagnum fallax MG | ecosystem: Host-associated > Plants > Peat moss > Unclassified | place: USA... | reverse complement strand
GCGAATTCAAAACCAAGCCTTTGGAACTAATACATATCAAATATCAAATGTGGAAGAAAATAACCTAGTCAAGAAACAATTAGTTCAAATGTGGAGGTGAAAATCATTCAGCACATTGAACATCGAAATGTACATGTTCAAACATTGGTGTCATTTTCTTACCATTGACACTTTCTCTAGAAGTTCATGTAAATGATATTGCCAGCATGTCAACAACTAGGCCAACTAATTATCGATGTACCAATACAAGTTTGGGCACTTGCAGATATATAACATTTCATTAACAAAACTATCAATTAATTCGAACTCACCTTAATAGAAAAAACACATAATTATCAATAAACATGTGCACAATTCAAACATAGGTCTTGTCCCTCGTTAAAGGCACCATATCTCCTTCTCCTTCCCATGTTCACCCAATCCTAATTAAGTTTCACTTTCACACCTACTAGTCCAAAGATTTATCAAGGTAAATGCAAACCACAATGGCTCATTTTTGGATGATTTAAAACTCCTTACAAGTCCTTAGGAAATTGAAAAAAAATGTTAAAATGGACATGGTTGTTACTTTTTTAAATGTCATTATTGTAATCTTTGACTAATAAATGTTCAATCACCTAAAACTCCTCACAAATCTACAACACTTACATTAACAAAAGTTGATGTCATTTTCCAATTTGGAAGTTCTAAAAGGACAACCCACAAAGTCCATGTGAATAATGCCCCAAGTAAAACTTTCAAAAACATATGTGACGCGCTCCCAAGTCCCAAGTTAAGCCCAAGATGGGCTTTAGTTTTTAAAACAGTGGAATTGTGGGGACTTGAGGGCACGCTCCCAGCTCTCAGCACTAAAAAGGGTAGAGGGGTGTGCTGAAGCTTCAGGATGGGACTAAGAAGAGGGACAAGCTTTAGTTTCTCACTCAAACCTGCATCAAACCAACCAACAAGTTGGTTAGTTTGCATTCTGGAACACCCTTGGTGCAAGGACAAGCCACGGGCAACTCCAAATTCACAAGACTCACCACAGCCCGGACTCAGGGGAAGCCATCACCTTCCCCCATATAGTATTCTATGTGTTACTCCGTGGCACCCACGTCCGAATGGCTTTTTGTCTTGGGATTCTCAAGGAGTCTCGAAATTGTCCTGGTTTGGACTATCGGGACTTTATGAGTTCATAACTCTTTGCTCAGACCTCTGATTGGGATGAGGTCTGAAGCAAACTTCTAGCTCTCGTTGAAAGCTTTCCAACAATGTTTTGCACTCCATCTGCACACACCGGGGTTGGGTCGATTCCCGATTTTTTAATGGTCGGGAATCAAACTGCTAATTTGACTCCCAGCCCTTCTTTTTGCCATAACTTGTGCTATAGATGTCCAAATGGCTCATGCGAAGCAATTTTCGACATCTACACTTCAATACCTTTTCAATGACATGAAGAACGCTTCAATGCAAGGTGTTTTGACCCCTACAATTGAACTCTGAAGTTTCAGGAGTCCCGGAGGACTCCCAAGTCCCCATTTCAGGAGTGTGAATGTCATCCTCACACTCTTCCAAAAGTGGGGTTGCAACAATATGCCTTTGGGACAAAAAAATTGAAAAACAAAAAATATATATAACTTGTAGGGACTTATGAATATATGGTCTAATTTATTATTCAAAAGTCCCTAACTATTAAATGGTTAAGGTTTTCCAATAAAAGATTCCTCATTTGAATTTATCGTTTCCTAATACATCATATATTGAGTCCCAATAACAAATTTGGAATGTGAATCAATTTTTTTTTTTTTCATTTGTGATATTCTAGTAAAACAACCAATTTATATTTTTCAACTTCAAAAGTCCATTACTATTAACAAAAAAAATTTGTCAAAAAAATGACCACACAATTCTCTTCATAATAAATTTGTTAATTTAAATGCAAATCCCAATTAATAGATATAAAGATATATTAATCACCATATGCATTTGAATGAAGGGTACCTAGGAACAACTATTCATTTTGTTGCAAAATTGAGCCATTGTTTTTTGCATTCACCTGTTAGAAACCACCTATAAAATAATTAGTTATTCCTCTAAATAAAACTTGAATGATCAATAAGTACCTGCATTGTTTCCTACAAGAATATATTCTCATCCATTCTTCATCAGAATTTGATGACAAAGTTTCAATTCAAAATGTATTGATGCAAGGATGTACCCCCTTGCATCAATCATTTGTCCATAACAATACCTCCTTGTTTAACCCTCAAAAAGTTCTCTTATATACTACATTACACAACCCCTAAAGTGGTATCTTGCCTTACCAATAGCAAATGTTTTTTGGTCCTTATGAAAGGTGCATGGTAAGCTAGTTGGTTTGTGAATGGGTATTTAGTAAGTCAAGAAACCTCCTCTCATTCATATTTATTACACATAGGCCCTAAAATATATGTATGTTGATCAATTGCCTCTAGCTTCAATAGGTAAGCATGCTAGTCCTAGGTCATCTACAAAACTTTCAAGGCACCACAAGTTTTTCTAAAAGTTCAAAACATAATCCCATCCAATTTGGATCGTTCGATGTTTGGATTCAATCAATATATGTTTTTCATTGATCTATTAGTTGTTGACAACATCAAACAAGCTAAAATCCACGTATCCTAGATATTTAATATGCACATAAACAAAGAAAAAATAAATATAAAAGGCTCTGGGCCATCACCACTTTCATAGAAGCAATTGGACCAAAAACATATAGATGAACTTTATGTTGTTACAATTTAGGCAAATCAAACACTTAATCTTGACCTTAAAGGTCACTGTGAGCCATTCTAGAGCACATAACCTTTATACAATGTAGATTTTAATGTTTTTTCAAATATACATAAGCATCTTAAGTATTGGAATTTAATCAATTTAAGTATATAAGGATATATTACTTTGAATTACATGTTCAAGCCCATGTTCTTACTCATATCCTCAACATGCACATGACCATCCACCGGGGGTTCCTTTAGTTACAACTCAAATGTATACTCGCATCATGGATCCATGTTCCGCTTCATAATTTGTAACATCAATCCATCCATGTCCATGGAAAATCACATTTGGAGTCAAGTTAGACCATACATATAGATGGACTTTGTTGGCATGGGCCAATAATGAAACACATTGAACAAAGTTGAAAGTGACTCCTATTATATTCCACAAACCTAAGTTTTCTTTTCCTCTCCCTTGAACACAACCTTCGCATATGGCATTATGTGATACTTCTTTTTCATATCTTTTGTTGCATGCATTTTGACTTCGAACAAGCCTCCATCTTCAACAATATAATATGGGACATGTCCTAATTCATTGGTTCCATCACTCCAAAATTTGATTTTCTCATCCTATTTACAAATTGTTAATTAGTAGGCAATTTTTTTTAATGAGTGCATAAGCATAAAACTTGAACTAGTAGGATTGCACATTATTAATATTTGTATTCTCAACAACAACACATATGTACACTTTCTTTGAGGACAAAGTTTAATTATCTTCAACACTACAAACACCTTGTAATACCTCTTTGAAAGACTTGTACAACAATCCCATTTTTCAACAATCCCATTCAAATCCATTGTCTTTTGCTCAAGCTCAACCAAGTCTTGCAGTGGCACAACTATCATTCCCATTTCTTCATATATTCTAATATGCACAATATTAACCTCTAATTTCATTAGCTTAGATAATTCCATTCAAGGTTTAGAGTGTTCATTCCTACATCTACTTGACCTAAAATCCCAAAGACAAAAAGAGATATTTAAAACTTGAACAAATCCATATACTCTTGGAATTGCCATAAGATCCCCACCCAACAACTTTAATCCAAAGTCCACATAAGGATGCAAACCAAGAACATATGGCATTTATCATCCTCTCACAAAACCATACACATTATACAAATCACTCAACATTGCTAAAAATCTCCAAAGACTATATCTACATTTCTTGCACAATACACAAAAGCCACATTGGCTGTTGTTTTTCAAAGTTGCACTTCACCTTTTACTTGTATTGTATAAAACAATATTTGTAATGGCTTCCATGAACAAAATTATGCCACTATCACACATTATTTATTTTGAACATTCTTGACTTCATCATGAATCAAATCTTAAAACTACATCAAAATCTTGCCCAACATTGGACCAAAATAATAACATTCCAACCTTTTGCAATTGAATCTTGTTTACTGAATACATCTACCTTGTTTTCTCATATTGTTATTGCATGAACAATTAACAACAAGCACTCCAACTCAAAACACTCTAAACTCCAAAAGAAGAATACATTGAAAAGAAGATTTCAAATATCTATATTACTTGTAAGTTCTAATGGAAGCTTAGTCATTTTATCCCTTCACAAACAACATTATAAAAATTATGGTTAAAGTTATCTCAATGTCAAGAAACCTACTAAACCAAAAACCAACTAGTACATACCAAAAAATAACAACATCAAGAAAGTCTTGAACTTAAAATATTTATTTATTTATAAATGTCATTCTTTCATCGCCTATTCCATTGTCTTTGTTTGATTTTTTCAGTATTGAAATCTACCATGGAAGGCATTCTTATATTAGCTCTTTTAGATGTTATAATTATTGAACATATTTTTTCAAAAATATTAAAGAATGTGTCATTAAAGGTATTGTGTAAGGAAAATCCCCCTTCTTGGAATCTAAAAAAGTGGGATTCAAAAAAGTTTATTCAAAAAATTAACAAGCAAAAAAACGTGCAAGTCTTCAAGGATTAGTACCTTGTGGTGATTTTTGCTACAAAACACAGTTGAATGGTCATCACTATGGATGGTGTTTGAAAGTAAATATGAATGTCAAAATTATGTGAATAAGGGAGCTCAAGATATGATTGTCAAGACATATATTGACAACCTAAAACTTCTTATGGCAATCCTACCCAAATACTACAATTTTCATAACCTTTAATTCCAATTTTAAGCAAAAAACCAAAATTCTTTGCAAAAGGCTAAATAGTTAGTCTTACCTTTTGATTTAAAGAATCCACATATCAAGATTTTTGAATGGAAGGTAATATAATATGCACAAAATAGGTTAGCCAATTTTGGGACATGTATAATTGAGCTAAATTCATTTAGATTTTCCCTTGCCGCCACCATGGTTATTTCTTTCCTTGCATGTCCATACATGTTTTTGTGCCCTCAAGTTGATCAAGAACTAATGCACACCCTAGCACATGTGTGTTTAAACACAAAGATGTCAACTTGCAATATAATAATTTTCAATGTTTATGTGTTCCATGTAAGTCTATATATTAGTTGAAACCATCATGGATAATCCAAACAAGATATCACATGATTTACAACATTGTGCAAGTCAAGCATGAAAAAAATCATATAAATGTATTGTTCATTAAACAATTCATACATGTATTGTGGACAAGCAATTATCAAACTAACATGACTCTGGAAGTGCAAGTAAAACAATTGCCTCTTAAAATTGGTTCAAAATCATAGAGAAATGACACTAGCATAATATCAATGATGGTGAAAGGCCACTATGTAAACATAATATCTGGAGACAAGAACATGAATGAGAGGTTAATCGAAAATGAAAAAGCAAGACCTTTAGTAGTTTATAAAGTTTGAATATTTGGATGCCACTCCACAACTTCATTAAAGAACTGAAAAAACCCAAAGATAGCAAATGTTTTTCAACTATCAAAATATGCTTAAGATTTTAAACTACCTATAACTTTTTCGATTTCATTGGCAAAAGCACTCACATGTTTCATCACATTTCCATTTTAATGCCACAAACTATCCAATGCATCATAAAAGGGACATTCGTGACAATCATCACCTAAAGTTTCATTTGCAACCTTGTCATTCTTGTATTGTTTATAAATTGCATTAACCTTATGTCTGCAAGCAATTGGAGTCCTCAACAATCCAAGGATGGAAACCAACATTTGGGTATGGAACTTCAACCATGTATCCACCCCTAAAAAAACTATGAAATACAAGTTTAAAACAATCCTTGAAATTTAAAAATAAAAAATGCAATACATAGATAAAAGAAATGGAAACCATGTCAAGTAATTTGAAATAAAAATGGCTTTGAACATTAACCTATGGACTTATTACATAGTTTTTTATTGTAGTTTTTATGGCCCAAGAGGTGTGTGTTCAAGTTTTGTGGTCATTATACTAGAACAAAAGTTCTTAAATTTGTTTGGATTTCTATTATGTAGGTGGGATTGGCCATTTGGCATGCCATCTATTTAGTTAAGGATTCTAAGCTTTTGAGGACTTAGACTAAACTTAAGGATTCCCTTGTGAAGACTTGGGTTTGCCATGGCATTTTTGCAAGAAGTGTGGACCCCATTTTGTGGACCTTTTTTTCCCATGGTGTATTTCATGCAATTCTTTCATCAATAAAAAAGATTTTTTTTCCCCCCTCTTCACATGGGGTTCACTAGCCAAGATATTTTTTGGATATTAGGTTTTCGATGTCCTTTGTGTAGATGAATTCTACTTTATGTTCCATTCCATTGGGGTAAAAAAAAAAATGTTGTTCATTTGAAAGGAACTTAGGGACACATGCATTCAATACCTATTGCAAATTTGATAGTAACCTTATTATAAGCTCTTTGTTGCAAACCATTTGTGCATATCATATTAAATTTTGAATAATGTGATCTTGAAGTTGAACCTATGGTTGAGATTTTGGAATTTTCCTTATGTCAAAAGGATAATAAAATATTCATTAAAAACAAAAAAAAACCATTCATAACCCATCACAAATTTAGGATTTCCTTTTAATATAAGTGGTAGCTATATATTCATTAATGAATAGATAATATAACATGTAATACTTCCAAATTTTTAATAAAACTTCACTATTCAATTTAGCAAAATGTGAAATATATTTATTTGTTTGTAAGACCTTGACTAATGAAAGCGGTAGAACATGAAATATATTCATTTGTGTGTAAAACCTTACTTGATAAAAATGGCAAAGTATTGAATATCCATATTTCTTTTCACATTGTCACTATTTGCTAAAAAAAGCAAACATTGTTGACTCATTATTTTTTGTATAGCCCAAAAATTTTAAATGGTTAAACACAAGATACCTTCATTTTTTAATATATGTTCATTAATAAAAATGACACAACACATAATACCGTCATTTGTATGTATACCCTCACTACTAATGATGGCAAAACATGCATTGTCTTTATTCTTTAACATACCCTCACAAATTTAAATGATAAAATATGCATCATCATCATTTGTCTATGCATTACCGTAACCCATAAGAATGAAGGAATGTGTAATGCTTGCAATCAACTATCAAACACAAAAAAATCATGGCAAAAACAAAATCAAACAATAAAATATTGGAGTATGAGGCTTTTCTTTTGATTAGTTTATTTTAGGAAAGAAAAGTGGATATGAGTTTGTTGTTTTCTTGCAAGTTATTATGCATTGCAAATGCTATTAAACAATTCATACCTTTCATGAAAGAATATGTGCAAGGTTTTTTATCCCAAGTTTTTGTGTAGCATTGTTAACCAACATTTCAAGAAAGATTCAACATTAATTGGTGACAAGCTTCTAAAAAAAACTATCCAAACAATAGAAAACTAACCAAAAAAAAAAGTGCCCCCAATCCAAAAAAAACCTCAATTAAAATGTGGTTAATTTATTCCCAATTTTTTTTTTCTCCAAAAGTTGGAAAATTTCTTTTTAAAAGTAGAAAACCTACAACTGAAAATTTTCATTTAACATGTTTTTGTGCCATGATGAAAAAATTCCCCACAATAAAAAAATTGAAAGAAATTGAAAAAAAATTTAAGTATTGGATTCCTAAACTTTAAGATTATTTACTAGTTAAACTTTCTTGGTGTAATTAATTGATACCCAATTTTTTAATATTTGATATGTTGTTTGAATTAATTAAATATTGTTGGGGGACCACCTTATGTTGTAGTTTTATTCTTAGATAATCATGAAATCATACTTTTAGTCTTATAGTCATGCAAATGGTTACAAATGGTTATACTTACTATTCATGGTCAAATTTGTTGAAATTTTCCTAACAATACTTGCTAATAATTTTTTACAAAAATTCAAAACTTTTAAATTTAATATACATTTTTGAATGGAATATTCTTCTGAAATATTCTTTTTCTTTCCAAAATTTGTAAATGTTGAATTTTTTTTTTATTTTTTTTTAATTTTTTAATTTTTAATTTTTATTTATTTTTCCGTTTGATAACAATGTTTATCTTAAATCTGAAATTTAATACTTAAAAGAATCATGGGTAATACGTGGTTCTCTCTTTTATTATTTAGGTTTAAAAAATGAATTATATTTATTGTTGTTGTGCATATATTTAAAATTGAGTTCTAGGGCTAGATTTGGTTTTGAAGATTAATCCTAATGACTAAACTAACAAATCAATTAAGAATCCAACCATATGATGTGAAAATTCTCAGATTCTTTTTTATATTGCCCACAACAAACATAAAAAAACATTCAAGAATCAAACACAAAAGAAACACATCCCCCAAATGTAGAAAAAACTAATTTCCATGTAAAGAAAAAGGAAAAGCATTATTCAACATTTGTACAACTAAATAATGAAAATCAATATTGGCATGAAGACTTATTATTATTTCAAGATGATGAAAAGATACTTATAGACAATACATCATGGTTAGGGTCACAACACATGGATGTTGCAATGAAAATATTATATGAAAAAAAATTACAACATCAAATATATGAATCTCATCAAGATTCACTATATTATGGAAGTAAAAAGTTTGAAAAAAAAATGCCTCCAATATCTCCATATAAATATGAAGCATTGGATTTTAGCATCCTTAGACCCTACAAACACACATATACCATATATATTGTATGAATCAAAAACTCCTTATGATAAAGTACTTTGTGAAAATACAACATTGAAGATAAGTAAATTGTTAAATATTGATCATTTGGACTACATTCATGCAAATGTAATGCAACAAATTGATCAATCATCATGTGGTCTATTTGTTATTGCTTATGCTATTGACATTGCATTTAATCTTAATGTAGAAAAATCAAAATATGTGGTCTTTAAAATGAAACAACATTTAAGAAATTGCTTGAATGTCAAATACTTAATTCTTTTTCCTAGAATATGATATATTGAAAATATATTCTTTAAAATAATACATTGAAAACACTCTTCTCACCATAAAAAGGTGATTTTTGCTTTAGTTTCTTTTTGTGAAATTGCCCAATATTCTTTGTAAACTTTCACAATAATTTATTTAGAGACTCATTTTTAAGAACCTTACCATAGTCTTAAATTTCGAAAACATTAACATTGTGTTTTTTTTACCCTAAGCAAGAAACCCAATAAAAAAAAGGCTTGGGCATAAAAAGATTTGGTGTTCTCTTCACAAAAATTACTTGGTTTCTTTAGTAAACCCTTAAAAAACAAAAAAAAGGGTCAAACATTTTTTCATCCTTATACTATTGTTGTTCTTTCTATATTGTACTCACTAATTATGTGATTAATTTTGTAGGTGAATCAATATTTTGAAACTAGTGTGCCCAACAATTGGGTGGCTAAGACCAATGAACCATCATATTGAGAAATTATTTGGATAGAAGATAGTGGATGCGATTGAGTATATTGTTCCCATGCTTTAGAATACATTTTGGCCAAGATTTTTGCAACACTTATGTTGGTGGTGTTGCACCCAGTGTTTTGGTATTCATTTGAGTTTTTAAAATCCAAAATGTTATAAGATGTCAAGCAAAACTCTTGAGGTTTGAACTCAAGAACTTATTAAAGGACAAATTTGCATATTTGTCTATCATTCCTACATAGTCCCCAATCTAATAACATGTAGCGGAAAATATATATATATATATATTTATTTGGAGCCTTTTAGTTCAATCTCTTTCCATTCTCAATGACTATTACTTGCACTAAACCAATTAAGCTTTCAAACCCATGAAGTAACTCCCAACACCATGGTCAAGTGGTCATGGACCAATTAGGTTGTAGGAAATGTGATGTGATTACTTTAATCTCATACAAATAACTTTTTGAACTCCTTTTTAAAATATTCCACATACATTCCTCTTTTCAATACCATTGTTTTGGCATGTTATATTCTTAATGTCATTATACACCTCTCTTCCTTCCCCCTATGTCTATTAT